>JACLAC010018489.1_pt1 | contig 19136 bp, 13 predicted proteins | sample 8027881 | NCBI WGS metagenome assembly JACLAC01 (sample SAMN15725517, study PRJNA655200) | protist metagenome | isolation source: fluorescence activated cell sorting (FACS) single amplified genomes of... | place: Spain: Blaines Bay Microbial Observatory, Mediterranean Sea | collected 2016-01-19 | reverse complement strand
TTCAGATGGAATTTTCTTAATCTGGTTTTCTTCTACTCGAAGTTCAGTCAGGTTAATCAGTCGAAAGATTTCAGGTGGAAGTTCTTCAATTTGATTTTTACCCAAATGCAAGTATGTCAGATTAGTCAGCTGGCCAATCTCGATCGGAACTCGATTTAAGCTCTGATTACTTAAATCGAGAACCTGAACTTTATCTTTTTTTGTCAGAGCTTCTGATAAATCGGTAAAAGTTTTCATTTGTATGAACTCAAATACTAGAAGTTAAAACTTAGTGTTGTTTATTTTAACTAAGTTAATTTCTTGCCTAAAGAGAAAAATTTAGCCTGATAGTATAATTTTTTAGGCCATCAAAATTCTTGTAGTTTCTTTTCTAGCCAAGTTACCATGGGGCCAGAGGACGGATCGCAAACCTCGACTAATTTGCCCGGTAATGGTTGTCCCAACAGGGACTCAATCTCTGAACGATAGATGGCTACTAAATCAGGATGTTGAATTGCGACATTATGGACTTCCTCACTATCCGTATTTAGGTCAAATAGTTCATCTCCATTTTCATCTTCGTAACCCACGGATGTACAAAAATTCCATTGCTTATCTCTTACACTGACACGACCTCGGGCATTTCCTACTGAAAAATCGGCCCAAGAGGTAATAACCCGATCACGAATTGAATCCACCTGTCCCGTTACCAAAGGCCAAATATCTTGACCATCAGTCCAAGCGCAAGGGATTCCTAATTGGCTGAGTAGTGTTGGCATTAGATCATGATTTTGAACAAATGATGAAACCGAGTGGTTACGAGGCCCTTCAGGGTGTCGCACCAGTAAATTTATTTGAGTATTAAATGGGTGAAGTTCTCGTGAATTTTTACCAAAATCCCCTTGATCTCTTAGCTGGGTGCCATGATCTGACAGAACAACAATAATGGTCTCATCCTTCAATTTCAAAGTTTCAACTTGAGATAATAATCTGCCAATACATTGATCTACAAATGTTACCTCACCCAAGTACAGAGCTTCGATACGCCGAAGTTCTTCATCAGTTGGACCATCACCTTCTTTGGCAGCACCTGGATTAATAAAATCTTTACCTGAATAATCTGAATAGTACAAATCTGCGTATTTTTGAGGAGGATCCCAAGGTTCGTGTGGATCAAAACTATCGATCCACAAGAAAAAAGGACCAACTTGATGGTTGTCTGTGAGCCAATCACAAGCTGATTGAAATACACGCGCACAGCTGTAATCATCTTCTGAACGACGATGACGCTGATTAAGTAAATAGTTGATTAGTCCAGTATGCCTTGGCCAATTGATTGGCTCGCGGACGATTTTTCTCAATTGATCTTCAACTAATCGAGGGTCACCACTTCGCCAATTATCAGACTCCTGGCCACGAACAAAATCTAAATGAGCAAAACCACGTGAAAAATTCATGGTAGGTTTGAACATATGATATGTATCGGAGATACAGGCTGTCAGGTACCCATTTTGCAGTAAGACTTCAGCTATTGTATCTTGCTCTGGTGGAATTTTGTGCCAACCTGGTGCATGATGCCAATGCCCACGACGATCAAAGTTATATCTCCAGGGAAAAGTACGTTGTCCGGTAAATAACCCACGACGAATCTGTAATGTCGGTTGTCCTTCCCCAAAAGCCTGAGTGAAATTTATGCTCTCAGATGCAAATAGATCGAGATTGGGAGTCTGGGTGTGACTATATTTTTTCCCTTCACCTATTATGTCTGCTCGAAACGTATCCAAACAAATGCAGATTATGTTCATCATCTATACCTCAATTAAAAACCATTAAAAGGTTTTTTCATTTCTGGCTAAAATTTCAGCCAAAGTCAATGAAGGTGTTAACTCTTAAAAAAGACCCTGCAATTCTATTGATCTAACATGAGCTGGTAAATTAGTCTGGCTATTTATTCCATCGGGTATTTTAGGCCCCATTGGTTACGAATTTCGTCTAGGATACTCAATACGGTTAAGGTCTCATCCAAGGGCATAATTTCCGACTCCTCTTTTTTTTGCCTAATGCAATCGTTAACTTCCAAGACTTGATAATGATAGCCATTAAGAGGGCAAGGAACCTCAATCAATCTTTCTGGTTCATTATTCAATCGCAGAGAAACCTGTGAAGGATGCCAAAAGTCTGGATGAATATAAATACTTCCTTTACTACCGATGATAGTAGCATCTCGGGGCATATGATATAAAATGGTAGTAGAGAAATAGGTTAGTTGTCCGTTCTCATGCTGAAATGTAATGACACCTTCCTGATCGACACCGGCTGAAGATAAATTGCCAAAACTTTTAATATGAGCTGGTTGACCAAAAATTAAATAGGAGAGGGTTATGGCATAAATCCCAACATCAATTAAAGCTCCCCCCGCTAATTTAGGGTTAAAGTGCCGACCTGTAGGATCAAATTGTTTCTGAAACCCAACACTAGTCTGTAGTATACGGGGTTCGCCAATTATACCATCCGAGATCATTTGTTGAACTTTAATAATATGCGGCAAGAATCGAGTCCACATGGCTTCCATTAAGAATATCTTTTTCTTCCTAGCCATTTGGATTACTGACTTTGCTTCTTGTTGATTGATGGTAAACGGCTTTTCACATAGTACGGATTTTCCTGACTCTAAGCACATAATCATGTTATCTTTGTGCAAATTATGGGGGGTCGCAATGTAGATGACATCAACATTTGGGTCCCGAACTAATTCTTCGTAACTTCCATAACGATTGGGAATATTGAATTGGTCGGCAAAGGTGTCGGCGTTCTTGACTGAACGAGATCCAACCGCTACCAGTTCAGTATCTGGTAAATCGTTCAAACCGTTGGCAAACTGATGAGCAATTCTACCTGTACTTAAAATCCCCCACCGAATTGATTGAGTCATTTTTGTATCCTTTCTAATCTGTTCAAATTTATCAAGTGATTCTGATTAAAAATAATTATTTATATTTAATGCTACAGTCGCAAGTTAAATAACTGCCTAATCTTGGAAGGCTAACCCTGATAATATCAACATCCGGCGCAAGAATACAGATCTTTGCAACTCAATTTCGCAAACCGCCTGAATATTGGATTAATTTTGATCCTTATCTATTTTAAACCAATCATTAGCACTTTTGTGTGGTGGTTTTTTGCAAATAAGAAAAATCAGATTTTTTCGTCTTGATCATCTAAGCAATCCTACCACCATGCTGTAAAATTGAAAGTCTGTTTTCTGAATACAATCCCGAATAAAGCCCAAAAACCGCCCACAGCAAACTCACCAATTATTAAACCATAAAAAATAGGCAAAAGTCGCTGATGTAATTTAAGGCCACCTATTTTTAAAATTAACCACTTAATCAGCCAAACTAGAACGAATATAGACCAGTAATCTCGCATTCCATACGTACTTGAAACTGCATATCCTGCAGGGTGTAGGGTCCACCATAAAAATTGAGTCCGTATAAACATAATCAGGATTCCGGATAGAAAACCATAAAAAAAGAGAAATATCCCTTGCACATTAGGCGGTTCTGGATGTGAAATCCATCGGGCCAAACGCGAGAACGATTCGTTTCCTGCCCAAGACATTACCGGTTCAGTATGTCGATAACTAGAGTCTAATATAATCCAAAAAGCTACGACTGTACCAAAAACGGTTGCACTCAATAGGGCTAATAAAAACCGTTGATTGTATCCTTTCGCTGCATGAGCTAGTTTAAAACCTTCCAATTGATGAGGCATCACATCACTATAATGAGCACGTGTCAAAAACCAAAAGAATGGGAAAATGGATAAATTACCCAACCCTAGTCTCTTTGTACCTAACAAATTAATAATTAGGTATTCTGGTCCGGCAAAATGTAAATCGTGGATAGGAGAACCTACTTCGGCTCGGACACGTGTCACACCAATAGCCGTCATTAAGTATAAGATAAAGAATAGTGTTGCGACTCAGATTGACATTCCTGCCCAAAAGCAAAATAATAGAACAAATATAAAACTAATAACTCCACCGATAACTGCAATTCTATATTCAATGGGCTCTGCATTCTGGTATGAATCCAAATTGCCAGCAGGTCCCACTATTAATGATTTCAAAATCATTACAATATGTTTTTTCGCCATCCAGATTGCAATAATGCATAACGAAATATAAGCACCGGCACTTTGTTCTGGGAATTCAGGCCTTTGAACTTGACCCAAAGCGCTACCGACAACTAGTTGAGCTTTCCAATAAAAGAAGAAGACCCAACAGGAAAAAGTGATATCTAAGGGAATAAGAAAGATGAGGCCAACTAGAAATGGTCGAACAGTAAAAGGCATGTAGCCAATTGCATCCCAGGGTTTTGTAGTAAATAGTGCACCAAGATCATAAGGTACAACCCGAAAGCTTGGAACCACTGGTACAAAAAAGTGAAACCCATTAACGATATTCACTAGGCTAATAGTGCCACAGCTAATCCAGAAGAATTTGTTTTTGAATAAGAGACTCTGGGGATTAATGATTTCATTCAGTAACTGAGTGACAGGAAACCTTAGCCTTTCATTTTGCATCCAATGCTTCCTGATAATCGTGTTGATGCAGAACATGATAAAAATTAGCAAGCAGATAAAAATGGACCAAGTAAGAGCTGGAAGCAGCCAAGCCCGAAAATTATCTTCTAGATAAAGAGATGATCCACTCTTCTCTCCTGTAATATAGCTATCCAAAGCAGACGATTCACTGACCAGTAGCCAACTTGGTATACGGGAGGCAAATAATTCTATCCATTCATTTTCTGTTGTAGCTAGACCGAATGGTGCAGCTATAGTAGCTGGTAAAATTTGCAACATGCTATGCCCAATCAATGCGGATCCTTGATTCAGCATTACAAAGATCGTAATCAATTCTGCAGAGTTCAATGCGTATCGGTAACATATTTTTTTCAATACACTGTTTCCAGCTAACAGGATTAGCAAACTACAAACAGAATTGAAGAACAGGGAAAATGTAGTTGAATGGGCCGAGTAATAAACAGCCTCCATCTGTATAATCCAGAACGAGTTAAGTGGAATTAGAAGTAGACCAGTTAATATTGCTCGCCAACGGATATGCATTTATTGTAGTTTGATGAAAGTTATTGACATCTTAGAACCCCTCCGATTATTTGGGGGGGGAATTTCATGACAGTAAGATGGTACGACCATCGTAGAAATTATTAACTAAGTAAAAGTAGAATATGCCTCTGATTAGCCCAGATATCATACTTTGTTGAGTGCCTAAACTTACGATTCTTAGCTGTAAGTTATTAGCGACAGGAAATAAAGGTTGATAAAATAAATTCGGAATTGATCTGCTAATTAGACATTTTAGCAATCAAGAAATCTTGCCAGTTGATAGTAGATTCTACACCTGAACTCCACACGTCTGGCCTACCTTCTATTCAGTATGAGGTAGGCGGTGAGCTGGAATAAATCGGTGTTTTAAAGTAAAGAAGATAGTATTGGGGTAATAGATTCGGCCATTCTGATAAATCCCAAATCTGTCGGGTGGATTCCATCTACAGTAGCTTCCCCGTCGCTTCCCAGCAATTGATTACCTCGGATATAAAGTAGGTGCTTGATTCCATCGGCACGCATTCTGTTATAGGCTGCTCGCAATTCCAGATTTTTCTCAATATTAGTCCGATTGATAAATGAAACATAAGACTGATTTTGATATGTAATATTCTCTACTAATACAATAGGTATGTCTGGATGAACATTCCTCAAAATGTTTACGAATGGCTCAGTCCGATGTCAGATTCTTTCCTTATCCAGATTTGGGCAATAATCTAGGACATATACCGATGGATTAAGCTCGGATAATAGATCAGCCATTTCTTCTTCTGCTTGACCATTGCCGGAAAAACCAAGGTTAATAACGGTCCTATCAAGAAAACGGCCTATGATCGCCGGATAAGACATACCTGGGCGAGAAGCACATCCACCTTGAACGATACTGGTACCATAGATAACAATTGGTGGATTCACGTCTACAGGTGGTATTTCAACAATCGTATTTGTTTCGACTCCGATTTCGATCTTTTCTATTCCATTATAAAGTGGAAGATATATCCGTAATTCGTTAGCTTGACCATTTAGTTGGCCTACCAGTTGAGCTTGGTTATTTGGGAAACTCTGCGGATGACAAGAACCAAGCCAGTGGTAGCATGATCCTCCAGATCGATTGGGGTCTTTGATGTAAAGATCGAGTCCGGAGACGCCAGTCGCAGGCATGTGAGGCATGGATAGGTCTTCACTCCATAATTGCCATCGAACATCAATAGTTTTTGAAGAAGTAACGAAGCCTACGTAGAGACCTGCAGAATGTTGAGCTAATTGCCAGACAGGTTCTCGAACCAGAGATTCAGCTTTAGCGGGTAATCGAGCGTAAGACCGTTGAGTCTCTGACCAACCTTGACCTCTAACACCAAGTATCTGTGCATCATACCAATCAAGACCTGTTTGGGAGTCAGTGGTTCTAAAATTTGGATCTAGCTTCTGGATTGAAGATGGTTTCATTATCAGTTATCAAAAAAATGTAGCTATATTCTAAAAAAAGTAAAATAGATAAAGTTAGTAAAGATCCGTATTACAAACAAAACATAAATTAAAAACTTAAATACTCTGGGTTATGACGTGGAAGCCTCGCCCCTCTACGTTGTAAAATTGATAACAACTGGCCTTCTAAGTCAATACTAACCTTGGATTCGCGGCGCGATAAATCTTCGCACTCCATCACATCTACTTCCAAATTGTATAGTTCAGAGCGTTGATCTTCGAAAAAATGGATCAATTTCCAATTCTGAACTCGGATGGCGGAACAGGGAGTCGTGCCTTGATAGCCTGTGCTTGGATGGTAGAAAGGAAAATGCCAAAACAGTGGGGTTGATCGGTCAATTTCATCTGTACCACCCAGCAATGGAAGCAGTGAGGTTCCGTCTTGCCCTTTTGGCGGAACTAGATTGACCAAATCGCAAAGGGTTGACATCAAGTCAATACCTCCAATTGGATCATTACAGATTATTTCTGGCTTCAAGACTTCTGGCCAGCTAATCATAAATGGAACTCGAATCCCTCCTTCATATAAGGTCCATTTGCTCCCGCGGTGAGGACAGTTGGTATCGTGCCTAGGATCTCCTCCGTGATCACTAGTAAAAATGATCATGGTTTCAGAAGATAGATTTTGGTACTCCAGCTCTTGAAATATATGTCCAATATAGTAATCCATACTCTCCACCATAGCGGCATAAAAAATTTGTTCTTTGGTGAGTGATGAATTCTTAGATTGATATTTTTCAAATAACCATTTGCATGGAGTGTGTAAGGGAACATGCGGGAAGTAACTGGAGAAATGAAGATAAAAAGGGCGGCTAGAATTGTCACGAATAAATTGAACTGCAGATTTTGAACTGTCATCAACAGGAAACATCCCCGGCTCATATTCTTTCAGGTCTCGATCGCTGTAAGCGTACGGGTGAGCTCCAAACTGGCCTTGGCTCCAAGTGAATCCTCTTTGTTCGGGCCCATTTTCATCTCCGTAAGCCAGGTAGGATGACCCATTTTGGGTTAAGTGCCATTTGCCAACAAACCCGGTACTATAACCAGCCTTAGACAAATAATCACCTAAGGTAGGAGTTGAGAAGGGGAGTTCTTGAGGGTAAGAAGGTTGAATTAGTTTAGTATGAGTAGGAAATGAAGCGCGACTAGGTTTAGTGACGAACTCTAGTCCCAACTTTGCCGGTGAAACACCAGTCATTAAGCCAGCTCGAGAGGCTGAGCAAATGGGTGCCGCGCTATAAGCTTGAGAAAATCGCCATCCTCTTTGAGCCAAATTATCCAGATTAGGTGTCTCGTAAAATGAATTTGGATTTTGACATCCAAGGTGATGCCAGGCCAGATCATCAACCTGAATTACCACGATATTACGTGGACGATAGTCCCAAGTTCCATCACATTCGTTATTACTAACCATATATCATTATAATTGGGTTTATATCGACTATGTCATATAGACATCAGATTCGATATGACATAGTCGATATAAATGGATTTCTTTCTACACTAAAAATATGTTCGGTTAGTCTACTCGCTTAATAACAGCCCAGCTAGTTGACAGGCTATTCGCCGGTGAAATTGCCCAAGGGTTTGAAAAATCAGCTAGTTCAGTAGCCACTACCACATTATCTAATAAAACCCATCCATAGTTACCAAAGTCCCCTTTCTTAAATTCGTTATGAGACCCCTCTAACACCGGTTTCAACTTAGCGAACGGAGTCTTCTTCTCACTATCTTTCATTTTGACTTCGAAGTCATTACCGGAAACCTTGAGTTGAAATGACCACCATTTCTCTATCTCCAAGTCCAAAACCGCAGAGCTGCCAAAGTTCTCCCACTTCACTTTTTGTCGCTTCCAAAAATCCAGTTTTTTTGTATTTTGTCTCCTATCCAATAGATAAAAAGCTTCGCCTCCTGTGTAACGAAAGACTATACCCATATAAAAATCCTTTGGATATAACATTTCCCACTGGACATAATAGTCGGTCCACCCTTTTCCTTTTCCAGTAATGTAAACAGCCCCCTTGGCATCATGTCTTTCGGTTGGCGATGAAAACACCCTGTTCTTAGGCCTGTCAGGATCCCAAATCACTTTAGAGTCGTCTAATCCTTTGTGTCCAACTGCCCAATTCTTGGGGGGATTATCTATAGCATCGCCTTCAAAGTTATCTTTGAACAATATTTCTGCCTGACTGGTAGCAGAAATAATAAAAAAAATAGTGAGGATGAAAATTAGCCCCTTTTGATACTGCATACAAAAACCCTTTTTTTGTTCAGAATAAAAACTGAATAAGATTCACATTAATCGAATAAGGGCAACTAGACCATTACCAATTTGCGAAAAAGTGCTGAGATTAATCAATAATTCTCATAGAATGCCAGCATACTAACAAAATTGTACATTTATTACAAGTAGATCCTAATTTGGACATAGATACTAGCCTCTCACTACTACTCGGATAGAACCTTAGCCTATTTTCTGAATGAATATGTGTCTTGGTTAATAGTGTATTTTGAGTCAAGTTCTAGTTTCGAGGGGGCTCAACTACCTTGTAATCTCCCATATAATCTTCACCTTTAAGCATCAACACATCGATATTTGCCCGATTGCCAACTTCAACAAATGGAACGGTGATTCGGGGAGTTATGCCTAACCGACGAGCTGAAGAACGATTAGCCTGAGAAGAGTGAAGGACACTCTCGTTGAAAAAGACAAATTCTCCAGCTTTTAATTCAATATCAATTGCGTCACTAGGATCGAAGCTTGAAGGGTCTGCAACAAGACCGAATTGATCAGCCTCGGGTATTCGGATGTGAGGGTAGAGCCTCTTGTGGCTTCCCGACAAAACACGCATGCATCCATTCTCACCGTTGGAGTTATCAACTGCAATCCAAGCTGAAAGAATAACATTGGGTGAAGGCTGATAATATGCGCAGTCCTGATGCCAAGGGATCTCTGTGTCCCATCCTGTTTGCTCGCTTAAAGCAGGCTTTAACTGAAAATTAGTTCGCCACAGAACTAAATCTCCCCCCAAAATAGAAGCTGCTTTTTCGACTAAATTGGGGTGGCTTATCAATTGGTAAACGCATAGATTATCGAGATGTCGATTGTGAAGGTAATCCTTCTCTTCGAGCTGAGCGGTTTTTCCTGGCTCTAGAATTTCTCGATCAATCCTCAGCCTAATTTTCTTGATTTCACTTTCTGAGATTAGTGTAAATGGGCCCAACCAACCTTGCTGATGGTATAGTCTAACTTGTTCTTTGGAAAGATTCTGTGTTATTGAATTTCTCATTGTTAATTCCTATTAGCAAAAAATATTAACTCATAAATAGAGAGAAAATTATCTACATCAGATCTGGATCGTATTAGAGAGTATTTATACTGATCTGCACGAATAGACAACTTAACCAGTTCAATCCAATCGGAACTTTCTAATAAATGATAAATCTATTCAATTCATTCTATCAAATTTGGGTAGTTATAACATACATCTCTTTCACCCCTAGGATAAATATAATTTGATTGATGAATCTAGTGATCGGCCTTCCAAACTGGGTATGAGTAACAGTTCACGAAAGAATTACTAACTAGTTCTAAGCATTAGTATTAGTTTGAGTTGTGATAAAAGTATTAATATTTGTTAACATAATAAAAAATATTAGATACGTAAAAACATCTGTCCTAGATCACACAAAATAGAATTTATAACTATGGGATCTTACTTTTAGTGTTTGCGGAGTAACATAGTTTTGCTATAATGACTGATGCTAGCAGAGCATCTCAAATTTTGCCAGAGATAGAATTAGAGATGACACCCACGATTACTATCCAATTGAGTCAATGACCAAAAGAAAAATTGTTTCTATACCTAGACAATTGATCAAACCGCATAAGATTATATAAACCATAATTTTCAATCTTTTGTTGTTCATAAATATATGAATCATAGCAATCAAAATCGATCATCATTGCCAAATCCTCCACTTTGGCTGGTAATGATTACATCTGCGATGGCCGGTGGAATGGGCTGGGGTATTCGTGGTCAATATGGACACGAAACTGGGGCTATGATTGCAGGTGTCTTAGTAAGCCTGATTCTCGTCTTTCTCTTTTGCCCAAACAATAATTCCATCCAGGTGGTCCGGGCTGCAGCTTTGGGAACCATAGCCATGGGGTTCGGAGGATCAATGACCTATGGACAAACAGTCGGTCTGACTCACGACGCACCATTGATAGGAAACTGGTCATCACTGTGTTGGGGTATGATTGGCTTAGCCATGAAGGGTGGGGTTTGGATTGGGTTTTTCGGGTTTTTTTTCGGCTTAGGTTTAGGAGGCAAGCGTTATCGTCCGGTTGAAATCCTATTACTATGCACTTCTATGCTGACGGTTCTAGTTATTGGATGGTTAGTATTTAATACTCCACACGACCCTGAGAACAAAAAATTACCTTTACTATATTTTTCTGACCATTGGAAATGGGAACCTGGTGTTCAACTGAAACACCGACCTGAAATTTGGGGAGGTTTGTGGTCTGCTCTTATCTTAGGAGTAACCTATGCCGTATTAGCCAAGAAAGATATTATGGCTAGGAATTTGGCCTTTTGGGGAATAATTGGCGGTGCCTTGGGTTTCCCAATTGGCCAGACGCTACAAGCTACTAACGCATGGAATCCAGAATTCTTTCGCCAAAGCTTCATCGGTCCCTTTACTCAGAAATTCAACTGGTGGAATATAATGGAAACCACCTTTGGAACAGTCATGGGTGCTACTGTTGGACTTGGGTTATGGCTCAACCGAAGCCGAATTAGGATTTCGTCTCAACCAAACATAAGTTCACTATCTAGATGGGCAGTTTTTGGATTGTTATGTTTGCATCTGTGTCTACTAACCCTAGTCGACTTTGGTCGATTTTCATGGGCTGATGGAATCTATGATCTTGGGTTAATGATGGGACTGATTCCTCTAGTGGCAAGTGTTAGTAGTCTATGGTGGCCATATTTACAACTGCTCCCTATCACATTACTTCCGATAGCTGGAAAGACGTTACGCATGCTGGTTTATTCTGTTGATAAACCCATTAACCTTAGTGTCGGTTGGTTAGCTTATTTCATATTGCCGATGTTTTACGCTATAATCCTGTCTGTTTTTTTTATACGCCGAGCAGAATCCTCCGAAGAACATCCGTCTTTTATTCGAATTACACTCATATTTTGTACTTGGATTTACTTTGGACTTAATTATGCTTTCTTCGGATTTCCTTCGTTGTGGAATAGCCCAAGCGCACTCCTTTTTTTGATTTCCGCCGTCGGCTTAAGCTTAACAGGATTATTTTTCGATCCTGCTAAGTGTAATTGGTCATATAGATTCTGGCGGAGTCCCTGATTTTAAAAATCGAAATTCTATTGATCCGAAATTATTAGCTCATTATCTATAAGAGGAATCTAGTCAATGGACAAGTTAACCGTCGCGATTGCTGGCTGTCATCGAATGATAACCAGAAAATTAGGTAGCCACAATTTTGCCGCCGCATTACATTCTGTCGAAGAGGTTGATGTTGTCGCTGTATTCGATTTTGATTCAACGACTCGAGATGAATTTATTGATTGTTGGAAGGATGTTTGGCCCCGTGTCAGAGCACATGACGACTATCAAAAAATGATGGCAACTGTTAATCCCGATATCCTCTTATTGGCGACCCGTCAAACAATGCATGCCGATCAAATTGAAGTGGCAGTTCAATCAGGTGTCAAGGGCATTCTTTGTGACAAACCTTTGGTTACTAGCTTATCCGAAATGGACCGAGTCTTATTGGCCTGTCAAGATATACCGCTTCTCTTTGCATTGGATCGTCGATGGTTTGATCGGTACCGATTGATTCGGCGCCTTATTACAAAAGGATTGGTAGGAGATATCAGTAGTATCATCAGTTATGGGTTATCGAATCTGATCAACCACGGTTGCCATTGGTATGATTCTTTACTCGCCTTAGCCGGAGATGTAGAACCCGTTTGGGTTAGTGGATTAGTTGAAGATCTATCTGGCGAACCCGATGATAGTCGGCGCTTAATTGATCCTTCAGGTCGAGCACAAATAGGGCTTGATAATGGTGTCGTTCTCTATATTACAGTGGACGGAAAGCACCAGGGTGATGGACTACCGATGAGTTTTGAAGTGGTCGGAAGTAAAGGCCGACTTTTTGTGTTAGATGATGCCAAACAAACTTTCCACTGGACCATAGATGAAACCTCGCAGATAAAACAAATTGAAACCCCTCGAGACATCAATCCTTGGCCGGCAGGACCAGCAATGGTTTCGGATCTGGTTTCGTCCATCCACAGTGGAAAAAGAACCGCCTGCGATATCGATCAGGCTCGACGGGCAACCGAAATCGGATTTGCCATCCACCAATCTTCTCTTTCTAGTGGGAAACGAATTAATCTGACAGATCTGGATCGATCGATACGAATTGAATCCTTTCCTTGGGGTAATGAACCTAACTGACTTTTTGAGATCGACCGCAAAATTTAATTCACATGGGAGTGTGATTAAATCTTTTGATTGATAAGCTAGAATTATACATGTATAACGCAAAAGGATTTCTTGTATTGTTATGAATTTCCCTTTTTAGTACAAAATTATCTACTACTTGTTCTAAGTAAGAATCTTAACGAAAAAACTAGATTTTTTAACCTGAATTCGGTCTTTGGATGAATTTTGAGTTCTCAATCTTGATCAGATTTGTCAATTTTTTCTAATTCATCCAATCTATATTCATTCTTTATTTCTGCTAGATTTTTTATTTACAGAACCGTTAATTCTACTACTGTATCTCGATCATTAGTTTTTTAACGAAAGCGTGGGATTAGCAGCCAGAGGGTATTAATAGATTTTATGTTTCGAAGAAATCGTTTTTTTGTATCTATCATGTTCATCTCATTTTTTTGTGTTAGTTGTCAAGTTTCACGAGTCTTCGGATCTTCATTGCAGATGAATAATCCAGACTTCACAAAAGGGGGAAGCATACCAAAGGGTGCGAAACACGATTGGAATTTAGGTGCTACAGGAGCTCGCGGATGGATGTTCAGCAAAAAGCTAGTCACCACAGAAGCAAGACAGATTGCAATTACAAAGGTAGAAAAAGGTTCCCCTGCAGATAGTATTTTGGTTGCCGGCGACATAATTATCGGTGTTGATGGTACACCTTTCTCGTACGACCCACGCACTGAAATGGGTAAGGCACTTACCAAAGCAGAGTCAGAAGCTGGCCGTGGAGCCCTGAATATCGTACGTCATAGAGAAGGAAAGACTGATAATGTTACATTACAACTTCCAATCCTAGGTGCTTATAGTTCAACTGCTCCTTATAATTGCCTCAAATCGAAGCGTATCCTAGAACTTGGTTGCCAAGAATTGGCTAATCGTATGGAAAAACCTTCCTACCAACAAAATCCGATTACTCGTTCTCTCAATGCCTTAGCACTTCTAGCTAGCGGAAATAAAGAGTATATTCAGATAGTTAGAAAAGAAGCACGATGGGCATCAGCCTATTCGGCCGACAGTTTTCAAACATGGTATTACGGTTACGTCATTATGTTCCTTGCAGAATATATCATGGCAACCGGTGATAAATCATTTATGCCTGGGTTGAAACGTCTATCACTAGAAGCCGTCAACGGACAAAGTCTTGTCGGTTCATGGGGCCACCGTTTTGCTCAGGCTGACGGTCGACTAGGTGGGTATGGAATGATGAACTCACCTGGCTTAACAATGACCATATCTCTGGTGTTAGCTCACAAGGCTGGAGTTACAGATCCTTCAGTAGAAAATGCCATACAACGTAGTACTCGCTTATTAAAATTCTATATTGGGAAGGGTGCGGTTCCATACGGTGATCATCGACCTTGGATTCAAACCCATGAAGACAACGGGAAATGTGGTATGGCTGCAGTCATGTTTAATTTACTTGGTGAAGCAAGAGGAGCAGAGTTTTTCTCTTATATGAGCATATCCTCCCATGGTGCCGAACGGGATACGGGACACACCGGGAATTTCTTCAACATCTTGTGGGCAATACCAAGTATCTCTCGATTAGGTCCTGATGCAGCTGGTATTTGGATGAAAGAATTCGGTGCCTGGTACTTCGATTTGGCACGCCGTTGGAATGGCAGCTATATTTATCAAGGACCACCTCAAATGAATACAGATAGTTACCAAGGCTGGGATTGCAGTGGTTTGTATCTCCTATCTTACGCCATGCCTCTTAAAAAGATTTATCTAACTGGTAAACAATCTAGTATTGTTGAAAAACTAGATGTTAGATCAGCTGAGTCTTTAATTTTGGATGGTTATGGCTGGAATAATATGGATCGAAATAGTTATTACGATAATCTAGAAGAAAAAGAACTTCTCCAACGTCTCAGTAGCTGGTCACCGGTAGTTCGAGAACGTGCAGCAATTGCACTAGGACGTAGGAAAGAAACAGTTTCAACTCAATTAGTTCGGTTACTTGAGACAGAAGATCTCCACACTCGATATGGTGCTTGTCAAGCAATCAAGATGCAACGTGAACGTGGATCTGTAGCCGTACCTGTATTACGTCAGGTATTTCATACTAGCGACCTATGGCTGAGAATTTTGGCTGCTGAGGCACTTGCTGGAATAGGTGATCCTGCTAAAATGGTAGTACCCGAAATGCTGACAAGGATCACACAGTATGACGAACAGAATGATCCAAGAAATATGGAACAACGCTATGTATCTTTCGCTTTATTTGATAGACGAAACGGACTAGTTGGCAAATCTTTGGCTGGTGTTGATCGTAATTTACTTATTCAAGCTGTCCGGTCAGGCCTGTTGAATCAAGATGGCCGATCCAGAGGAAGTATTGGTAGTGTGTACGAAAATTTAACTTATGATGAGATTAAGCCATTACTACCAGACATCTACCAAGCTATAAAAGACCCCTCGCCTAGTGGTATTATGTTTTCGGATGTTATCCGCATGAGAGGTCTTGAACTGTTTACCAAGTACCGAATTAAGGAAGGCTTGGAACTTCTAGTCGATTATTCCCGTAATCAGAAGAAGCACGGTAGTGAAAAGCGTATTTTTAAGGTCATGGAAATGATCAAATCATATGGGACTCACAGCAAGTCTATGATGTCCAAATTAGAATCAGTAGCCGTCTATTTCGAAACAGAGGAAGAAAATTTCCCACCTCACCTGAGTCTGAGGAAATCTTCAGCCATCAAAGAAACTATCTCAGAAATTAAATCTTTGGTAGATCAACCTAAATTGATCCATTTAAATTATTGAAGACCAAACTAAGACAAGGCCATTAAGTGACATATTCAGTTGGTAGATGATCGGTCCGGTTCAGGAAAACGAGTCGAGTCATCTCAGATGAGATTCTTATCAAGCTAATCCCACAGTTATTTTGGCCAAATCTAGCGTAATCACGATCTGGCGGCATACCAAGAATAGTACTAATCAAAATTGAACCTGAACGACCATGGGTGATAACTGCTACATTATCATTCTGTTTATAATGGTTTTCCAGCAGAAAACCCATTACCTTTTCCATATTTCTTTGAATTAACCGAACGCCTTCTTCTTTTGTATGGGCCTCTTGAGAACGCCATCCTTCCTCCGTAACATTCTCACCTAAGACAGCATTAGGACAGAATTCCAAAATTTCCGATCGCGTTAATCCATCCATCCTTTTTGCCGTTGGCAGTGAATATGTTTCACCACCTTCGTGGAGCTCAACAATGACATGTGGTACTAATTTAACCTGATCCCCGATTTTCTTTGCAGTCTGGATAGCACGTAACATAGGACTGCAATACATTTTAACCGGATTTATATTTTTGATGGCTTCACCTGCTAATCTAGCTTGCTTGTGTCCTAATTCGGTTAGCGGCGGGAAGTCAATGTTGCTTTCATCCCCTCTATTACTAGTTGACTGGCCATGCCGAATCAAATACATATCCATGCCTTCCTCCAAGCCTAACACTGATTCTACAAATTATTTGATAAGAGGCTAGCATATAAGTTTTTCTCGCATCAATCGTTGAATTACCTTTAATCGCCAGTCATCAATCGGATATTTCCACTGTTGATCAATTAAGCCCCAAGTTTCCATTTCGTCGCTACCAGGCTTCAGCCCTGTATTAAGCGGCCACCAGGCCCAACTCAGATCTCGCTCTTTTATATAATGACAAAGATTTTCTAAAAAATCAGGCTTATCTTCTGGCCCCGCCCCCATTTCACTGATCCATATTGGAAATGATTGATCTGCTTTAGCAGATAATTTTTCTGTCTTATTCATCTTTTTCACTGGCCCAAGATAACCCCAGGCTGAGTCCAAAGCTTGACATAGTTCTTGGTACGAGTGTTCGGCTAAGGATTTACCATTTATACCTCCAAACCAACCGTAGGCATGTGGCGAGTATACTAGTTGCTCCGGCTTAACCAAACAAATAGGATATGTTTCTGCTTGTCGAAGGTCTGCCGCGTAATCGATTCCCTCAACCACAACCAACAGGTTTGGATTCAACTTTAGTAGATGATTTCCTGCCAATTCTGCAGCTCGGTGCCAATCAAAACTATCTCTATTCCCCCAGTTAGCCCGTCCCATTGGTCCATTTCTCACTTCGTTTCTCAAATCGACACCAACTACCTGCGGAATACCAAGGTACCGTTCAATCAGATAAGACCAGTCGTCAATCCATTTCAATTCAGTTTGGTCTGAGTTAAACCACAATGCATTATTGTCGTAATTACAGCACCAAGTACTTGTGGTCGTATGATTGTTGAGTATAACAAGTAGATCTTCTGCGGCTAAAGCCTGTATAACCGAATCAAAAATTTCCAGTGGTGCCTTGCCCAACAAGTGAGGATTAGCTAATAATCCATCTTTTGCCGCCAGATCTTTATCATGGATCATTTGGTTCGAAAACGGCAATCTTACACTATTGAACCCAGTAGATTTGATCATTGCCGCAATCTGAGAAATGTGGTTACAATCAAGGCCCATTACGATATTATCGGCATCACTAGCACCATACCAATTCACAGATTGTAATCTTAACGGATGGCCCAATTGGTCCACAATATAGCCGTTGGCTGTTGTCAGTGGTAGTTTAATAGTCATTACTCAATCCTGCTTAAATTAATTACAAGACAAACCAAATCGAGATTTAAGCCAATTTAAAACAAACTGGTAGTGTGATTGATCTAAGCTATGGCCAGCTGTTTTATAAACACGATATGATTTTTCACTTTTTATCTGATTGTAGCTGGAAAAACAAGTAGCAGGCGGACAAACTGGATCCTGTAAACCCACAGACATCAGAACTTCTGCTCTAATTCTCGAAGCCAGATTGATCGTATCAAAATAGCTCAAAGTCTTCATTAGTTTAGTCCAGTTCCGCTTTTCAGGTTGTTGCACTAGCCACTGGTCGATTTCATCCCATTGGGTTAGTTGGAAATATTTTTTCCAATCACAAAGAAACGGTACATCCGAAATACAATATCGGGTTTTTGTTCTCAATGCTGCCACTACCAAGCTAAAACCACCGCCTTGACTGCCCCCCCAGACAGCAGTCCGTTCCACATCCACTTCTGGTAAATTAGCCAGATAGTCCATGGCTCTCAAAACATCCATATAAGCTCCTCGGTAGAAATAACTATTGGGCTGGTCTAAACCTCTAATCCAATACCCCAAATCGTCTTCTAGAGTATCGTCCGAATTTCCATGTCCACGAGGGTTGAAGGAAAAAGTAACGCAGTCGAACGGCGGGTTGAGGGGGGTCATGTTTTGCCCATAACCAGGAACTCTCAGGAGAGCAGGATGCTTACCGGATGTCCTTGGTATCTCCAGCCAACCACGAACCTTGAGATTGTCTAAACTTCGCATTTCTACCAAATGTACCGTGAATTTCTCATTGTCTAAATTAGGTTGATGTTCTAATTTATAAGCCGGAGATATTTGCTGAAGTTTGGATTCTGTATCAGTCCAAAAGTTATCAAAATCTGATTCTCTAGTAAGAATAGTTTGAAGAGAAGATGGTTGATATCCTATCGTCATTTGGTCGGAGACTACTGTCCCTTGATCAAATTGAAATAAAGCTTCGACTTGGTAAAAACCTACACCTAGCAGATCTGGTTCTATATTGTAGTCATTCTGATGTTTTCCAGGTTGTAAGTTAATATTGGCGATATTTTCTACCAAATGACTACCACTATCTGTTTTGATCTGCCATATAAATTGACCACCGATGCTTCTTTCGCTGTGATTATGAATCAACACGAAAACTTGGACCTGTTGATTATTTTCAAAAATACCGTTTGGCTGATCTGTATCTATTTTAAGTTCCAACATAAATTGTCATATCTTAACAGGAGTGAATATTGTAAATAACCTAAGTGAACGTATACAACAGTGGATAAAATTCCTCTGCGCTGAACATAACCAAATAATTCAGAAATCGTATTATTACCAGATCTCATACAGAATTCCAAAGTCTTAAATTCAGATTGGA
>JACLAC010010923.1_pt1 | contig 19136 bp, 16 predicted proteins | sample 8027881 | NCBI WGS metagenome assembly JACLAC01 (sample SAMN15725517, study PRJNA655200) | protist metagenome | isolation source: fluorescence activated cell sorting (FACS) single amplified genomes of... | place: Spain: Blaines Bay Microbial Observatory, Mediterranean Sea | collected 2016-01-19 | reverse complement strand
TCCAGGGCAGCCAGCTATCGCGTGCTGCAAGAGCGAGAAGTTACCCGCCTTGGTGAGAATACACCGCGCAAAGTCAACGTGCGCATTATCGCCGCCCTTGAGTACTCCCAGGACAATCGCACGGCTGCCGCACGGTTGCTGGGTATTAGCCGGGCGACATTTTATCGCCGACTAACTAGACCGGACATCGGCATAAATTAATTCCGGTCTTGAGAGTAGTTGTTGGATGGTTCACTCTTTGTGTTTCTTGAGACACTCACCTGAGGCATGACTTGCGATTACTGTGTGTCTTTAAGGGGCCCGGACACCAATTGTCAAGGCGAGTCAAAACTATGCTGGCGGCCATTGAGGTAATGGCTTCCCTACCGCCATTCTTCGCAGCCGCGAAACGGCAGGTGCTCGCCCTCGACATAACGCGGCCGTGGCGAATACTCGTTAACGCCCTCCACCGCATCGCCCCGCAACAAAAAAGCGCATTCCCACGGCTGCCGGGTAATCCGCGTCGTCGTTGGAATATAACGGATCGTCAGTCCGCAGCGCCTGTCGCCCGAAGTATTCTGGTTGGACCCATGCACGATATTGGGATGATGTACCGAAACGCCGCCGGCCCTCAGCGAAATATCCACCGCGTTGTCCTCATTGACCAGTTCCGGATCCATCTGAGAGTTCAGCACATTCGGCGTCTCCGTTGACGGTTTCATCTCGTGCAACTCCATGCCTTGCGTACCCGGCACCACTCGCATACAGCCATTCTCCGGCAGCGAATCATCCACCGCAAGCCACAGTGTCACGACCTCCATCGGCTCTAGCGGCCAGTACGAACCATCTTGATGCCATAATACCGGCTGACCGTCTTGCGGCGGTTTCGAGATGTAATGCGAGGCAAAGAGCGCGATATTCGGTCCCAAATGTTCTTCGGCAATATCCAACAGTCGCTCATCGCTAATCAACCGAACCCAGAATGGATCTTGCGCCACCAACTGATGATGCAAATTCTCGGGTCGCAAATCCGGATTCCGCTTGGCCAACCAATCCACGTGCGCACTCGCTTCCGCCACCAATGCCGCGTCCAACACATTCTCATAAATCGCATACCCATCGCGATCAAACTGCGCCGTCTTCACACTCGTATCATTGCTCATAATCTTCTCCTATACATTTACTTATTCGCCATTAAACAGGTAGAGCCAAATTACCGGGGCCTCGGAGCGGGAATGAGCTCTTGGAGAACCGGGAATCTACACCGTCAGTCTGCGCTTCCCCCTCTATTCGTACGTTGACACCAGCTTTATTAAGTGTTCCTTTTCCAAACAAATGCATCGACCCCAAAACCATCGTGTTCGGCCAGTAAACAAGCATGCGTAATGGCCTGATGATGCCCGATGAACGGCTGCCGCACTTCTAGGCTCGCCGCGACTTGGTCACATTCTTCTACAGCGCCATCCGTAAACGGCCGCCCTGTCTCGTCGAAGCGCCACTCGAAGGCAGTGCCGATCTTTTCGCAGACCAGCAATGTGAGCCCATACGCGATACGAGACAAAGGCTGGTGACCGAAATTTCGGCAGGGCGCCCCGTCACTAGTGTCGCATATAGGTGACGGAAAACCATCACTCAGTGTCAGATATCTGAGGTAAATGGCGACCTTGGCTATTATAGCAAACGATAATCTGGCAACCTCAAATGTTCTTTATTATTTGTAATTCCCTCTCAGCCAACCAGTTAAGGTCCAATCGCCACATGCGGTTAATAGAAGTGGAACAGACCTTGCTATGCCTTATCGAAATGGAGAGCGTAGAAAACATCGCGCTCGGTTTTTCCGGACTACTGCGCAATGAATGTCCCATGTCGGTACAAGCGCAGGTGCCCGCCCCTTACTGTTCGAATACGCAACTCGATAAGGAATACCTACCATGCAGGACAAAATTACCAACGGAAAATGGCGGGCACTGTGCCAAGCTCAAAATTGTGATCAAGGGGCCCGCACGGCCGGCTATTGCCCGCGCCATTATCAGCAGGTGCGTCGGCACGGCCGCCTCACTCCAGAACGCGAGTACGGCCATCGCCACGGCTGTTGCAGAGCCGAGAATTGTAGTCAAGTCGAAGTCGCACGCGGCTATTGTTTCCGCCACTACCAGCAAATGCGCCGCTATGGACGCCTCACTCCCGAACGCGAACGTATCTACGGCCGCACCGTTTGCCAAGTAGAAGATTGCCAAGAGCAGCACTCGGCGCGCGGCTATTGCAAGAAACACTATATGCAGGAATTCTACCTACCGCGTCAAGTCGACAAATCGGTCGTCACGAGGGAAGTAGCTTGATTGCGTAAGGACCGTGCTCAGATGTTGATTTCTTCTTCAGGTGTTTCTATTTCTATTGGCTCGACATAAATACCAGCAGCGGTAAGGATGTCGCGTAGTTCTCGGCATGCGCTTTGCGCCGTTTCCTGGCGTTTGGCACACCTTTTAAGACTCTCCGAGACCCAACTGATCAGCTTTCGAACCTCTTCTTTTTCGCTTTCCAGGTGGTGAGCGTGCGATCGCATTGCCATCAGTTCAGCCCGCATCTTTTTAAGTCTGATTTCCGATCGGTCTCGCACCACTAATATGGCGATGATCTGCGCTAATACCGCAAGAATGAAAATACCCATTATACCTCGCCGTCCTTTGCACTCTCGTCGCCCTCTGCTCCCACGTCGTTTTCTGGTCCATCATCGTCTTCTGGTCCATCGTCACCCTCTTTTTTGCTGGCCCCCTCTTGCAATTCCGCGCTGCTTTTGCGCCGCATTTTGACTTCGATACGCTCCATATTGCGCCGAATATAGCTTTCATCTTGTTCTAGTTCGCCGATTATACCGTCGATTTCTTCATATCGGCCCCGCGTTTCACGCAACAAGGTATGCTGAATAGGCTCACCCCTCACTGCCGCGACTTCCTCCATCACCGCTTCTTCTTTGCCGTGTTCTTCGCTCTGTTCTTCGGTTGCGTCGGCAGAGATCTGGTACTGCAACTGCCCCACGGCCTGTCCCAGCACATCGCGCTGCTTTTTCAGATGGATTAAGGAGAAGCGGATCTCCTCCCTGCTGCGCACCACGGCAGCCTCAATGGTCGAGAAATTGGTCTCCATCTCATTATGATGAAATTCTATGCGTCGGCGCAGAGGATCCTGGCGCAGATTCATCTCATTCGACCGCTTCTGTAACAGTAGCAGCATCTGAGCCAAAACCGCTAACAACGCGATTATAATTACACCATAAATCCAGATCATAGGCAGTAGAATATGATCGCAAATCCCTTATCGTCAAGTAAATCTCGAACTCTACATTTGGCCTATGCTCAGATGCACTCTAGTCATTCCTAGTAACCGTGCGAGACTTCGATTTTTGGACCGGCAATCCGGGTCGTCCTCGTCTTGTTCCCGTCTCTTGGATATCATCGGAGAGCGAGACTATCCCGCCAGAAAATGAGATACTGGTCGGTCCACTCGGACACTTTGCCAACGGGGATGGTCTTAAGGTCACATCGTGCTCTCAGCCCCATTTTTTGAGGGCGGGCACCTCGAGATCATTAGCACCAGGAAGTGTATGAGTACACTGGTCAGCGAAATATCGAATTGCACCGCCAATTCGAATACCAGTTCCGAGCCCTCTTGCAAAGTCTGTGTAAATGGCCACCGGGAAGCCGGACGACTTAGTCAGCCCTAATGAAGAAAGGGTCACGCTCAAAAACTCAGCGCAACCCTTTCTTTGTTTGACCTACCAGACCTGTGGCCTTTTGCACTAAAATAGCCTTCGGGCCACCCCTACTTAATACCGCCCCTCTCTGCTACATCAAGCCCTCCCGGCCACGACTCAAAGCCATAAATCCGCCGCATCTCCACCGTAGCCCGTTCGAAGGCCTCAGGGTCGAGATACTGCACAAAATCAAACATCGGCTTCAAAAACGAGCGACAGCAAAAACAGATCAAGCAGATCCGTGCCTCATGGGTCGTATTGGCTCCTGTCGCATGCCAGGTCGCGCCATTGAACAGAAAAACCGAGCCCTTCGGTGCATTGAGCCGTAATTCCTCCGGATGGCGCAACGCCAGCGGGTCTTCTTTCAATGGCGGCTTTTTTAGCCACCGATGGCTGCCCGGCACAAAGCGCGTGCCACCATTTTCGGGCGTAAAATCGTCTAATAGCCACAAGCTGTTGACGAACATTGGAAAACTCGGCAGCGGTTCGGGCATCGCGCTTAGGGCATGGTCGACGTGAAAGGGATTGTCGACGGCACCCGGGTAGATAAGATTCGAAGTCAGCGTGCTCAAGGTGTAATCCGCGCCCAACAAGTGCTCAAAGTAGGGTACGACCTTGGGGTGGGCCACTAACTTTTCGAAGGCCTGCCCCTTGTTCACCAGCCATCGCACGTGTTGACCTTTTCCTTCAGCGTGCTGCCGCGCCGAACCGTCGGCGCGCTCGGCGGCGGCCAAATTCAACAGCTGTACCCTATAGGCCTTGATCTCGGAGGATGACAACACCTCGGGGATGACGACATAGCCCTCTTCGTCGAGCTGTTGTTGTTGTGCTGCTGAAATGGAGTTGGCCATGGTCTGTTTGAGTTGAAATCAGCGGTTTCGTATGTTGGTGCCTATCTCTTCAATCTACAAACAATACGAGACCCCACACAATGCCTGCGAAACCCGGCCGCCACTTTCTACAGATCCCCGGACCCACTCCCCTGCCCGAGCGCGTTGCTCACGCGATCTCCCGTTCGACTATCGACCACCGCGGTCCTGAGTTCGCGCAACTAACGCTGGGTATACTCGAGCGCTTGCGGACCGTCTTCGGCACCACGGGTCACATCGCCATCTACCCCTCTTCGGCGACCGGCGCTTGGGAAGCGGCGTTGGTCAATACGCTGTCGCCTGGAGACCGAGTGCTGTTTTGCACCAGCGGGCAGTTCGCCGCGCAGTGGAGCAAGGTCGCCACGCAGTTCGGATTGCAGGTCCAAGAGCTGGTCGGCGATTGGCGTGATCGCATCGACCCGGATCAGATCGCCGCCCAACTCAAAGCCGAGCCCGAGACTAAGGCCGTCGCCATAGTCCACAACGAAACCTCAACTGGTATGCTTAGCGATATCGCGGCCGTCCGCCAAGCCATCGATCGGGTGGATCATCCAGCCCTGCTCATGGTCGACGCGGTCTCATCGCTGGGCGCAGTCGACTACCGCCACGACGAATGGGGCGTCGATGTCACGGTCGCCGGATCGCAGAAGGGGCTGATGCTGCCACCTGGATTGGGTTTCAACGCGATCAGCGAACGGGCATTAGCCGCTTCGCATATCGCAAAACTGTCGCGATCTTATTGGGACTGGGCACCCGTGCTCGACGCTGCCGAACGCGGTTTTTTTCCTTATACTCCGGCCACCAATTTGCTCTTTGGGCTTGACGAAGCCCTCGCGATGCTTTTGGAAGAAGGCCATGATCAAGTCTTCGCCCGCCATTTGCGGCTAGCGCAGGCAACGCGCGACACCGTTGCCACTTGGGATCTCGAAGTGTATTGCCGCGACGAAGAAGCCCATTCTCCGACCCTCACAGCCGTGCTTATGCCCAAAGGCCACGACGCCGATCAACTTCGCCAATTGGTCCTACAGCGCTTCGACCTCTCGCTGGGTACCGGTTTGGGACCCCTGCAGGGCCAGCTCTTCCGCATTGGCCATCTGGGCTCAATCAACGACCTGATGCTCTGCGGCGCACTCTGCGGCATCGAGATGGGCTTAGTGTTAGCCGGCGTGCCGCACAAGACGGGCGGCATAAAATCCGCACTCGACCGGCTCTCCGCGACCAGCGGTCATTTCGAACACCCCACGGCGAATTAGATGACAACCAGAGACCATCTGGCGCCCGCAGCGCTTGCCGCCCTGCGCCGTGCTCTCGAAGAAACTATCGAGGGCGAGGTGCACTTCGAGCGTTTTTTTCGCGGCATGCACTCCACCGACGCAAGCGTCTACCAAATCATTCCGCTCGGCGTCGTCGCCCCGCGCTCGCGCGAGGATGTAGTACGCGTCGTCGAGCTCTGCCGCCTGCACGCCGCCTCAATCACCGCGCGCGGCGGCGGCACTTCGCAGGCGGGGCAGGCGATCGGACCCGGTTTGCAGCTCGATTTTTCTCGACATATGAACGGGCTGCTGGATCTCGACGTCGAAAATCGCACGGTACGCGTCGAGCCCGGCATGGTTCTCGACGAACTCAACGCCCGACTCAAACCGCACGGCTTGCAATTGCCACTCGATCTATCTACTTCCAATAGAGCGACCATCGGCGGCATGATCGCCAATAACTCAGCCGGCACCCGCTCCATCGTCTATGGCAAGACCATCGACTATGTCGAAGAGTTACAAGTCGTGTTGGCAGATGGCGCGCTAGTCACCATGCAAGCACTTGATGAAAGCGCACGGAGGGCAAAGTCCAACCGCGACGATCTAGAAGGTTCCTGCTATCGCATAGTGCAAGAGCTCGGCGCAAAACACCAGCGCGAGATCCGTCGTCGCTATCCCAAAATACAGCGCCGGGTAGGCGGTTATAATCTCGATGAATTTTTGCCCGCCAACCGACCGCTGAATCTCTGTCGAATCATGGTAGGATCGGAGGGTACGCTGGGGCTGACGGTGGCGGCCAAGTTGCGGCTGGTGCCCTTGGTCCAACACCGCATGGTCTGCTGCGTGCAATTCGCCGACGTACTCGAAGCAATGGCTGCGACGCCGGTCATCCTACGACACGATCCATCCGCCGTCGAACTGGTCGACCGCTTTATCCTCGATTCAACACAGGGTCGCATCGAGTTCGAGCCCTTGCGCGCCTTTATCGACGGCGACCCAGGCGCGGTACTGCTGGTGGAATTCTTCGACAAAGACCCCGCGCGCATCGACCACCTAGCCGAAGATCTAGAGCGACAAGGGCTCGGGCACCACATCTACCGCGCGGTCAATATGGAAGACCAGGCCCGCATCTGGGATTTGCGCAAGGCCGCATTGGGGCTGACTATGTCGCAGATGGGCGACGCCAAATCGATCTCCTTTGTCGAGGACACTGCTGTCGCCCCCGAGCACCTGCGAGACTATATCGCCCGCTTCCAGCAAATTCTCGCCCGCCACCAGATTGCCTCCGGCTTCTATGCGCACGCCTCGGTAGGGCTTTTGCACATCCGTCCGGTCGTGAATATGAAGACGGCTGACGGCGTCGAAAAGTTTTCGCTCATCGCCCAAGAGGTCGCCGACTTGGTACTCGAATACGGCGGCGCGCTCTCTGGTGAGCACGGCGACGGGCTAGTTCGCGCGCCCTTCCAAGAGCAGATGTTCGGCTCCGTACTCTACAAGGCCTTTTGCCAGCTGAAAGACCGCTTCGATCCCGAGGGGCTCTTCAATCCCGGTAAGATCGTACGCGCCCCAGCGCTGACGGCCAATCTGCGCTTCGGTAGCAACTACGGCACCAGCGAACCCACAACGGCCTATGACTTTTCCGACTTCGGCTCGATGGCGCAAGCCACCGAACAATGCAGCGGCGTCGGCGCCTGCCGCAAAACGCTTTCCGGCGCGATGTGCCCTTCCTATATGGCTACCCGTGACGAGAGCGCTTCGACCCGCGGCCGCGCCAGCGCCCTGCGCCAAGCACTCTCTGGCCAATTCGGGCCCGAGGGCCTCGGCGACGACGAACTACTGCCGATCCTCGACTTGTGTCTCGAGTGTAAAGCCTGTAAACGCGAATGCCCCACCGGTGTCGATATGGCGCGGCTGAAAAGCGAGTTTTTGCACCAAAGGCATCAGCGCCACGGCACTCCGCTGGGCACGGAATTCTTGGCCCGCATAGACCGCAGCGCCGCATGGGGCCAACGCCTCGCACCCTATAGCAATTGGATCGCCAATACCAGCGCGGCGCGCTTCTTCAACGAACGGATCTTAGGCCTCGACCGCCGCCGCCCGTTGCCAGCCTTCGCGCGGTCGACCTTTCTTGCGCAGTGGGATGGCTCGGCTAAATCTGGTGACATAGCCCTCTTCGCCGACACCTTCTCCAACTACTTCGAACCCGAGCAACTGACCGCCGGGACGCGCTTAGCCCAATTCCTTGGTGCACAAGTAGAATTGGCACCCCGCGTATGTTGTGGCCGAGCGCTGATCTCAAAGGGATTGCTCGACGAAGCCGCACAGAAAGCGGAGGCGACCACGCGCGCGCTAACTCCGCTGGTCGAACGCGGTATTCCAATACTATTCTGCGAGCCAAGCTGTTATTCGGCTGTCTGCGATGACCATCCATTATTGTTGCGCGGTGCGGCACAAGAGCAAGCGCGCAAAGTAGCGAGCGCCTGCCAGCTTTTTGACACGTGGGCCGCGCTGGAGATTGAGGAAGCCGATCTGCCCTTGAGAGCCGGACCATCACAACTCCTGGTGCACGGGCATTGCCACCAAAAAGCACTTCAGGGTATGGGCGCGACCACCGCCCTACTAAAGGCGATACCCGGCAGCGAGGTCATCGCGCTAGACAGCGGTTGTTGCGGTATGGCCGGGCTCTTCGGTTACGAACACTATGACTTGTCGCAGGCCATCGGCGAGCGACGCCTGCTGCCGGCCGTACGACAAGCCGGCTCCGATGCAAAGGTGGTAGCAACTGGTTTCTCTTGCCGCCAGCAGATCGCGCACTTCACCGGCACCGCGGCCCATTCGCCCGCGACGCTGCTCTTATCGCTTATACAGGAATAGTTGCGAAAAGCACTTTAACCCAGGATCTCGTGTAACCGCTGATATAGGTAGCGCGGCTAGGAAGTGATACCCATCACTTCTCACCCACACCGACAGCCGGCAAGGGTTGCTGTTCGTTGGGGACCATGCACATCGATTGTAGACAAAAAAACTGCTTTTATTTTCTAAGCGTGCTGTACAATTCTGTACGGCGAGCTATTCACTCGGCGCTCAGCAGCAATTGGAGATTAGTACGGGCAAGCGGATAGTCGGGGCGGATCAGTAATGCCCGTCGATAGCATTGTAGGGCATCTTCGCTCCGGCCCGTGCTCTGATAGGCCAGACCCAGATTGCAGAGTGCTTCGACAAAATCTGGATTGAGCAGCACCGCATGCTCGTATCGAGCGATGGCTTCGTCGACGCGCCCCATGTCTTGGAGTAAGCGCCCTATATTGAACGCCGCGCCGGCCAAACCAGGCCGGGCTTCCAGTGCCGCTTGATAAGCCGCCAACGCCGCACTGGTCTCTCCCAACATCTCCAGCGATACCCCCAGATTCAGATGCGCAGCGGCAAAACTGGAGTCAAGAGCCACCGCCCGTCGATAGCTCTGTGCCGCCGCTTGCCACTGCCCAACGTCCCTAAGAGCTTGTCCGGCGATCAAGTGTGCTTCCTTGTCGCTGGGCTGTAATCGCGCGGCGGTCACCAAATGAGTGGCCGCCGCTTCTTTCTCTCCGCGCACCCTCAGCATCAATCCTAGATTCTTGTGCGCCATAGCATAATCGGGATCTGCTGCTAACGCCAAGCGGTAATGCACCAGCGCTTCTTCAGAACGCCCGGTTTCAGCTAAAGCCAACGCGAGGTTGTTATGCCCTTTCGCCATATGCGGTACCAGTTGCACCGCCCGGCGATAGCATTCGATCGCCGCGTTCCACTCATCGCGCCGCATATAGATCAATCCCAAATTGAAATATACCCCCGGCTCATTGGGTTCGCTCTGCAGGGCCTGTCGGTAAAAATTGATCGCCGCCTCGCCATCCCCTGCCGCGTCGTGCGCATAAGCCAACCCGCGCAACGCTCGCACATTGTCGGGACGCACCGCCAGATCTTGTTGCCAGATCGCCAACGCGCTGTGGAAGTCGCGGTTGCGATTCAGAGTAATCGCGCCCAGAGCCAGCGCAGCGGCAGACACCAACACCGCCGCTGACAGCACCGTTCGTTTGCCGGCACCGAGTAAAGCGACCAGACCAGAGTAGCCCGCCACCAGTACTAGTAACAACGGCCCTGCCAATGCCAGATACACCCGGCGCTCGGCAGCCCATTCCTCGGCGATCGGCACGACGCTGGAGGAGGGCGCCAATAGTGCAAAAAAGAAAAATACCGGATAGGCTAGACGCGAATGGCGAAACAAGCCCCATCCGCAACAAAGCAAAAGTGTTATAATGAATGCAGCTTGCAATGCCACATCGGCTAGCGTCAGCGCCTTTGGTTTACCATAGTCGATCAACAGCGGATCTGGCCAGACCATCAACTGCAGATAGTGAGTTATCGCGACGCACTGATTCAACGCGTATTGCCAGACGCCGACTCGCTCAAAGCCAACACTATCGCCGTGCGGATCGCCCCAGATTAAGAGGACTAATAGCAGTAGCGGCGCAGCAAAACCGACATAGTAGTACCGGCGATCACGCCAGACCTGTCGCCAGGAATCGCTGCGGTAGACCCTATCGTAGAGCGCAATCGCGAAGGGGGCCGTAATGACGATTTCTTTGCTAGCCATACCCAATGCACAAGACGCGAGTGAAGCAGCGTACCAGACGCGACTCCCGGATTCAATGCCGCGGATAGCTCCATAAAACGCCAGTACATAAAAGAGGCTGGCGAGCGATTCTCGTCGCTGGATAATGTAGTTGACGCACTGGCTTTGCAGCGGATGGACTAACCATAACAACGCGCACGAGAATGCCAGCCCTATCGCCGCCGTCGTGGTGTAATTGACGGACAATGTCCGTCGCACCACTCCGTAGAGCGCCAGACCACAGAGCAGGTGTATCACGAGATTGAATAGCCGATATCCCTTTACTTCCAGCCCGCCGATGGCGTAATTAAGCGCCAACGAAAAACTAGCTACCGGGCGGCTATTGACCGTCGAGTGGACATCATCGGTTGGCAGCATCCAGTGCGGAGGCCACAGATTGCGAATGTCGGGATTGGTTTCGATCGAGTGGATATCATCATAGACAAAGTCGCCGCTGAGGCTATTGGCGTAGACGATACTACCGGCTATTAGCAATAGGATCGGCGCGTAGGGCAAGTACGGGAAGGGGCTGATTGAGCGTTGTTTCTTTTCTTCGGAATTTAACATCGCAAACAGAAGACTATATTGGAATACACTCTACTACTGAACCTATAAATAACATTTAAAAGTAGCTGAGACGCTACGTTCAAATTCTGATTCTGTGTGAGTAGATGTGATGCAACACACGATTTTCAAATGGGTATTTTTCCGAGCACTCCACACACAATATTAAATGACTTAAGTTACCGCCAGGTCTACTTCTGGGCAACATATGCAATGGTTCACTTTACTTTCTCGTTGATATGTTATCCAGATAGACCTACCATACACAACACTGACTTGCCGACGAATACACAACAAAAACCCGGAGCTAAACCATTGCGCGTAGCGGTCACCGGCGCCGCCGGCCTCCTTGGCCGCGCCCTATTACCCAAAATCGCCGCCCAACACCAAGTCGTAGCGACTGATCTGAATGCCCTGCCTGGCGAGCAGCCGATTGAAGCCTGCGACGTGAGAGACTCAACCGCGGCCCAGACGCTCTGCGCCGATGTCGACGCCGTTGTCCACTTGGCGGCAGCCACCTGGAGCGCCAATCGTTCCGCGCGCGAAAACGAAACGCTGATTTTCGACACTCGTCTCAAGGGGACTTACAACATCCTACAAGCGGCGCAACAAGCCGGCGTCAGACGCGTTATACAGATCAGCGACCTTTGCGTCTTTTCCGGCTATGATAGCGATATCATGATCTCGGAAGACTTCATCCCACAACCCGCCACCGAAGCCCACCCGCTCTCGGTCTATCTCAGCGAACTCATGGCCCGCGAATACGCCCGCCTCAGTTGCCCGGGGCACGTGCTGACCTTGCGGCTGGGCCAACTCGTCGATCCACAAACACTCGCGGACGACGCCCGTTGCGCCGATGGCTGGCTCGGCATCGACGACGCCGTTGACGCCATTCTGCACGGTCTACAACTCGAGCACTTCAGTGGCATGGGTGAATGGGGCATCTACAATCTGGCCGCCGATGTGCCCGACAATCGCTACTCACTACTCAAAATCCAGTCGAATGGCTACGGGTTTTTTCCCCGCGAAAACTTCGCCGCCTGGCGAGAGGCCTAAATTGAACGTATTAGTCACAGGAGCCGCCGGTTATATCGGCCGCATCGTCGCACGCGACCTGTCTGAGCACCATACCGTGCGCGGCGTCGACATGCGACCGATGTCTGATCTAAAAGACCACCGCGTTATCGATCTCAACGACTACGACGAAATCTACGACGCCTTAGAAGGCATAGACGCCATTGCCCACCTGGCTTGGCCGATGCGGCCCTACGAGGGATTTGCGCCCGCAGACGGCAGCGAAATGGGAGCCGGGGTGCGCGGCCTATTTCACTTGCTGCAAGCCACGCTGGCCCGAGGCATAGAGCGCGTCGTATTCCAAAGCACCATCAATATCACCGCACCTAGTTGGGACAACTGGCGCCTTGCAGAGGGTGAATCACCGCGACCGGGCATCCACGGCTATACGCTCGGCAAGACGCTGGCCGAAGAAGTTTGCCAAAGCTTTGCCCGGCAACACGCGGTCACCATCGCGGTGATACGCTTCGGCGGCGTCTTTACATTAGAGGAGGAGGGCTTCGAGAATGCCGCGCCCGACCAGCACTATATCCCTTCTTCCTGTGTCGAACGCCGCGATATTGCCCAGGCCTATCACTTGGCCCTAACTCAGCCATTGCCCAGTCGCTACGAAGTCTTCCACATCTTCCACGACCGCCCAGGCGAACGCTTCCCCATCAATAAAGCGCGCAACATACTCGGTTTCAAACCTCGGTACAACGAAGAGCAGCTGTGGCGCCGAGGCGGTACCTCCAGTCGGAATCCCGGTACATAAGCAGTAACAAGATAAACCCCTCGCCGGGGTCCCCACGCCGGCCATAGACACTGGTGGGGCCGCGCAGAGTCTTTTCGAGCGCCGGCCTGGTGAGGGCCAGAACGTAGACGGGGCAGTTCCGAGCAGTCGGCCAGTGGGCTCGGATCCCATGGGCCACAAGAAAAAACCCTCAGCCTCACCCTTCGACGCTTTCCTCCCACCTATCGCTTGAAAATGCCCCCATTGACATCGAGTGTAGTCCCGGTGATATAGTCGGCCATCGGCGAAGCCAAAAATAGTGCCGCATAGGCGATCTCCTCCGGCTCTCCCAAGCGCCCTAATGGAATCATCGCCATAACCTTCTCCCGCTGTTCTGGTGTCAAAAGTTCGGGATCGGCATCTATTTGCCCTGGGGAAATCGCGTTGACCGTGATATTGTGCGGGGCCAAGTCGCGGGCCAGGGTCTTGGTCATCGCCGTCAAGCCCCCTTTCGAAGCCGTGTAGTGCACACCGCCCGACACGCCACCGGTCTGGGCACTGACCGAGGTGATATTGACGATGCGCCCAGCCTGATTTTTCTCCATAACCGGCGCAACGGCGCGGCTACACAGATAGGCCCCCGTCAGATTGGCCCCCATCACCTTGTCCCAGGCCGTTGGCTCGATCTCGTGCAATGGCCCAAAGCCAATCAACCCCGCGTTATTGACCAGCACGTCCACGCGCCCCCATTCCGCCACGACGCGATCGATAGCCTGATCGACCTCCGCTTCCACCGCCACATCGGTAGGCAATACGAGCGCTTCCGCACCAACTGCACGCACTTCTGCCGCCACTGCTTCCAATGCATCCGCCGTGCGTGAAACCAGTGCCAACTTAGCCCCAGCCTGTGCGAAGACCAGTGCAATCGCCCGTCCAATCCCTCGGCTAGCTCCCGTTACAACGACCACCTGATCTGTAAAATTCATCAAGCGAGCAAGATCGACCATCCACTTTCTCCTATCTCTTTTGGGCGCGGCAATTATTCCACTCGCTCACGCACCGACAAAGTCCATTAACTTTCGCGCATAAGCTACATTGCCGTATTCTCGCAATACCCGCTCCTGCGCCTGCCGCCCCGCCCGCGCCCGCTCTTCATCCCGATCCAACCACCACCGCGCCTTCTCCAACAGTTCCTCCCGCGTCCGCCAGGTATCGATCTCCACCCCGAGCTCAAAAACCTCTTCGATCCCTTCGACATAATCGGTCAACATAAAACCCCCGCTGCCGGTAATCGCAGTGTCCCGTTGGTTTAAATAGCCGTGCGATGCAGGTGAGTTATGGTGATTAATATTGATCTTCGCCGCCTGGTATACACTCGGCAATTCGGCATAGGTTCTGAAACCGCGAAACGACGAGCGGGGGATATCGGCGAAGCTTCCATAACCCAAGCCCCCATATATATGCATCCGACCCAGATCTTTTAGGGTCGAGATCAGTTCGGGCCGCAGCAGGCGTTGCTCGGGAAAGGGAATCGGGTGGGTGATTCGGTCGACGGGATCCACCGACGCAAGATACGCCGCCGCATCACCGCCCTTACGCGCGTAATTGGACAGTATCGTCAGCGATAAATCACAGGCTTCTTCGGGCGCGGGCCGGGCAATTCCGTGCAGCGAAACCGCCGGCGGTGGATAGAGCACGATGGCCTCGATGCCGAGTTGCCGATATTCGACCACGCTCTCCCGACAGCAGGTTACCGCATACTCAAATTCTCTCGAGTATGCTGGATGGCGCCTGAGATCCCAAGGGTCGTCCTGGGTGTGGGTCACCGTCTTGCACCAAGGATATTGCTCACGCAGATAGGCAATTAGGCCGGGCGGCCGATCGTCTTTGCTGAACCACCACAACAAGAGCGCCGGTCGCTGTTGTTCGATCGCCGCACACAGTGCGTCTTGAAACTCGGCATCGGTCGCGTAGGGCAATTTCCACGCGCCCGGCTCGGGGATGATATCGGCTTCTTCCCGCGCCAATAGCAAATCCGGTTCCCGGTGGGATTGGATACACCCGCGCGTCGGCAGATAGCACACCCGACAGCCCAGATGCGCAAAGCCGCGCTCGATGCTCCACAGCGACTGACCCGGCAAAAAGCCCCCCAGCAACAAGACCGTCTTCACGCTTTCTCTCCCAACCCGGTGATCTCCATATAGCGCCCATTGTCCTGGCAGGCAATCTGACCGCCGTCAACAATAATATCCTGTCCCGTTAAAAACCCCGCGTCGTCCGACAACAAGAAGGCGCAAACCGCCGCGATGTCCTCGGGCGTTCCATAGCGGTCCATTGGAATCTGTTTGAGATAGGCCGCCTTGAACAGCGGCTCCTCAATCTCCGGCGTCGCGGGCGTCGCGACCACCCCGGGCGAAACGGAGTTGACGCGAATCCTATCCGCAGCAAATTCCCCCGCCGCCGTGCGCACTAGCCCCAACAACGCCGCCTTGGATGCATCGTAAGCGGCGTTGTTTACGCTCGATCGGTAGGCGTTGCGACTCGCGGTGCAGACGATCGCGCCACCACCAGCGCGCGCCATTTGCGGTGCCAGTGCCCTCATAAACGCGAAAGGTGAGGTCACGTTGACCGCGAAATTCAGGCTCCAGACCTCGTCCGTCATCTTCGCAATCGACGCCCCGGGCCAAACACCGGCATTCAGCGCCAACCGCGTCGGCACCCCATGCACTTGCACCAGATCGGCCAAAAGATCCGGCGTCGCATCGAGCTGCGCCAAATCAAAAGCGCAAATACTAATCGAAGCATGTTGCGCCGCCAACGCCGCCAAGCCCTCTTCGTCCCGATCCAACGCCAGCACCCGCAGTCCATCGTGCAAAAGCCGCGCCACAATCGCTGCACCAATGCCGCCCACCGCACCCGTTACTAGCGCCAATGGTTGTCCTTGTGCACTCACGACTTGACCACGTCCGCAAACTCTTGAAAAATCTCGATGCTAATCCCGTCCGGATCCAACGCATACATCGCCCGCGCCACTACCACCTCATCGCGTTCGACATCCACCGGCGGGTTGATCGCACCGAAACCCGCTGCCTCTAACGACGCATATACCTCATCGACATCTTCGACCTCAAAGGCCAAATGAGATGAGCCAACAAAAGGGTTGTCCAGCGCGCGCGTTTGGCCCTTCGGTTGTTCGTATTCGACAAGTTCGAGAATAAAATTGCCAACCGGATGCTGCAAAATCGCGACTTTCAGCTCAACATTTTCATGGCCGATAATCCGATCATAAGAAGGCAAGTTTCTGCGCTCGGAAACGCGTATTAATTCGAGTCCTAAGAGGTCGCGATAGAAGGCGAGCGAACGCTCGACATCGGAAACAGTGAAACCGTGATGATGGCATTTTACGACGGTCATGGCCCAGCTCCAGTAAGTAGGTTGATCAGATCCGCACGGTGCATCCCGTCTCTTGTGCCTCGCGCGCCGCCTCGCAGATGGCTATGCCTTCGAGCATATCATCAATCATCCGCGGTGATTTTCGCGTCTCGACCATTTCTCTGACGATGCGCAAAATAGCCGCTGCGCCGAAAGGAAAATCCCAGTCGCTCATCGGCGGCGAGTGAATCGCGCCATTGGGCCCATACGCGCTGGCGTGGAAAGCGCAGTGCCAAGGACTACCCACATCGCAATTTAGAGCTACCCCGCGAAGCGGCCGGTCGGTGCGTTCGCCATAACTCAGGTGCACCGTCTGCAAGGGCGTCTCGCCCATCGCCTGCACGCTTTCGACGCCAGGGCCAAAGAGCGCCAAAGCAAGACTTGCCGCGTGAATATGGCCGGCCATTGCCGTGCCGCCACCTTGCACGCTGCCAAATTGCAATGGGCCCACCTCATCGAGCCGCCGCGCAAATCGAGCCGCCGCCGGCAAAGCTCGCAAAATCGAGATCGAGGTCATCGGCGCCCGGTGTTCATCCGCCAGTTCAACCAGCGCGCGAGCATCTGCCATCGTCAGCGCCAACGGTTTGTCGACAAAGGTCGCTACACCCTTTTCCAACCCCGGCCGCGCCAATTCGAGATGATCGCTGCCATCACCATTGCAGTCGGCTATAAAAACCAGATCCACATCGTCGCTTGCCGCCGCAAAATCATCGCAGACCGTGGGCCGCTCGTCAAAGACCTTGGCCAAGCACTCAGCAGCCGCGCGATCCTCGTCCCAGACCTTGGCCAGCCGAAAACCCTCGACAAACTCAACCGACAACTGCTGCGGATCAGCATAGTTCGTATAGAAATAGAAATGGGCGCCGCCGTGCTGCCAAGAATAGCGCGCCTGCTGCTCAATCGGCAGGGGCATTTGTAACCGCAGTGGGTCATGGCGAGCGCAAAGCGCACCATAATAAGCACCGTGCGTATCACAGCGGATCAAACCAACGCGAATGGGATCACTCATAGCCCCTCGATATCCACGGGAATTAAAGACTCTCTCGAACTGCTTATGATACGGCGCGGTAAGGTACGAGACAATGGGCCGGATTACAGGCTAGGTTGCGGCCTATCCTCGTATCGCACATTTTCCCCACAACCTATTTGCTGAATAGGTGCACTTCGGCGTTAACCCGCCATAGTGCCGGAGGGCCGACCGGGGGCGTAACCATCAGCGGATTGCCATGCTCAGATTTCATAGGATAGTGAAATCTGAGCATGGTGGAATCTTAGGATAGGTCTCCCAGCTTCACAGGATGCGAAGCCAGAATGAGCAAAGGGAATACCCTCCGTCGACCCGACCCACCCAAAGCCGACAAAAGGACCCTCCATGAGCGCCCGCCCAAAAATCGCCGCCTTAGTCTCCACCTACCACAAATACGCCCATGCCCAACACATCTGCGACCGCTTTCTTGAAGGGTATGGATGGAACGGCCGCCACCATCGGCCCGAAATGGACCTCGTCTCTCTCTATGTCGACCAGATTGACGAGGAGCGCGATGTCAGCCGCGAACGCGCGGCGCGTTTCCCACAGCTCGACATTTACCCGAGTATCGCCGATGCGTTGACCTTGGGCGGGTCCGATTTAGCCATCGACGGCGTATTGCTGATCGCCGAGCACGGCGATTACCCCGTCAACAAAAAGCAGCAGACGCTTTGGCCGCGCTACGAATTTTTCCAGCAGATGGCATCGGTCTTCCGCGCCACCGGCCATAGCGCGCCCGTATTCAACGACAAACACCTATCCTGGAACTGGGATTATGCCAAGGCGATGTACGATACTTCGCGGGAATTAAATTTTCCCTTTATGGCCGGCTCGTCGCTGCCCGTCACCTGGCGCACGCCGTCAATCGACATACCCCTGGGCGCCGAAGTAGAAGAGGCGATGTGTGTCGCCTGCGGCTGGAACGACGGCGGCGATCTGCACTCGTACGAGACGATCCAAGGCATGGTCGAAAGGCGAACGGGCGGGGAGGTCGGGGTCCGGTGGCTCAAAGCCTATCGCGGCGACGAATTCTGGCAAGCCCACGCCGACGGCATCTGGTCTCGCGAGTTATTCTATGCCTGCTTGTGCCGCAGCCACCAGCTTGCACCGGCCCGGCCCGGGTTCAACAGTCACTTCCCCTCCATCGATGAAATGCGGGCCAAAGTCGAAAGCCCTTGGGCCTATCAGTACGAACATCTCGACGGCCTCAAGTCGACGATGATCACCCTCAATGGCTTGGTCGGCGATTTCTGCTTCGCCGCCCGCCTAAAAGACCGCGACGAGCCGCTCTCGACCCAGATGTATCTGCCCATGCCACCAGCCCACACCACACTGGCGAATTTCTTCAGCCCGCAGGTCAACAATGTCGAGCAAATGTTTCTGACGGGACAAGCGTCCTATCCCATAGAGCGCACGCTGCTGACCACCGGTCTGACCACCGCCGGCGTCGAGAGCACCTACCAGGGCCAAGCCAAGATCGATACCCCCCATCTCGACATCGCCTACCAGCCTAATCCCGAATCGACGTATTGGCGCACCTGAGGAACCGATGCCGATGCGTGTGCCTGCAGCACACACTCCACCGAACCGGCACCCCCTACCATGCCGAGCGGTCCTCGGCCCGGTTCGCCACATCCATTCGCGATTTTGACTTGCTCTAACGAAGCGGCGGAGACTTTCCCTTGCTACGAGATACGGGCCACCGCCGGAAGCCGCTGGTCGAGAACGGCTATCTACACCACAATCTAAAACGCCCCCCCGCTCTCATTATTCACCGCCTGCACCAACGCTCGCATATAGGCGATCGAATATGCCAAACCCGTATTG
>JACLAC010010558.1_pt1 | contig 19137 bp, 14 predicted proteins | sample 8027881 | NCBI WGS metagenome assembly JACLAC01 (sample SAMN15725517, study PRJNA655200) | protist metagenome | isolation source: fluorescence activated cell sorting (FACS) single amplified genomes of... | place: Spain: Blaines Bay Microbial Observatory, Mediterranean Sea | collected 2016-01-19 | reverse complement strand
TAGACCAAGACCAATTCGGCCCGATTGAGCGCAAAAGAGCCCCCGCGCCACACTACCGGCAAATTCCATAGACTGGAGACGAGTAAGAACGCGCTGAACCAGAAGCCCAAGGCGTAGACGTCGGCGGTCGCGCCGCGCAGGTAATACCAGAAAAACGAGCCGGTGATGAGAAGGGCGAATCCTACCGCAAGACGAAAATCGCGGGCTGTCGCCTTAAAAACCGTATTCAACAGGCCGATCAATACCAGAAAGAGAAAAATCGCCCCCGGCGTATTGAAGTCGAAGGCCATATTGGTCGACCGCATCGCCATATTGGCGTACGGCGCGCCTATAGCAAGAAAGAAACTGAGGAAGGACCCGACCCAAAACCCGCGCAGTGATAGACGCGAGCGACCTTCGTCGTCAACGAGGACCGCATCGCGGCGCCCGGCGAGATACTGGTGATACATAGCAGGCAGGGATCTATGCACGGCGATTTAATTGGCGCAAAATTGAAGAGGCCAAGGCCCGCTTTTGGCAGGCCTTGGCCTCTTCAATCACTTTGATCAAACACGACACTCCCATGCTATTGACCATTTTTCCTTGCTTTAGATTGATGCCGAAGTCTTTGACTTTTTCGTCATTAGATATTGATAAAATCGGCAATCGCCAGTACCCCTTTCCTTGGTTACGACCGATCCAAAATCGACCACGGTTAGAGCTTGTGTCGTTGGGTATCTAAATGGTTAACAGCCGCCGTCTCAGGCTATGTATCATCACAGCCATTTATAAATAAAAAGCGGATGCGTATCAAGCAGGAGCAGTTTTTCTGATTGTCGAAGATTGGGCACCAACCCAGATCGGATAAGTTCAATCCAGCCGAATCACCACTCAAACTTCTCAATCACCCTGCCGTCAACTCCCACCCTGAGCGTAGTCCGCCGCAATGTTGTCGCCCCCCCCTCGCCTTGGTGCCAGATCGTATACCAGACCGACTCCGCCAAGTTGTGCCCGCGCGGCGCCAACGAACGTCCCCAACGAAACTTGCGAATGGCAGCCGGTCGCACCCCAAATGCCCGTCCCATCGCGCTGATATTTACAACCGGCAACCAATACGCCTCGACCGTGGCGTAGGGGTAGACCCACTCCTCCATCATCCCGATCTCATGTCTGAGCAGCATCTCGCCGGCGCGACTGTGGTCTATTTTTCCGCTTGCATCAACACAATGCGGTGCCAGTAATAGGATCACCGCGATCGGTGGCACACTACCCTTGTGCACGAAGCGCTTTATTCTGCAAATTATATTCATCCTATCTATCCTATCGGCGCGGCCGAAGCCCGAATTCAACGGTCGGAGAAAAAATATGACGCCACTGTACGAGTATCCTAACCGCGACCGCGACCGCGCAAGCTCAAAAACGCCCGCATAATCCACCGAAAAATGAGTCAGATCTCTCATGTTATCGGGCGCCTGCTACTCGGAGTGGGTGGCGTTAGCCCCCGGCGGCAGCGGCAGAATCGCCTCGACGAGCCATTGGATAGGCTGGGCGATGAATAAACCGGCTTTGGTCGGTTATTAAAGCGGTGGCGAGTGTAGCGCCACTAAGCCGCCGAAGATGCGAAATTTGAACCGCATGGCGCTGAGGATATTGATCCCCCGCTCGGTGCCCAGCGGAGAGATAGGGATAACGAGATGATAGAAAAAACGCAGTCCTTTGCTTTATACTACGTCGCCGATCCGATGTGCTCCTGGTGTTGGGGTTTCACGCCCACTATCAAATTCCTGCACACTGATCGGCGGATCCATCTCCATTACGTCATGGGCGGGCTGGCGCGGGATTCCGAGGAGCCGATGCCGCCCGATATGCGCGCCTATGTGCAGGGGGCCTGGCGCGAGGTCGAGTCGCAAACCGGTGCCCGTTTCAATTGGGACTTCTGGCAACAGTGCGAGCCTCGCCGCTCGACATATCCTGCTTGTCGTGCCGTGCTCGCCGCGGCCAAACAGAGTTGTGGCTCCGCGATGTTCCACCGGATCCAGCAGGCCTACTATCTCGAAGCGCGCAACCCAGCCGACACATATACCCTTATCGCCCTGGCCAACGAACTGAATATCGACGGCGAACGTTTCGCTGCCGATTTGGCCTCCGACGCCATCGAGGAAGCCCTGCAAGAAGATTTTCACCTGCGACGCCAACTCCAGGCCACCGCTTTTCCCAGCTTAGTCCTTGGAATAAAGGGCACCTATCGCTGGCTGGCCGGCGGTTGGGAAGAACCAAGAGTCATTGCAGCCCGGCTTGAAGAAATACTGCAATCTACAACTATAAACGAGGTCTTATGAGTATTGGCATCGGCATCATCGGCACCGGCGGCATCGCTCAGGCTCACGCCCGAGCCTATCTCGACCTGATCCCGGAGGTCCATCTGGTCGCCGTTGCCGACATAGACGGAGAGAAGGCGCGCGAGGCCGCAGAACAATGGGGCGTCGAGCAGATCTTCGACGACTACCGAGACTTGCTCACCTTGGATGCGGTCGACGCCGTCAGCATCTGCACGCCGACCTGCGCCCACAGCGAGCCAGCCATCGCCGCGCTCAATGCGGGCAAACACGTGCTGGTAGAAAAACCAATGGCTGCCACCACCGTCGAAGCTCGGCAAATGGTCGCCGCCTCCGAAGACAGCGGCAAGATATTGATGGTGGAGATGAAATGGCGCTTTATGCCGGAATTACAGGCCGCACGCGCGGCCATCGCGCGCGGAGACCTGGGCAAGATCTACTATGCGGAAGCCATCGGCTGGCAACACCGCGGGATACCCGGCGGATCTTTTATCCGGCGCGAGTTGGCCGGAGGAGGCGCCCTGATGGACAATGGCGTCTACACCCTCGATGCAGCACTCTACCTGCTGGGACATCCACCACCACTCACTGCATCGGGTGCCGCCGCCAATATTTTCGGCCAAAGCCCGGATGGCCATTGGGATCCGGCCGATTTTACGGTCGAAGATTTCGGTACTGCCTTTATCCGACTCACTGGCGGCATCTCGTTATTCTTTGTACATGCTTGGGCCAGCAACTTTGAAGAGCAGTGGCAAGTCCGCATCGCTGGCGACGGGGGCGCGGTGGAAGTGCGTCCCTTTGGCCCCGACCCCCGCCTGCGACTCACCCGCGGCAGTTACGGCAACTTGGCCGACATCACTCCCACCACCCTACCCGAGGGCAGCATCGATGTCGCCTATGCCATCGGTCGCTTCGCGAATGCCATCCGCAACGGCGAAAACAGCCCGGTGCCGGGCAAAACCTTTCTCCATACCAATGCTATTTTCGACGCCCTCTACGAATCCGGACGCCTCAGTCGCGAAGTATCCATAGAACTCTAATCGATTTCATCATAGAAAAGCGATGTTCACAGCGCGCAAAGTCGCCAAGATGCGCTACCGATGCAAACTCTGCAATAGCTGCGAGTAGTCTCGCAATCGGCTATGCAAATTGGCCGCGCGCCATTTACATAGCCGGTCGAATTCCCCGAAGAACAATTCTATGCGCCGCTTACGGACGCCCTGCTAACGCCTGCAACAAAGCCCTGCGCACGACGGTGAACTGCTCAGGATCGCGGCTATAATCGCTCGCCGAATGCACTAGACGATCACTCAATGCCTCCGCCGTTTCGCCGTCTACTTGCGCAGATAAAAGAGTCAGCAATTCGTAGTCTTCGATACCATCGCGCACATTTTCCAAACGGATGCTGCTGATCGGACCGTCAACGCCAGCATAAAATAGCGAGCCATCGCCATTGGCCGTGCCAAATGAAATGGGGTTCCAATCGACCCGGCCATAGGCATCGGCGCGCAGGGGAGTTTCCCGTCCGGGCCAGCGGTTCATCGCATAATAGAGAAAACCCTCGATACCCCGTTGATGCGCCATCCACCACAGAAGCCTCGCTTCCAAAGCCGGGTATTCGACGAACCAATTGGCGTATGGATGCTTGGGACTGATGCAAATATACCACCATACCTCAGCCCCTTGTCGCCTTGCCCGCGCCGCTGTATCCGCTTCGTAAGCCGCCGAAAGCGGTACCCAGATGTCGACCAGTTCGCCCAGTCGACGATCCAAGCCCAAACCAGGGTCGCGGGCCGTGGTCGCCGTCCGCAGTTGCGGATAACGGTCTTTGATAAAGGCGAAGACCTTTTCCATAATCGCGAAGTCACCGACCTCCACCTCGTCGAAGCCGTAGATATAAGCCTTCCCGATAAGCCCAAGTTCGCGCAATTGCGCCACTACCGGATCAAGACGAGCTGCCAGTTTGGCCAAAGCCTTGCGATCGTATGGCGCTTTGGCATCGAGATAAAGCAGATTAAAAGCATTGAGCCGACCGCGGTGAGCGAGAACCGCAAGCTCCTCCAGATCGGGCACCTGCCTTCGATAGAGATGATCGAGGTTGATTCGATGATCGGCGATAAAATCAACATAGCGGCTGCGCAACTCACTAGCCCGTTCTCGCCCATAGACCTGGTCGAACATATTGTCATAGAGCGAAAACGCCGTCTGTATCGTCGAACTGTCGGGCAATGTCACCTGGTAAACCCGCAGCTGTAAAGGTATCGCACCCATCCGCTGCCCATCCGCCCAAATACCCACTTGCCCGCGATAAATTCCAGGGGATGCCTGCTTGCCCGTCCGCACCGACAACCATGCCACCTGGTTTTCATCTGGCCGGAGTTTCAACTCCGCCCTGGGCAAGAGCGGGTCCGGCCACCACCCGACATAATCCACTGGATATTCGACCGGCTTTTGCGTTACAACATAACCGACTTGGAACAGATCGATGCCTTCGACTGGAAACACCACACCGTTGTGTTCGTGTTGTAACTCCTCGACCTGCAAACGCAACGTGACCGCCCGTTCAGCGCGAAAGACGATTTGCAGCCCCTCGACTTCGTTGCGCGCCATTTCCAGTAGCAACGGTTCACCGCCGCCCGCTTTTATGACTCGCTCCGTATAGAGCACTTGTCCAACCCGCGGCACATCGCCACGCATGACTTTGCGCGTGGTGCTTTCACCCCACGCGACCAACTCGGACCGCCGAGTCGGAGGAAGCACTACAAATCCACCCAAATCCACAACATCGCTGGCGTGGTCCCAAACCAAATCGTTCATCTTGAGCATAACTCTATAGCGCCCAGGTGGCGCACCCGACCCTATCCAGTCGAAGAGTTCGGCCTCTGCCACATGTTCGTAGATCGGCGCCCCTCGATCGTCGCGCACCTCCACTTCATATAGCGCCGCTCGCGAACGTTTATTGCGCACCCGCACTTCGCCACCACCAAAAGGATCGGGAAAATACTCGACCGCCGTCGGATCCAACTCCTCCGCGACTAGGCGAATATCATCCAGCGCCAATTGGTAATCACGAACCGGATGGCTCATGTACAGGTCCATCAGATCGACCCGTTCCAGATCGATCTCCTGGCTCAAAAGACTAAGATCAATGAGGCACACCTGTGGCGTTGCCGCCGGCAGGACAAAGATGCGAATCGCCCGGGTCCCATCCGCGTCGTCTATCCGCAGCTTTAACAACCCCGCCACCTCAGACCGGTTCTCAACTGCAAACTCTAGCCGGTCGTAATCGCTCCAATCACGCGCGACAAAAAGGCCGTCCCCGTGCAAAAGGCGCAGAGACGGCCACGGATCCCGCCAGACCTGCCAGCTCCGCAAGTGGTTAAAATCGAGCAAGGCCCGCCCATTGACCACCTTAGCTCCAACATCCAAATCCCAAGCCCGCAGCGCTTTATCCCGTGCAAAATCCTCGAGCACGCGCACCGCCAAAGGCTCGGCCACAGCCGACGAAGCCAATAGAAAGACCAGCCAGAATCTCACAGATTAATACGAGGTTTTACGACACAACTGGGGCAGACGCGGCGCAAATGCTCACGGCGTACTTGCCAAAGATCAATAGCCCGCACTAATTCGCACTCGGCTAGGCCCACCTTGCCCCTTCGCTGCAGTTTGCGGCGATCGAGCGTCGCGTCAATCTTGGCGGTAGGCACCGGACAGGGTCCGCTGCGAAAAGCCAACCCCAGAACCTTCTGCACCGAGCCGTCCTCGCACACTATCCGATCTGTATTCACAAAGGACGCGATGCAACCACAGGGTATTGACATCTCCGCGACATGGTAGGCCGTGCTCGTATCGTGGGTCGTGCCCAGGGCGAGGATATAGCCGCCGCCGTGCACCAGCTTACCGATCGGGCTGTGCTCGGCCCAGATACCCGCTTCGAGATGACCGCGACAGTACTGCTCGGCACGCGCACCGATCGCCGCTACCGCGTGTGTCGGGTGTACGCTGCGCGCCGCCTCATCTCGACGCCACAACGCGTCGGGTATCGCGCCATTAGTCGTCGGCGTAGTCAAGGCGTTGTAGACCTGGGCCGCGCGATGGTTAAACGAAGGCACCAGCAGCGTACCCCGCTTGCCGACGGCCTGCAATAGCGCGTCGACCACTGTCTCGGCACCCCCCTCGACCTGACCGATCGCCGCCAGCGAACTATGCACCATTAGATCCATCCCTGGTCGCACACCGAGACGGCGCAAATCGGCCACCAATTCCCTGCGGCCAAGCATCTGCTTCGGATCGATCCATTCGACATAGCCCAAATCGGCATGCGCGGCAAAATAGGCGTGCAGTTTGTCGATCGCGATCGGTTCGCCGGCCACCTTCCGCGCACCGGCAAAGCCATCGATTTCTTCACAGGCGATGCGCTCGGCGATAGCGGCAAGGTCGCGGCGACCATCGGCCCAAAATAGCGCCCAGGGCGAGAGCCGAGCACTGCTAATTTTTGCATTTATCGCCGCCGGAGCATTCTCCGCACTCGGCGAAAGTACTGCCGTGCGCCGGGGTATTAGTCGAGACTCCACAGGTTGACGCTTGCGTTTCCGAACTCGCGCAACCTTGTCCGCCAGCGCGGCGACCTGCCGCTCGCCCTCTGCCATCGCTCCCAGCACCTGCCCTCGCCAACTCCCCCAAAGCCATCGTTCGAGCCTGCGCACACTTCGACTGTGCGCTTCACGCACATATTCGGCTTCGGCCTGCGGCCTTTTTTTCTCGCCCAACGCCGCGATGAAATATTGATTTTCCGAGCGCACCAATTCTCCGGCTTCACCGCTGCCCATATCGGCGAGGTAATACAGATAGGCCGCCATTGAGGCGGCACAGGTCTCTAAACCCTTGGGGCTGAGTAGCTTCTCTATATCGGCCGATGAGTGATACGCGTCGAAACCGCGACCGCTGTCGCGATGGTGTGTCGTAATCCACGGACAGGGAAAACCGTATTGCGGATCGCCAATCAGCGTATCTGAAGTCGCCATGAAATTCTCCGGACACACCCGATAGCCCGGCCGGTGCCGCCGGACAGCGGAGCGCAGTATCGCCTCGCCGACCCGATCGACAAAACCCGCTGACATCGGAATGGTCGCGTGCCATTCCAAGCGACCATCGCAGACCTCGGGTTTCGAGCCAACCGTGTCGATACAGACGCCGGCCAAGGGGGTCTGCAAGCGCTGTACCCGTTCGAGGTAGGCGAAAAAACCATAACATTCGTAGGCGTTGAGCAGACGAATGCTGCGTTTGGGCCGCTTGATCTTTCCGGCCTCGATAAGCCCTTCGATCACCCGGGCGATCTCCAGTGTCAACGCCACACCCGACGCATTGTCCACTGCACCGGGCTCGGCGCTGTGCGCGATGGCCCACACCTCGTCCTGCGGATCACCCGCCCCGCGAATCACGCCACTGACCACATCGTGATGGCCAACGTACTTGCGGATATCGGCTTTGACATCCAGTGTCAATTGCCCGTTGCGGCGCGCCAGCCGTCGGAGTTTTTCGCCCTGCTTAACAGAAAGCACAAAACCCACAAGCCGCGCCGAGGACCGCTCCAGCGGAATCGCGCCCCAGCCGAACTTGGTCCAGGCCAGCGCATTGGGCAGATTCGGCACCGGTCCGTCGACAATAACCGCTGCAGCTCCCTTGTCGGCCAACAACTTCAAGCCCCGGCGCGGATCCAATTTCGTCAGCACGATAGAACCCGCTAGTCCGTCGGCCGGCAAGCGTTCAATCGACCTTATGTCATCGAGTATCTGCAACCGTAATCGCAGCCCTTCGCGCGGCGTAGCCGCACTCCATTGAATCACGTGCCAAGGATTTTCCCGCCAATCCAGCACCCGCTCTCGCACGGGATGCACCGCATCCACCGTAGCCCCCCTGACATCGACCGCCTCCTGAATGATCCACCGCCCCGAACCTATCCGCCCCCCAGTCTGAATCGATTCGACCTCTACTTGGGCCCCCGCCGCCTCGTAGTGTTGCACCAGAGTCGCCGTCGTCTCGTGAAAACGATCGAATGAATTCCACCGATCGGTCGCCACCACATCCCGCACCGATCCCATCAATTGTTTACCACTTACCTGCCGCAACATCAGGGGTAATGTTTCTCGGCATAATCGCTGTAATGATCTCGCTGTAGCCAAAATCGCCCTCCTTCTTTCTCTCAACATAAAAAAAGGAGTGCTTCATAAAAAGGCTCTCCTTGCATATAACGGTAGATGCGGACAGCACAGGCCGACTCTCGACACTGACGACACACCTCAGCCGACGATCATTCGTTGTTAGGCTTCCGCTATTCGGCTTCCAATACCTCTGCCAACTGCTCCCATTCTCGCCAAAACTCGGCCAAGCGCTGATCTAGTTTTCCATACTCCTCACCCAACGCATGCACCTGTGCCATATCTTGCTTTTCACCCGCAACGGAAATCTGCTCACTCAACAGCCCCATCTGCTCTTCGAGTCGCGCAATCTCCTCTTCGACCTGCACTTGCCTTTGCGCCATTTTTTCCTGTTGCTTGCGCTCGCGCCGCGCCTCGCGCTGCACTTCGCGCTCGTCTTGCCGGCTCGCCCGATCCTTCTCTTCGGCGCCGCGCCGCGCTTCGCGCCATTGCAAATACGCCTCCCATCCCCCCTCCGTAGCGTCCATCACCTCCATCACCTCCATCACACCCTCTCCGACCGCCCAAATGTGCGTGGCCAATGCCTGAACTAAATATCGGTCGTGGCTTACTAGGAGAAACGTCCCGTCAAAATTGGCCAGTACATCCTCCAATACTTCTTGCGATGCGATATCGAGATGATTGGTGGGTTCATCGAGTACCAGCACATTGACTTGCTGCAACGCCAAGCGCACTAACGCCAAGCGCGAACGCTGCCCGCCGCTCAATTCGCGGACCGGCTTGAAGACCTCGTCACCCTTAAAGAGAAAGGAACCCAATAGCGTGCGAGAGTCTTCGATCGACATATCTGGGCGAATCTGACGTACCGTATCGACCAGATCCACGTCTTTGTCGAGATAATCGTGATCTTGCGAAAGATAGCCCATTTCGACCGCAGTCCCGGTTTTAATCTGTCCCGAGAGTACGGCCAATTCACCCAGAATACTGCGCGCCAATGTAGTTTTGCCCGCCCCGTTAGGCCCGACTACGGCGACCCGCATCCCCCGGCGCAATTCCATATCGGGCATGCGCACAATCGGCTGTTCGGACTCATAACCGATTGCGACCTCGCTAAAATCGAGCACGATATCACCGCTGCGTTTGGGTGGACTGAGCCGCACGCGGATTACCTCGTGGCGCTGCGGCTTGGCGATGGCCTCGTCGCGCAAGAAGCGCTGCAAGCGGGTGCGCCGGCCCTGCGCTTCTTTCGTGCGCTGACCGGCGATATGGCGGCGGATGAAATCTTCGGTAGCAGCGATGTGTTCCTGTTGCTCCTGCCACTGCTTGAGACGGCGCGTATACCGCTCACCTCGTTGGCGGGCGTAGGCGCTGTAATTGCCGCGGTAAGTCTCGAGCACGCCAAAGGCCATCTCCCAGGTGCGATTGCTTACGGCGTCGAGGAAATAGCGGTCGTGAGAGACGACGACGAGACTGCCATCGAAAGTCTGCAAAAACCCCTCGAGCCATTCCACCGCGACCAGATCCAGATGGTTAGTCGGCTCGTCGAGCAGCAAAAGATCGGGCTCTTCCAATAACAATTTGGCCAGCAGCGAACGGGTGCGTTGCCCGCCACTAAGGTGCGCCATGTCCAGCTGAAAATCGCCTTCGCCGAAACCCAACCCCATCAGCACAGTGCGGATCCGCGTCTCGTAGGTATACCCTTGCCGTCGTTCAAATTCAGTCTGCAACACACTATAACGCGGCAACACCTCCGCATCGTCCAGACGTTGCGCCAATGCTGTCAACTCCACTTCCAACCGCCGCAACTCAGCAAAGGCCTCGAGCATGCCCTGCCATAAGGTCACACCCGTCAGCACCGGCGGATCCTGCGGCAAATAACCGACCCGCAAACCACGCCGGGATTGCAACTGACCAGTCGTGGCTTCCTGCACCCCTGCTAGGATTTCGAGCAGTGTGGTCTTGCCCTCCCCATTTGGGCCAACCAACCCGATCCGGTCCGCGACTTCAACGCTAAAGTCGATATTTTTGAATACGTCCTGGGCGCCGTAGTATTTGCCGACACCCGCCCCTGTGAGCAATGACATGGCTTCTTTCTAACAAAATGGATCCCTCTAACAAAAGCCCTTCCCGTACAAAAAACAAACGGCAATTGCTAGGACGAAAACGCCCTGCACTTCCCGCTGCGGTGGACAATTCACATCGGCTTCAGACGGTACGATCCAATGTCCGGTTCCACCCCGTCGCTTGCTCGTTTCAATCGAATACTTGGGGTAAAACCAATTTCTCCCACGTATCGACCTCGAGGATAAAATGCTTCGAATTCGATTTCAGCAGCTTCCAAGCATCGTTGTGGTGTCGACGAGTAACAATAAGCGCGACGCTTTGCCATCTTAGGTTTGAAAACATCCGTCAGAAGACGACTCGAATCAAATCTCGATCCGATCTCCTCGCCGCTATCGTGCCCTCATTTTTCGAAAAGGGGCCTCGTTTGGTGGACGTGATTCGCAATATATCTGTCGGGAATTGAAAAATGCAACGTTGCCTATGGCACCGTCGCGCTCAAATACTGTAAATTATGTAACGCCGCTTTGCGCCACTCGACTTCGGTCGCTTATTCTCATTGCCAATGGGGAAGAGTGTCAATAGTAACGATACTCAAATCTACTTTTAAATATCCCGACACAAGCTGAATACCTATGAATACACCAGGCTTAGATCTCGGTTCTTATGTGCAATCTTTCTCGCAATCTGAAACGACCCAACATTTTTTCATCGAGCAAAACCTGCTCTTGCGGATCGGTTACATACTAAAAAAAATCTTGCCTGGTCAACATTGGTTGCTACTAGCCGATCGCACTACCTGGCCCTTAGCCGGTCCCGCAATAAGGGACACCTTGCAAAGCGCCGGTATCAAAACTACCGAATATATAATTGCCGAGAGCAAACCTATCGCCTCCGACCAGGCCGTCGAAGTTCTACGGCCGTATCTCGCCAGCGCCACGGCGATGCTGGTTATCGGCTCCGGCTCTCTGAACGATATCGGCAAAATGGCCGCCCATCGGACCCAGATCCCCTATGCCGTCCTAGCCACAGCCCCCTCCATGAACGGCTATACCTCAGCCATCGCCGCCCTGCTGGTCGATGGTGTCAAAACTACACAACCGTGCACACCGCCCCTAGCCTGCCTCGCAGATCTCGACCTACTAACCCAAGCGCCCTATCGCATGATCGCCGCCGGACTGGGCGACCTGCTAGCAAAACCCGTTAGCCACGCCGACTGGCTGCTCGCCCGCAGGCTCGACGATGACGCCTATTCGACCAAAGCCGCCGTGCTGATCGAAGAAAGCACCCGCCTGCTCGCAGGCATCTCTGACAGACTCCCCTTGCGCGACACCGCCGCCATTGGCAAACTGATGGCCAGCCTCTGCCTCTCCGGTCTGGCGATGAGCATCGCCGGATCTTCGGCACCGGCCAGCGGCGGCGAACACCTGATCAGCCACTACCTAGATATGACACACTACACCTTAGGCGAATCCAACGACTTACACGGCTGTCAGGTCGGTGTGGCGACCTTGGCCACAGCGGTTCTATATGAAAAACTGCTTGTACTCGACCCGTCGACCATCGATATCGAAGCGCTGGTAGATCGCCACCTGCCCTGGCAGGCCTACAAAGCAACCATCTACGAGCGCTTCGGCCCGCTTACCCCTTCCATCTTGCCGCATGCCAAAGCCGGATATCCTACCGTCTCCCAACTGCGCGCGCGCTTGCGGCAACTACGAGACCTATGGCCCAAAATGCACGATGAATTGGCGCCAGGCTTGTGCAGTAGTGATGAGATTAGGACTCAATTGCAAGCGGCAAAATGCCCGACGACCTTCGCGCAAATCGGCGTTGTCCCGGAACGGGCTCGACGAGCACTCCTCCACAGCAAGGACATACGCGCTCGTTATACCATCCTGCATCTGGTGGAGGAGCTGGGTTTAGCCGACGATTGGACAGCGGACCTGCGGCACCTTATATAAACACCCAGGAAAAGAGGCCCAACGACAACGATCGCTAAACAATTGGATTAGAAAAGATCATCCTCATTCCGGTCACCGCGCAAAAGATCCCGTTCTCCAAGATCAATCGCCGGCAGGCATTGCATGATAGCCCGGCGCCTTTAGCTCGACCTGCGCCAGCAAAACCAACTGCGACAACGAACTTTGGATCGGCCGCACATAGTGCAGGACCCATTCTCTTAGAAAGAGGAGCTTCCCATGTATTCTATTGGCTTAGCCATGACGCTCAGACCCGGAGCCTATGCCGAGTACAAAAAGGCCCACGATGAGCTCTGGCCCGAAATTGCCGACAGCATGAGCAACAACCAGGTCAGCATGGCCATCTACCGCTTTGACCAGAACCTGATCATCCACGCCGTTGCCCCCACCGAGGAAGATTGGAACAAAAGCCGCGATGTGCCAGTACTAGAGAAGTGGTATGGATACATGTCAACCTTATTGGCAACAGACGACGACGGGGAAATCATCTTTGAGGAACTGCCCGAGGCCTTTGCCTTCGGCGTTTTCAAAAGCAAGTAGCCCCCACCGATCGGCGCCTAGTTGACCAACGGCGCCACGATCACGCTCGTTATGGCGACAATACCTCGCAGCCCCTAACGGGCAAATTCACGCCCCTTTGAGAAGATCTTAGTCATATCATTTATATTTGTTTTCATTCTATATAATTCTCGGGCAACAAGACTACCCGCACGTAGTTATCGCGATTAAAATAGCGCCTTGCCGCCTGTTGTACGACCTCCACATCCAATGCATCTACATAGTCGAAATAATCAAGCGCCAGCGTGGGGTTTATCCCGTGAAAATGGGCCATATCCAACAGACCGAGCCAGTATCCGTTCTGCCGCAGGCGCACCTCGTGGCGCCGACGGCGCATCTCCTGAATTTTTTGCACATAGTCGATATCCAACCCCGTCTCTTGCAGCGCCTCGATTTGTGCCATGACCACTCCACTAAGCTCCTCGGCCCGGCTCGGATCACAGCTAAAACTGATCGACAAACTATAACTTTCTTTTGGATAATGCGTCGCCGAGGCTTTAACTCCGACGCTATAGGTCCCGCTTAGATCCTCTCGCATGACCTCGCGAAGTTTTATTTGCAATACATCAGCAACAGCATTGATCGTAAAAAAATTCTGGTAGTCCCAGTCGAAAGGACCGTGAAAAACCATCTGGGTCTGACTCTTGGCTTCTACACCCTTGTAGACATAGCGCTCGACGACGCCCTGCGGCGGTTCGATGCCGACATCGCGCCAACTCTCCTGACGTCCGCCGTGCGGCAACCCCCCCAAATAGCGCCGTACTAGCGGCTCCATCGTCTCAAGGTCGAAACTGCCGACGAAGATAAAGGCAAAATCGCCAAAATCGCCGAAGCGCTCTCGATAGATCTGCAACGAAGTCTCGAGATCCATCTCGCCGATCAGGGCTTCCGACCAAGGCCGTGCGCGAAAGTGATGCTGCGCTAGTACGAGTTGCAAGGTATCGGCAAAGGCCGCTTCGGGACTTGCGCCGCGATTTTCCAAGACGCCGCGCATCCAGCCCTGGTATGCGGCAAACGCCGTAGTGTCCGCGCGCGGTGCCGTCCCGTAGAGATGCACCAGCTGGAACATCGTCTCGAGGTCTTCAGGCGAAGCCGAACCACGCAGCCCCTCCTGCAATCCGCTGATCCAGGGCTGCACCGAGACCACTTTGCCGGCCAGGCGCTTCTCCAACGCGATATGATCAAACTCACCGACCCCGCCACCGCGCACGACGCCATCGGCGGTGCGCGCAGCGATATAATGCTCGTCGTCCGCCAGCGAAAAACCGCCGGGGCTGGAGCCCGAAAAAAGCACCTCGTCGTTTTTGAAGTCCGTCGGTTTGAGTAGGACTACTACCCCATTTTCCAAACGCCAGCGCGTCAGGCCGAGTTCGGGCAATACCTCGCGGGCAACAATAGCGGTTTCTGCAGGTATCTCCGCCAATAAAGGCGCATCACTCAACTCCTCGACATAGGGCTCGAATTCGCGTTCGGCGACGGAGGCAAAAAGCGCCAACAACCCTTCTTCTTGCGGCAACTCGATCCCGGCTTTCTCCGGCACACTGACAGCAATCACCCTGTTATCGGGCCGTAGCCAGCCATCGGCCAGTTCATTGACTTGCTGCAAGGTAATTTTGGGCACGAAGCTTTTGTAAAAGCCGTATTCGAATTCCAGCCCCGGAATGGGCTCGTCGTTGAGATAACTGCGTTTATACTCGTCGGCGAAACGGCCCGAATGCGTCTTGTCGCGCTCGCGAAAGCTCTGCTCCATCCGCCGCAACATCGCTTTCTTCTCGCGATCGAGTTCGCCGGCGGTAAAGCCGTGCTGCAGCACTCGCTGCGCCTCCTGCAAAATAGCCTCGAGTCCACGCTCGATCCCGTTGTCGGCAACCACTGCCCGCAACATATAGGCGTCCTTGCTGCGCACCATCCGTACCTGGGTCGACGACGCCTGCAAATAGGGCGGATCGGCCTGCACGGTCAGTTCCTCGAGTCGCTGGTTGAGCATGCGGTGATAGAGCGCCTGCACCAGATAGCGGTAATAATCGCCCACCCGTCCCTCAGGTTGCACGCCCTGTTTGTGATAGACCGTAATCGACGAATGCGTAGCCTCGGGATCGGCGGCGATGGCAAAAAGCGTTTCCTCGTGGTCGGGCACAGCAAACTCCGGCCTGGCACTCGCCGACACCGGCGACGCCAGTTCAGAGAAATGCGCGCGGAGCTGCTGCTCCATCCACTGCGGCTCGAAATCACCTACGGCGACCACCGCCATCAGATCCGGCCGATACCAAGCGCGGTAAAAGTCGGTCAGAGCGCGGTGGTCAAAGGTATCGAGCACCGACTTTTTGCCGATGGGCAAGCGCTCGGCATAGCGCGAGCCATGCAAAACGACTGGCAGTTGGCGATCGCGTAGCCGTGCGCCCGCGCCGCGACCTCGGCGCCACTCGTCGATGACCACCCCGCGCTCCTTGTCGATTTCCTCCGGCTCAAAACTGACGCCATGCGCCCAGTCCACCAAAATCTCTATCGCTTTCTCAACCACTTCGGGGTTGTCCGTCGGCACCTGCAGCATGTAGACGGTTTCGTCAAACGAGGTATAGGCGTTGATATCGGGGCCGAAGCGCATACCGATCGATTCGAGATAGGCGACCAATTCCTGCTTGGCGAAACGCGCCGTGCCATTGAAGGCCATATGTTCGGCGAAATGCGCGAGCCCGCACTGGTCGTCGCGCTCCATAACCGAGCCGACATCGACCACCAACCGCAACTCGGCCCGAGTCTCAGGTTCTCGGTTGCGGCGGATATAATAGCGCATTCCATTGTCGAGCTGGCCGACGGTAACTTGTCGGTCCACTGGCAACTGCTGTTCAAATAGTGGTACAACGCCAGCGGGCAGCCCCGTCGGCGTTGGTCGCGTCTTAGCTTTGGGAGTGGCGCAAGACGCGGCGATCAAACATAGCGCAGCGCAAACAATAAATTTCATAGTTACCTTAATGTAGAAACGAGCTGTTAGTTATGGGTGAAAATAATAATACACCTCCACCCAACCCTATGCAATCGGCCCCCTTGACCCGGCGGCCAAAGCGCCTATCATAAAAACATGCATCGTTCTTTTTACACTGCACCTTCCGCCGCAAAAAGACCGCCAGGACATAGGTCACCTGCGCGCACTCGTCCTCGTGGCAGGCTTGCTAGGTCCGCCAACTAATGGACTTGTCGCTGTTCGTGCTGGACTTGGTGCCACTCCTGGTCTTCGTCGTGCTCGACAGCATTGGCAATGTGCGCCTCGCCGTCATTGGCGCAATGCTTGCCGCTGCCCTTGAACTCGGCTATAGCTATTGGGCCTTGGGCGGGATCGATCTGTTCTCGGTCATTTTCGCCGCATTGATACTATTCTTTGCCGGGCTGTCCTACAAACTCAACAATCCGCTATTCTTTAAATTGAAACCGGTTGCCATCGGCGCGCTTTCCGGTATCATCTTTCTAACCACCTCGGTATTTTTTACGCCGATCTTGTTGACTTTAATAGACCGCTATATCGAGCTGATCCCGCTACAGCACCAACACAAACTTCAAAACCCGACGGTGCGCTTAATGCTCGCCGACTTTAACCTCTATCTCGGCTTTACCTTCTTACTCCACGCGGGGATAACCGCCTGGGCCGCACTGCGCATTAGCCGTTGGGGATGGTTCGCCATCAGCGGTCCGGGCCTGTATGCAGTAATCTTCCTCACGGCCCTACTCGTCATCCCATAGGAGCACAGATGTCCCTCAGCCAAACTCAATTGGAACGCTACGGCCGCGACGGTTATATCCTGCTCTCCGGACTCATCTGCAACGATATCGCCGCCGCTGCTGAAGCTGCATTGTGGGATTGTATGCAGGCATCACCCGACGATGCCGGCAGTTGGCCCGACAGCGATTACGCCAAAGGTTACGACCGCCCAGAAATTAACGCATGTTATACCGAGGATTTTCTACAGGCCGCGGCCCAGCTTTGCGGCGACGGCACCGACCGCCTCACTGCACCCAGCGGAACGCTAGCCATCAACATATTTCCATCCGCAGGACCGTGGCAAAAACCCAAACCCCATATCGATCATGCGATAAAAGAACACGGCCACAAAACCTTCCCCCGTCCCTTCCGCATCGCAACGATGACCTTTCTCAATGATGTCGCAGAGCACGGCGGCGGCACCGCCGTCTGGCCCGCATCGCAGGCGCGCATCGAGGCTTTGGCTCATTCCGACGAGGAACGCTACAAATATATGTGGACCTTAAATCAGGAATTGCACCAGGCCGAATTGGGCGAGCCATCAGTGCTGACACCGCGCCAAGGAGATGTGCTCTTTTACCATTATTTATGCGCCCATGCGGGCAGTGCCAATATCAGCCCGCGACCGCGTTTGGCGCTGAATTACAAATGGTAAGCAGCTTGTAAAATATTGAAGTGGGCAATCCGATGCAGGTGCTTCCTACTCTTCCCCGTTCATACGGCCGACCGAGACATTGCCATTAAGCGTATGCACGCGCACTTGCACATCGCCGCCGGTGCCAATCGGTCCTTCAACCAAGGTGGGCTTAACCGTGTCCATCGTCCCCAAATCCGCCGCGGCGCAAACCTGGCCATTTGTCGTGCGGGCATCGAGTGCACCGCTGAGATCGGCGGGCAAGCGCAAGTCGACGTTGCCATTGGTCGAAGTCGCGGTCAGAGGCGCCTGCCCCTCGCCGAACTGAACATCGATATTGCCATTGGTTGTGGTGAAAAGCCCCTCATATCTCAGCTCCAATAGCGTTGCGCGGATATTGCCGTTTTGCGTGCGCAACTGCATCTGGCCGCGACCACCGTCGAGCGCAAGATTGCCATTCGTAGTCTGAGCATTGACTTTGCCTTCGCTGCCGTTCGCCGTGGCGTTACCATTGACCGTGCGCAAATCGAGATCGAGATGCTTTGGGCCCTCGATTTCGTAATTGATGGTCACACTGACACCATGTGGCGGCTTGGGGTGCTCTTTGTGAACGCGCACCATCTCGTCATTACATTCGGCACTTACTGTAACGCGCTCCGCAAACGCCTCTGCCTCTTCGCGCGTAGCCGCCTTGATTTTGGTACGGGCCAACACTTTCACCTCAACATCGGCGCCGGCCCGGAAGAGAATATGGCCATTACTCGTTTCGGCATCGATCGCCAATATAGCCGCACTGCTGAATGTCCAATCCGCTTCATCGACGACTTCGCGATATGAGGTACCTTCTTCCGCTTCACCTACGACGTTTTTGACTTGGTCGACCACCTCGTTGACCACAGTGCCCAAATCCAAACCTTGCACCGTCTTTACCGCCTTATCGACCTCCTGGCGCACCGTATGGCCGACATCCCCCTGATGCACCGAACTCACAGCCCGGCGAACCTCGTCGCCGATTTCTTCAAAAAAATCGCCAAAATCGCGCGACGGACGCCGCTTACCGCGCGCTTCCTGCGCACCGCCAGCTGCATCCTGAGAAGCATCGCTGACGGCCTCGAGTAATTTGCCCGCTTCATCAACACTGATTTTTCCCTCGGATAGCATCCGCAATATGGCCATTCGTTCTTCGCTCATCACAAACTCCTGTTATTTTATTGCCTTAATTTCTGCAACGCCTCGACTGCCTCTTTCGCATCCAATTCACCGCGATCTAGACGATCGATTACCTGCCGACGCGCGTCGAGCAAATCCTTTTGCTCGACGTGCTCTCCCGCCTTGCCGTCAAAACCCATTTCGCCGATCACTGCATTGAGTCGACTGCGCAACGCCTGATACGACTCACCCGATTCCCGCTCCATCTCTTTGAGATTCCCTCTATTTTTTACATAGATCTCTAAAAAGTGGAGGCTATCGACCGACAGGCGATCGAAAGCACTCAACGAAAAACTGCCCTGGACCGTAGTATCACATCGCTTGCAACTGAGCTGTGTCGCATACAGGCCGTCGCCACAGGCCGGACATTTGATAAATACTTTATTCATCTAACCCATCCTCAGTATACTAAATTGACCTAACCCGCTAACCCGTCCTCGGCATACTAAATTACCACGGTTTACCT
>JACLAC010001440.1_pt1 | contig 19146 bp, 13 predicted proteins | sample 8027881 | NCBI WGS metagenome assembly JACLAC01 (sample SAMN15725517, study PRJNA655200) | protist metagenome | isolation source: fluorescence activated cell sorting (FACS) single amplified genomes of... | place: Spain: Blaines Bay Microbial Observatory, Mediterranean Sea | collected 2016-01-19 | reverse complement strand
AGGAAGTAGGCAAGCACAGTGAGGATGCAGGGGTAAAACCAATTTAACTTGAGTGTGTGCCTAGCCTCATGCCGAGAACGGAGTGTTTCAGCAAAACGGTAAAGTAACTCCGGTTTGCCTGTCTGTGCAGTCGCTTGGATGGCTGCGGTGATCTGAGTCTGATTGGCAAGCAACAGGGTTTGGAAGCTCGCTTTCAGGCTTTCTCCCCTTTGCAGGCTCGATAGCAGCGTTTGGGCTGCCGCGGCAGCACTGCCGTGTCGCTGTTGGGCAACGCGGTCGAGCGCCTCTGGGATCGGAATGTTGTGTTCGATCGCTGACCCGAGTTCGTCAAGCAGGTTAGCGAGTTGTTGATCATTCAGACTGGGCATTGCGAATTTGTTGGGGCAGGTTGCTCTCTGTGGTTGGCATCCGGTATTTGGCGCTAGCAGGCAGCATTGTTCTGCAGTGAGGGCGTAAAAAATGGGCTGCTGGCTAACATTCTTTTTGAGGTTGCGGCAATTTTGGAAAAGCTTCGTGCATTCGTTAAGTTCAGAAAAGCTCTCGTTGTGGAATCCGCAGCTGTTTCGCGTTCCGAAACAGGCCATGGCCTAGGGCGGGTGCTCGGGGAGTGCCCACCTGATGAGAGTTGCCGATCCCCCAATTGTAGCGGATTCCGCTGTGTGCGGCAGCTCTGGTTTTGTGGAACGTGCCCTGTGCGGGTTCTTGCGGTCGGTAGGGAGGATATCACTAGCCGCAGAAGTACTGGTTTTTGGCCGCGGCTTCAAGGATATGCCGGTATCCCCTCTCATGCCCCAAGCAGAGCAGTGAACCCTCTGTGGTGGGGCGGTTTGAGCGGTTAGGAAAGATCGGGGCGTGATCCCTTGTCCATTTACGAAGATTTCGCTAGTCTTTCCAGCCAAGACGTAGGAAAACTGGTTTTTCTGCGGTTTTTTCGATTAACCGAGCGGCAAGTGGGACGAAGGGCGAAGGTTTTTAATAGAAGCCAATGCTCTGGAAATAGTGTTTTCTGTTTCTCGTAGCCCGTCGCGAAGAAAGAGGTCTTTTTAGTGGCAGATGCAATTGTTAAGGAAATGATTGAAGCAGGTGTTCATTTTGGACACCGCACGAGTCTGTGGAACCCGAAGATGTCGCCGTACATCTTTGGAAAAAAGAAGCAAATTCACATTCTCGACATCCGAGAAACCTTACGGGGTTTGCTTCGCGCCAAGAAATATCTGAGTCAGGTTGCGGCTGGTGGTAGTTTGATCCTGTTTGTCGGTACGAAACGACAAGCTGGCGAAGCTGTGGAGGCTCAGGCACTTCGCTGTGGAATGCCTTTCGTGAGCGAGCGATGGCTGGGTGGTACGCTGACTAACTTTCGCACTATTCGCAGCCGCTTGGGTAGGCTCGAAGAGCTTGAAGATCTTCGCGGTAGCGAAAAAATCAATGACTACAGCAAAAAGATGCAGTCGTCTTTGAACCGCGAATATCGAAAGATGTATCGTAACCTGAATGGCCTTCGGTCGATGAATCGTTTGCCCGAGTGTTTGTTCATCGTCGATCCAGGCAAAGAGCGTAACGCGGTGCGTGAAGCAAAGCGTCTTGGGATTGCGACGGTTGCTTTGATCGATACCGATAGCGACCCTACGGATATCGACCTGCCAATTCCGGGCAACGATGATGGTATTCGGAGCGTTGAGCTGGTGATGCGAAATCTCGCTGATGCGGTGAACGCTGGAAAAGGTCAATTAGCGATGAGCCGCGCCAGTGCGAAGGCTGACAAAGCCGCCGCTGCCGAAGCCGCCGCTGCCGAAGCCGCCGCTGCCGAAGCTGCCGCTGCCAAAGCTGCCGCTGCCAAAGACGAACCGGCCGCGAAGGACGAAGCAGCCTCGTAGGGTTGATTCGGAAAGCGGCCGATGTCTTCAGGTTGCGCCGTGCCCGGGTACATTCCTGAGCGGTGCAGTACTGAGCGGTACAGGGCTGAGTGGCATGGTGGAGAGTAACGTTTGCCAATTTGATCGTTTGGGAGTTCTCACGCCCGGTAGGGTGCAGAGAGAATGGTGGGCGGCAAAGTCTGTCACCCGTTTGGATGGTCAAAGGTGGTGGTATGTTGACGCAGTTGACTAACGCTCCGGTGTGTCGACTGAGTCGGTGATGGGTCTGCCGAGAACAGGGTGCTTCCGCAACGTGTTTCCACGGTTGACTCAGCGGCGACGAGTTTCCTTCTCGTGCCGCAACAAGCATGAATCTGGGTTCACGGAAAAAGTTGTTCAATGAGAGCAGCACGAAGTTGAACACCGGGCAGCAAACTAATAGCGATTTATCTGGCCGGGATTTCTATTCTGGTCCAAACTTAAACCAAGCATGTACGTACGTGTGTTATCACAACAGGATCCGTTGAGGGAATACGATGCCTATTTCTGTCAAAGATGTAAGTGAACTGAGAAAAGCGACCGGTGCAGGGATGATGGACTGCAAACAGGCTCTGAAAGAATCAGATGGAGATTTTGAGGGTGCTCTCGATTATCTCCGTAAGAAAGGTCAGAAGGTTGCAGCCAAGCGTGCTGATCGTGATGCCAACGAAGGTGTGGTTGTCGCGCTTTTGAACGAAGATGGAACCCATGGAACATTGTTGGCGTTGAGCAGCGAAACCGATTTCGTTGCCAAAAATGACGAGTTCATCGGTTTTGCGAATTCACTAGCCGAACTGGCTGCAAGCAACAATGCGGTGACGAAAGAGGATGTGCTTTCCCTTGAAATCGACGGCATGACAGTGGCTGAAAAGCTCGTTGAGAAGACAGGGATCATTGGAGAGAAGATTGAAATCTCCGACTACCAGACCGTATCTGGTGACACGATCGCATCCTACATTCATGCAGGATCAAAAATCGGTGTTCTGGTCTCGTTCAAAGACGGTGGCAATGCGGAAGCACCGAACTTCTTCCGCAGCGTTGCCATGCATATTGCTGCGATGAGCCCCTCGATTTTGCACCCGTCCGAGTTTGAGGAGGATTTCGTTAAGAACGAGACTGAAGCACTTCGTGCTCAGATTATCTCTGAAAACGAAACCAATGCTCGGGAAAATCTCGGCAAGCCACAGAAGAATGTTCCTCAGTTCGCCAGTCAGCGTCAGTTGACCCCGGAAGTGATGGCCGAGGCCGAGGAAGCGATCAAAGCACAGTTGAAAGAGGAAGGTAAGCCCGAGAAAATCTGGGATAAAATTGTGCCCGGCAAACTTGAGCGTTTCGTTCAAGACAATACGCTTCTGGATCAGGAACGCTGCCTGTTGAGCCAAACCTATGCGTTGGACGACACAAAGACGGTGGAAGCAGCCATCAAGGCTCTCAGTGACGATGCCGAGATCGTGGCATTCCGCCGTGTTGCTGTGGGTTGATCATCGCGTTTGAGGGGTAAATTGCCGACTTGCCCAAAAGATTTTGAAAGCCTCGTCGAATCCCGCTCGGATCGGCGAGGTTTTTCGTATCATGAAGATCGAAACTTTATCACCGACATTATTCTTTCTGCTGCATCTGTGAGCCTGGTATGACTGAGGAATCCGAGTCTGATACGAATACGTTGAGATATCGACGGGTCATTTTAAAACTCAGCGGTGAAAGTCTTGCCGATGCCAGTGGGCGCGGAATCAGTGGTGAGGAAGCGGGGGAGATTGCTCGCCAGATCCGCCAAGCTCACGACTCGGGCTGTCAGATTGCGATTGTCATCGGCGGCGGGAATATTCTTCGTGGAGCCCAGTTTTCCGGGTCCAATGCTTTGGTGCAGGAAGCAACCGCTCACTACATGGGAATGCTAGCTACGACAGTGAATTCACTGGCCATGCAGGATGCCATCGAATCGCACGGACTGCAGACACGAGTGATGTCGGCAATTCCGATGGATAAGATTGCGGAGTCGTTTATTCGCCGACGCGCCATTCGCCATCTGGAAAAGGGGCGAATTGTCATTCTTTCTGGTGGAATCGGTAATCCGTTTGTGACTACTGACACGGCCGCTGCCCAGCGTGCACTGGAACTCGAAGCAGACGTCGTGCTCAAAGCAACTCGTGTTGACGGTGTTTACAGCGATGACCCCGAGAAAAACCCGCATGCGGTGCTGTATGAGTCGCTCACGTACTCCGACGTGGTCAGTAAGAATTTGAAGGTGATGGACGCCACTGCCATCGCGTTGTGTCAAGAACAATTCTCGTATTCAACTTCAAAAAAGACGGGAACATTGTCAAAGCAGTCTCGGGCGATAACGTGGGGACGTGGATTGGTCCAGTTGTTCCTTGAGTTCGCACGACTCGACTTTCACTGTTTGCCTTTCATCCCCGATCAACTAAAAATCTAACACTTATCACTAGGTCTTGACCCCAAGGACGCAAATATGCCTGCCGATGAAATCTTGATGGATGCCGAAGAGCGGATGGAAAAAGCCATTGCACACCTCGGTGACAGCCTCTCTGGAATCCGTACCGGAAGAGCAACGCCCGGCCTGGTGGACTCAATCAGAGTTGAAGTATACGGATCAATGCAGCCGCTTAAACAGCTCGCCTCGGTTGGTACTCCCGAACCACAACAAATTGTGATTCGCCCATACGATGCCAGCACGATCAAAGAGATTGAGAAGGCGATTGTTGCAGGCGATCTGGGTTTGAATCCGCAGAATGATGGAAGAATCATCCGCCTGAATGTGCCGGCTCTATCGACCGAAGTTAGGAAAAAGATGGTCTCACGGGTCAAAGAGCTTGCAGAAGAAGCAAAAGTGTCACTGCGCAACATCCGCCGTGATGCAAACAAAGCCGCCGATGGCGAAGAGAAGGCAAAGGACATCAGTGAAGATGATCGAGACAAGATCAAGGACGATGTTCAGGATTTGACAAAGAAGTATGAAGCACAAGCAACGGAAATGGCTAAGGTGCGCGAGGCTGAAGTGACCGAAGGCTAAGCCTGTTGCTCAGTCGCAGGCATGTTTCATAAACGGGGCGCGTCAAGCCGACGCCGCCCCGTTTTTAATGGAAGCTGGGGTTAGTTGCCTGGGAGGTTGCTCAACGTTGTTTTGCTATCCAGATCAACTGCCTGTCAACCGAGCGACTTGCGGTGTTTGGTTACTTGCGGGCACTTGCCCATGGGGTGGTGTGTGATGAAGGAAAGCTCTGTTTTCAAAGGCCGACTAAAGTTAAGGTGGATAAGCATGAATTATCATTTGTTGGGTCTGTTGCTGCTGGTGTGCGGTTCAGTCATGTTGGAGCAGCCTGGACTGGCACAGGACCAGGTAATCGACTTTTCATTGCCCGCTACGGATGACGGTTTGCCAGGTGCGGGGCCCATTCGGCGATACGCTTGGTTCACGAATCTCTGGAGGAACCGACGCGCAGAATTCGCGAAGCGCGCGGAGGCTGAAAAACATGCGGTTGTTTTTCTAGGTGATTCGATCACACAAGGATGGGGCGACGATTTTCGTGGAGATTTCAAAGACTTGACGGTCGCGAACCGTGGAATTTCCGGGGATACCACACGAGGCATGCTGATCCGTTTGCAGGAGGATGTTCTCGCTTTGGAACCATCAGCCGTGGTGATGCTGATGGGGACCAATGATCTAGAAGAGAGTGCTGAACCATCGACCATCGCAGCGAATGTTGACTTGATCGTGAAGGGATTGGAAGCCTACGACCCGAAGATGCCAATCGTGTTGTGCCTGGTATTCCCAAGCAGTGCATCCAAGAAGCGCCCCAGTGAACAGATAAAGAAGATCAACCAATTGATATCAGCTGAGCTCAAAGGGAATCAACAGGTGACCATCGTGGACACGTGGACCTTGTTTGCCAATGAACAGGGCGATGCAAAGAAGTCAGAGTTTCCTGATCTCTTACATCCCAATCGGGCCGGTTACGAAAAGTGGCTGGCTGCGATTTGGCCAGTTCTTGCGTCGCATGGTTTTGTAGATAAAACTGTGCCGCCCTGGGATCTCGAGCCGGGCTATGTGTCCTTATTTAACGGCAATGACCTGAGCGGTTGGGGGTACCGGCGAACGAACGATAAAATGAGAAAAGCCAGGGAACGGTGGTTGGGACGCAATCCCGAGAATGCTCCTGCCTGGCCATTAGTCGAGACACCTGTCGCATTTGAGGGAAAGAAGAATTCTCCTGATGGACGCTACGTTGCAATCAATGGAAGGCTGGTGGTTACGACTCCTGCCGAAGGCAGGGCGATCCAGCAATTGTGGACGACTGATGAGTTCGCGGGTGATTTTGTACTAAAGCTCGAGTTCCGGGCTACACCGAATGCTGATAGTGGGGTATTCCTTCGGGGCCCCCAGTTGCAGTGTCGCGATTTCCCGCTTGCCGGTCCGTACAAGAGTTTGAAGGGATTTCGCTCGGGTGGTTGGAATGAACTTGTGGTGACTGTCAAAGATTCGGTTGCACACTGCACGTGCAACGGCGAGGTAATCGAAAAGGCACTGAAGATTTCTGAATCAGGACCGATTGGGCTTGAGGGTGATCGTGGGCAGCTAGAGTATCGGCGACTGCGAATTAAGCAACTGTGAGGTGCGGTGCAGCGAGGCTGGTATGAATGGCCGATGATCTGTTAGCAGGCGGTGCATCGCACTAATGTTGTAAGGGTCGGTTTGGCAGACTGGGTAGAGTCGGTTCCCAAGCGTCAAGCATGTGCTTGCCTGTGAAGGCATATTGGTCCCATGTGGCCGAAATACAAGTTCAGGATTCTCGGGTTTTGCCGGACAGACTCAGCTCGGTTGTGGCAGGTCATTTTTATCAGCCCAAAGTGTCAAGTTCGTGCGGTTTGGACCACTCGATCCTGTTTTCGTGGGTTGAGGGCTCGGCTCGCAGCTGTTTTTCTCGCAGCGGCCGTGTTGTCCCGGGTTTCCGTCACCGGCTGACCATCTAGAATCTCGTCTCCCGATTGTTTCTCTTACCTGTGCCTGATAGCCATGCCCCGATACAACCCTTCCGAAATAGAACCCCGTTGGCAGGCATATTGGGACAAACATGCGACCTTCAGGACGCCAACGGAGGCAGGAGAAAAAAAACGCTACATTCTGGATATGTTTCCCTATCCGAGTGGTGATGGCTTGCATGTCGGGCATCCCGAGGGCTACACGGCAACTGACATCGTCGCAAGGTTTGCTCGGGCTCGCGGCGAAACGGTTTTGCATCCCATGGGTTTTGATGCATTCGGATTACCTGCCGAGGAGCACGCGATCAAAACGGGCGAGCATCCAAGGATTCAGACGCAACGGAACATCGATAACTTCACCCGGCAGTTAAAGATGCTGGGATTCAGTTATGACTGGGATCGCATGGTCTCAACGACTGACGAGGATTATTTCCGTTGGACCCAGTGGATCTTTTTGGTTCTCTATGACACGTGGTTCGACGCCCAGACTCAAAAGGGACGCCCAATCTCTGAACTACCGATTCCGTCTGAGGTCGTGGCCCAAGGTGTTGAGGCTGTGGGCAAATATCAGGATCAGCAGCGTTTGGCTTATCAGGACGATGCATTGGTGAATTGGTGTCCTGCTTTGGGGACGGTGTTGGCCAACGAAGAAGTACAGGATGGAAAAAGTGAACGCGGAAGTCACCCGGTCAAGCGGATTCCGCTGCGGCAATGGATGCTGCGTATCACCTCGTATGCAGAACGACTGCTTGATGGGTTGGATGATGTTGACTGGCCTATCGGTATCAAGAAATTACAACGTGATTGGATTGGACGCAGCACAGGTGCTGAGGTTGATTTTTACGTTGGCGATCAGTCAGCCAGTGAGGAATGGGCAGCAAATCGTCGGACGCATGGTTTTGCTGCCGAGCCTGATTCTTCAGTGTTGAGGGTCTACACGACTCGGCCAGATACGCTGTTTGGGGCAACCTACATGGTTGTGTCGCCTGAGCATGAGATGCTCGAACAGTTGACGACTGATGAGCAGGGCGATGCGGTGCGGAGCTACTGTGACAAAGCATCGTTCAAGAGTGATCGTGAACGAACTGATGGGGATCGTGCCAAGACTGGTGTCTTCACCGGCAGTTACGCGACCAACCCGGTGAATGGCGAGCAGTTACCTATCTGGGTCGCTGACTATGTGCTTGCTGGTTACGGGACTGGTGCAATCATGGCTGTCCCGGCCCACGATGAACGCGACTTTGAATTTGCAAAGCAATTTGATCTTAAAGTGGTGCCAGTGGTGGATCCACCTCAAGATCATCCGCAGCGTGCAGAAATCATGGCAGGGGATGTTTGCTTTGTCGCTGAGGGGAACGCCATCAACAGCAGCGAGTTTGACGGCCAAAACACCAAGGCTGTCAAAACCGCGGTCACTGCCATGTTAAACAAGGAAGGGCGTGCCGCCGAAGCAGTCAATTTTAAATTGCGTGACTGGTTGTTTTCCCGCCAGCGATTCTGGGGTGAGCCGTTTCCCATCTTGCACGAAGTCGATGCTGACGGCGAACTGACTGGAGTGAAACGTGCCGTTCCTGTCAATGACTTGCCTGTACGCCTTCCTGAGCTCGAGGACTTCAAGCCCCATGGAAGGCCTGAACCGCCGCTCGCGAAGGCAGATGACGAGTGGTTGTATGTCACACTCGATGGAAAACGCTATCGCCGAGAAACAAACACAATGCCCCAGTGGGCCGGATCATGCTGGTATTACCTCAGATATATCGATCCCGAAAATGATCAGGCCATGATCGATCCTGAGCTGGAAAAGGCGTGGATGCCAGTGGATTTGTATGTGGGTGGCGCAGAGCACGCAGTGCTGCATCTGCTGTATTCACGTTTCTGGCATAAAGTGCTGCACGATCGGGGGCACATCAGCTGCCCCGAGCCGTTCGGGAAACTTGTCAATCAAGGAATGATTCTTGGAGAGGTCGAATTCACTGGCTACGTCGATGAGTCAGGGCTACCTGTTTCAAGTAACGAGGTGAAGCGTAATGCAGACGGTGAACGGGTCCGAGCAAATGGGGACATTGTTAACTCCATGACGTTGACCGAGGATCAAGTCGAAAAGAAAGGTGAAGGTTTTGTTTTGAAAGACGATCCTGCCATCAGGATCGATAGTCGTGCATTTAAAATGTCGAAGAGTCGCGGCAATGTGGTTAATCCGGATGAGGTCGTACGCGAGTATGGCGCCGATTCCCTGAGGCTGTACGAGATGTTCATGGGACCATTGGAAGCGACCAAGCCGTGGGCAATGACCGGTGTTGGGGGCGTCAGGAACTTCCTGGATCGTGTCTGGCGCATGGTTGTGGATCCCAAGGCGGATGACCTGGTGCTTTCCTCCGCTATCTGTGAGCAGCCATGCGATGCTGACCAGAAACGAATGCTGCATGCCACGATTAAAAAGGTCACTGAGGATACAGAGACACTCAGTTTCAATACGGCGATAGCACGGATGATGGAATTCACCAACTTTTTCACGCGGGCGAAGTCTCGGCCCAAAGAGGCAGTCCAGCAGTTTCTTATTCTGCTAAACCCTTACGCACCTCACCTTGCCGAGGAATTGTGGAAGATTCTCGGGGGTGAGGATTCGATTGCAAAGCAACCTTGGCCAGTCTGGGACGCTGAAGCACTGGTCGAGTCGAGTATCGAGATTCCAGTTCAAGTGAATGGAAAAGTAAAAGCAAAGATCCGCGTGACTCCTGACGTCAGCAAAGATGAGCTGCAAAAAGCTGCTCTTAGCGAACCAAAGGTGCAGGCACTACTCGAGGGCAAGACAGTGGTGAAGGAGATCGTGGTACCGGGCCGGTTGGTAAACTTCGTCGTCAAGTGACTTTGCGAGGCTTCGTTGTTTGTTCTGTTCTACTGGGATGCCGAATTCTGCGTGTAAATTCGCACTCGAAGCGGGGTAATGTTGCGCTGGAGAAAAAAATGTGATTCGCGCGCCGAGTGGTCGTTGATGGCGTGTGTTCGTTTAAGTCAAAAAAAAACGCCACCACTCGTCCTAGACGGGCGAGTGGATGGCGTTGTGAATGGGGGCTTGCGAACTTGTTCTAGTTCTCGAATTCGATGATTTCGAGATCCTTATTTGACTCTGCGAGTTCATCAATGACGTCGAATCCAATGCTGGTGTTCGCAACATTCAGCTTTTTCAGCTTTGGTAAAGTTCCAAGCTTGCGAAAACTGTCATCGCTGAGCTGGGTCCCTGCAACAGTCAAGTCTTCGAGATTCTGGAGTTTCATGAGCGTGTCGATCGACTCATCTGTGAGGGTCGTCGCCTTCAGGTTCAGTGCTTTCAGCTTGGTCAACCCACCAAATTCATTGAATGCTTCATCTCCCAACTTGGTTTCCCATAAGGTCAACACTTCGAGGTTAGGCATCTGACCGATTAGTTTCATGCCCTCGGTGGTCACTAAGCGACATTCACTGATGTCCAGATAATTCATGTTTGGAAGCTTGGCAATGATGGCCATGCCAGCGTCATCAAGTGATGAGTCTCGCAGTTCAAGTCGTGCAAGCTTGTCCAGTTTCTGGATGTTCTTCAGGCCTTCTCCCGTGACATCAGTTCCCCTGATGCGAAGTCTCTTGAGGTTAGGGAAATTGGCCACGCTTGCCATGCCAGCGTCGGTTATCTTCGTATAGTCCATTTGCAGGGATTCCAGAGTGGTGGTCTGGGCAAGTGACTGCATGGCAGTGTCACTGATCGTGGTGCAATAGTTGGCATTCAGTGACTTCAGTGGAAGTCCAGCAACATTGGCTATTCCTTCATCGTTGACGTTTGCTTTTTCAACTTGTAGATCCGCCAACTTTGGAAGGCTTGCCAGATGTTTCAGACCAGTGTCGCCGACGTTCGTATTTCGAAGGTCGATTGCTCGCATTTTTGTGAGTGGCTTGAGGTTCTTCATCCCGTCGTCGCTGACCCCAGTACGGCGGAGAAATAGCACCTCTAGGTTGGTGAGGTCGGTAAGTGCTTCCAAGGTGGGGTCGCCAATGGCTGAATTTGAAAAATCAGCGCGCTTCAGCATTCCCAAGTTTGCGAGTGCTTCCATTCCTGCATCTGTTATTCCAGGGCCGGAAAAAAGAGCGATCTGAATGTTAGGAACACCGCTAAGATTGGGTAACGCGTCTGTGATTGGCTCGTCGGAAACGATCGATAGTTCTGTGACTAACCCGTCCGAGTTACGAGTCAAGTCGAACCCGGCTGCTTCCAATGCAGCGATTTTGTCGGCGTTTTCAGGAAACTGTGACAGCTTGGTCGGCCCAGCGACGGATACGGGAGGAGCTATTGTGGTGGTAGGCGCAGGCGGTTTGGTTTCTCGGTCGCAACCGGCAAGGATGCTCAAGCCGATGCTGCAGAGAACTGCTTGAACTTGAAAAAGAAGGGTTTTTTGCATGGTCAGTGGTCTTACGGTGGTGAGTCTGCGTGGTAACACAAAGACCTCAAAAACAGCATGGATCAGAGGTATTTGCGATAAGCGTATCGGTTTGTAACGCGAGTGCGCCGCTAACCAGCCAATCATGGGCTGATAACAGGACTCGCGGGGATCATTACGTCACAGGTTAGACTTTTCGAGCCGTGCTGGCAACGAATCAATGTGGGGCGATTAGTTTGAAAATCATTGTTGAAAACAGGGTACCTTGGTATGTTATGCATAACCGAACTTTTTCAATAACGGATCAATTTGATCCATCAATTACACTGTTGAGGGAATTTCATGAGCAGAAAAAGCACAAGACGTAAGTTCATCGGCCAGTCGGCGGCGCTGACCGCCGGTGTTGGTTATTGGGCGGGAACGAGCCCAAATCTGATGGCTCAGACGTCAGCTTTGCAGGCCCCTGCCGCAGCATGTGTCGGTGTCGGTGGTAAAGGTGGTAGTGATACCAGTCATATCAGCGAGAACGGGGTTTCAATTGTTGGCTTGTGCGATGTGGACGGAAATACCCTCACCAAAAAGGGCCGCGAGTTCCCGGATGCCAAGCAGTTTCAGGATTTTCGCGAGATGCTTGATAACCTCGGCGACAAAGTCGATATCGTGACGGTCAGCACTCCTGACCACTGTCACGCGGCCGCCGCTGTGCGAGCCATGCGAATGAAAAAGCATGTGTACTGCCAGAAGCCACTCACATGGTCGATCGGTGAAGCACGCATGATGCGCGAGACTGCCGAAGAGAACGGCGTGGTTACTCAAATGGGTAATCAAGGTACGTCCGAGAATGGACTTCGCGAAGCTGTTGAAGTCATTCGCAGTGGTGCGATTGGTGATGTCGAATCGGTACACATCTGGTCTAACCGGCCTGTGTGGCCACAAGGCATCGGACGACCTGCCGGTGCGGACCCTGTTCCTGAGTCCCTGAACTGGGACGCGTGGATTGGACCGGCTCCGATGCGTCCGTTCAAGAATGGTGTCTATCACTCGTTCAAATGGCGTGGTTGGGTCGACTTTGGAACAGGAGCGTTGGGTGACATGGCATGTCACACCACCAACATGCCTGTCATGGCTCTCAAACTTTGGGATCCCATCGCTGTGACTGCGGTCAAGAACCCTGGCCTGTTCGAGGGCGAGACCTTCCCAGGCAGCTCGTCCCTGATGTTCGAGTTCCCGGAGCGTGATGGCTTGGCTCCTTGCAAATTCTATTGGTATGACGGCGGAAATCTTCCCGGCGACGATATCATTTCGCAGCTTCCCGCTTCGTTCCAGAAACGAATCGACCAGCAAAAGAAGAACCCGAATCGCAAGACCAGTGGGGCGGTTGTTGTTGGTAGCAAAGGTTTGCTGTTCTCGCCTGATGATTACGGTGCCAAGTACTACCTGTTACCAGAGGACAAGTACAAGGACTTCCAAAAGCCAGAGCAGACGTTGCCACGCATTCCATTCAAGGGCGGCGGCGACCAACGGCAGAAGTGGGAGTTCGTAAGCACTATTAAAGGTGAGTATGAGCCAGGCACCATGTCCAACTTTGGATATGCTGGCCGCCTGACGGAAACCATCCTCGTGGGTAACCTCGCGATGCGTGCCGGCGAAGGGCAACGTATCGAGTGGGATGCGAAAACCTTGACCAGTCCGAATGTCCCCGAAGTGAACAAGTTCGTTAATCGAGACTACCGCAAAGGCTGGGAGATTTAGGCAGACTTGCTGCTGAATTCCTTTCGGAGTAAATCGAGGGCTGGTGGAGTTAAATGACTTCACCAGCCTTTTTATTTGTTTTGCTGTTCCTTCAGAACAGTTGGGCTGGTTTGCTAATGCTCACCTGTGACTTGATCAAATTCTGTGAAGCGAACGCCTGTGTGGTTTGAGCAGACGCTGCCCTTTGGCACACCAATCCTTTCTGTCCGTTGAGCGATGTTTGTTACACATCCGCTTCGCCAGAATTCTCAATACATCATCGTTGGTTGGTAACAAATCTGGGATCAACCTTGCTAAGATACAAGTAAATATTGGTGTGATTTGCTGAAGCGTGCATGGTCAGGTTTTCTTGAGAGGGTGTGAGTTCATGAAAAGAATGCTTGTGTTTGTTGGTTTGTTGTTGATGGTGACGGCGTATACCCGTTTGGTCGCCGGTGACTTGACCGAGGAACGTTGCAGCACGCTGATTACTGAACTGCAGCCAGGCAATGATGCCCTTTGGCGTACGATCCCCTGGAAGCTGTCGGTGCTCGAAGCGAGAGCGGCGGCGTTCAAGCAGGATAAGCCCATCTTTATTTGGGCAATGGATGGGCATCCGCTCGGCTGTACCTGAAACAATGGAGTGGTCGACCGTGAGTCGACTTTCGCCCAACCTGAAATCGTCGAATTACTCAAAACAAAGTTCGTTCCCGTCGCTGTTGATCAGGCATGTCAGAGACGCCAGAAAGACGCTGAGGGAGCTCTGTATCGCAGAATCGCAGGGCAAGGGCCCCGTAGCGATTTTCAGAATACAACTCAAGGGTTTTACATTGCCTCCCCGGCTGGAAAGTTGCTGCTTTACAACAACAATCGGGACCCGAAAAAACTGCTCCGTTTAATGCAAGAAAGTTTGCGTGAATATGACTTGGGTTCGTTCGCGTTTGACCGTGAGCAGGTTCAAGCCGATGTCGACGCTTCTGCCAATGTGGAGCAGGATTCCCGCTACAGTTTGAAACCTCCTGCAGGTGGCCTTGTTGTGCGTGTCCATGCCAAGGTGCTTGATGGATACAAGACGCCCAGTAACAAAAATGAGGCTGTTTTTCAGAGGGCAATATCAAGAGATAATCTGTGGATCACTCCGAAGGAAAAGGCTGACTTAATTGCGGGCCGTGTGCCTGCCACTTTGCAACGTAGAATCGCCCGTTTTCACTTGGTTGACAATACACGGGGTGAGCCCCCGATGTGGAAACTAGGGGAAGTCAAAGAGATACATTTACAGGTCGATAAGGGGACGCTGGTGGGCGCTGTACACTTGGAAACGGAAGATGGCTCACGTGGTTATCAGGCAGCACTTCGCGGGCAACTTAAAGTTGTCGGGGATGTCGTCGCTGTGTTCGAACTGGTCGCCTTGGGGGAATTTTACGGAGAGGGTAGCTACACGCGGAACGCGCCGGAAGGTAAGTTCCCGCTGGCCGTGGCATTTCAGTTGGCTGATGGAACCGATATCGCAGATGCAGTTGCTCCTCAGGGTGCACGCGGCTGGTTGGACGGTTACTTGAACTAACGTTCCCGGCTTGGGGACGCTTGAGTGGCGTTTGTCTTGCACTGGTCTCTGTTTGGTCGCTGACGCTTTTGCAAGGTGACGATGAAGGCCGCTGTCCTTGCCAGCAAGCTTTGTCATGGTAGGGCTTCGCTCGAGTAGGGAATTTCGGTTGGAATGAGCCGCCGTAAAAATTCGCTAGCTGACAGACTCAGTACGCATCGCATGGAACACTGACCTGCACGCGTTATTTGGCGGCTGCTCAGACAACGTGCAGCCAACGGTCTCCAGCGGTGTGTGCATTGACGGTGCCAATTTTGACGAGCGGCCTGAGTTCAGCAGCGGTAATGGCTGTGTTGATTTGGTCGGCGGCTCGCTCAGACATACCCAATAATAGACCTCCGCAGGTTTGCGGGTCAAATAGCAGGTCAAAGCAAGCGTTTTGACGCACCACAGAGGAAGCATTGACCTTGGCCACTGCGAGGCGGTTGCTTGGTGCGAGGCTGCTTTGGATTCCTGAGGCAATGGCTTCTGATGCCCCCGGCAGCGTTGGGATGTTCTCAAGCTGCAAAGTTGCCTCGAGGTCGCTCGCTTCGAGCATTTCCAAAAGATGTCCAGCCAAACCAAACCCTGTGATGTCAGTGCCGGCGGTCACGCCGCTATTGATCGCCAACGCAGCGTAATCGTGCTGACGCTCCAGCATGGCTTGTACCAATACCGAGTAATGTGCTGCATTGCATCGACTACGCATATGTGCAGCCAGCAGAACACCGATTCCGAGGGGCTTGGTCAGATACAAGCCGTCGCCATCTTGAAGGTTTTGCTTTTGAAGCAGGTCATTACCGACTGCATTGCCAATGACGGTAAATCCTATCTCAAGCCGGGGCCCCTCGATGGTGTGCCCGCCAACAATGGCTGCCCCCATTGCGTCAAACTCGCGTTTTGCTCCAGCAAGTAACTCGCATAAGGTCGATCGTTGGGGACCTGGCGCACCTTCAGGGATTACTACGTTTGAGAGCGCATACCTGGGGCTGGCGCCGCTGGCAACGATGTCGCTCGCGGCATGGAGCGCAGCAACGCGGCCTGCCAAGTATGGATCGAGAAAGGGACTTGTAAAAAAATCCGTGGACGCAACGATTTTATAATCAGCCGTTTTGCCCACTTCTGCCGCATCGTCAAACTGAATGTCACCAGCTGACGGCAATGCTGAGTTAAGAAGTCCAGCCCCGATCTTGCATCCGCACCCCCGACATTGCATGGGCTCGTCGTCGGTCATCTGGATCGGTTCATACATCTTCATGAATTTTGAGTCGATCGAATGCTTCAACTTCATCAGCCAACGACTGGACTTTGAGATCCCTTTCCATTGACCGATGGCAGATCCGTCGCCAGTGTTCAGTAGTTGCAGAAAGCTACGCTGCGGCTTGTAAGCGATTAATGGCGTGTCACTGAGTACGCGTTGCAAATTTTCCCAAAGAACTGGGCCCTGACGGACCGCATAAACGCCGGCTTTGGGCGCTGGCGCATGTTGAATGGTTCCTGCATCGCCAACGGCGAATACATGCGGGCTGGTTGTGGACTGTAGGGTGGGGCGTGTCAGCAGGAAGCCCCGCTCATCCGTTTCCAGTTGTAATCGTGACAGCAGCGCCGGTGCCGATGCCCCGGTGGACCAGATAACAAGGTCCGCTGGAATTTCGGTTCCATCGGCCGTAATTAAGCCATCGGCTTGTATTGAGGTGATGGTCGAATTGGTGAACGTGGTAACCTTTCGGCGGTCACATTCAGCAAGCGTCAAGCGTTGCAGGGCGGGATTTGCATCAGCAAGAATGCGGGGACTACGAGTCACAACCGATAGGCTGAACTTGCCTTGCCAGTGTTCTTTAAGAAAAGCGGGGAGGCAAAATGCGATTTCCACCCCGGCTGCGCCGCTGCCCACAATGGCAACTTGCAGAGGTCTTTCACGGAAGGTTTGCTGCAATCGTTTAAGATGTTTCTGCAGACGATGCAGGAAAGTCTGCATCGGTTTGATCTCAATGACCTGATCGCCACTAAGATCAATGTTGCCTCGTGCGGTTGTAGAACCGATGCCAACTGACAGCACGTCATAGGGCATTGGGGGACGATGTTTAAAAATGATCTGCTGTGCGTTCGGGTCCAGGCCGGTCACCGTTTCTGTCACCAGCCTTGCCCCTGCTGATGAACATAGTCGAACAAGGTCGATTTGCATTTGTTCAGGGGGCATCTGGCCAGCAAGTACCGCAGGCATCATTCCCGAATAGGTCGCAACATTGAAGTTGGAAATGCATGTCAACGCAGTGTCTTCAAGACGCTTCATTCCGTACATGCGAAGAATGTGCGCATTGGTGTGGCCAATCCCCAGCAGCACGACATGCCGTGATGGAAGTGGTTCATTCATTCTGGTGCGGTTTCCGTATTCGCCAAGGGATGAACGTGCCGTATTGCTGAGTTGATTCCGTCGGCCAGGTCAGTGAGTTGATCCTCAGCTACGGTGCGCAAATCGATGATGACTGCTTCTTCGGACACCCTGGTTTGTATCGCGACTGATCCCTCTCTCATATGGTGTGCAAGATGATGCGGTGGGTATCCGGCTATTCTTAATGCATAACTGGGCAAGCTTGAACCTGGAATGGAACCGCCACCAACCTGTGATTCTGATGGAACCACAGTAATCGAATCTGTTTGTTCGATACGCTTGAGTAATGATTCGCAGCGTTGACGAATGGAGTCAGCCGAGGTGGTAATCATTCGAAGGGTGGGTAGTTCGGTCAATGCGTTACCAGCCAAGTGGATTTCGGTCGTTGCTTCCAAAGCAGCAAGGGTCAATTTGTCAACTCGCATTGCTCGCATGATGGGGCTGCGCCGCAGTTTTTCGATCCACGTTTTTTTCCCAACCAGAATGCCGGCTTGTGGTCCGCCAAACAGCTTGTCGCCGCTGAAGAGGGAGATGTCAGCTCCCGCGCGGATGCTGTTCAGCACGTTGGGTTCTTGAAGACCATACGGTGCTAGGTCCAGCATGGCCCCACTTCCCAGGTCATCGATCATGGCAACGGAATCGGGCCGCTGCATTTGGACGAGTTCGTCAATGGTTGGCTCGGTGACAAAGCCCGACAGATGGAAATTACTGCGATGAACTCTTATCACTGCAGCGGTTTCCTCGTTCACGGCAGCTTCGTAGTCCTGCAGATAAGTTCGGTTGGTCGTACCTACCTCGCGGAGCGTAACGCCTGCCGCACGAAAAACATCTGGAAGACGGAAACCTCCGCCAATTTCCACGAGTTGTCCGCGTGACACGATGACTTCACGGCCGGCAGCAATCGCCTGAAGAACAAGCACCGTTGCCGCGGCGCAATTGTTGACAACCAACGCATCCTCGGCCCTAGTGAGTTGAGCAAGGAGTTCCATCAATCGCTCACCTCGTTTGCTGCGCCGTCCCGAGTCAAGATTGAGCTCAACATTGGTGTAATGAGAGGCACGTTTGGCTGCGTCAATCGCAGCATCAGACATGGGAGAACGACCAAGATTGGTGTGCAGGACGACCCCGGTAGCATTGATTACAGGTTGCAAGCGTTGTCCAAGGTCAGCTTTTGATTGGCGGGTTACGTAGTCCGTGATCCACCTTGTGGGGTTCGCATCAAAAGCATCGGGGTTGTGTAGGATCTGTTCACGACAGTGCTGTACCGCTGCTCTCACCCAGTTGGTTATCTGAGCGAGACTGTTGTGTTCTTGTAACGCCACCACGTCCTCGTCTCTGAGGATGATGTCCACCGATGGCAGGGCTCTTAATTTTTCGGCTTTTGTCACAGTTGGGGTGCTGCGGTTTCGGGTTCAGTTGGGTTTGGCATGCCTTTACCTTGAATGCGGGCATCGCCGTTGCGTAGCGTAATTTCTGACTTATCGCAAAATTCAAGCAGTGGGATAGCATGTTTGCGGGTAATACCCCAATGGTCGCGGATTTCAGCAACGGAGAGCTCGGGGGACTCAGTGAATAATTCACGCAGTTCAGTGCACAGAACGGCGAATGATTGTTGAGAGATGAAGAAGCCGCGGCCTAAGTCGATCAGGATTCGCTGTTGTGTCGCGAACCGAATCAGGGACGCAACCGTGTCAGAGGGGCTGTCTAAAGCGGTTGACGCCTCTTTGAGGGTGGGAGGTTTACGCTCGTCTCGGTACAGAGCCAGTAACTGGTTCATTCGATTGAGTTGTTTCTTCGATAGCACCGTCTGCTCTGAGGGGACTGCGATCATGCGGTTGACCCGCACGACCTGTTTTTCCTTAATGAGTCGCGTCAAAACCGTTTGCGTTGTTTCCGCGGCAGCTATTGGAATAGCGCGTTGAATGACAGATTGCTCATCAAGCCATGCGTCATCCATGGATTCTGCCTGCTGTTTCAGCACTTTCAAAATGAATTTGGCTAGCCGTTCTAGCAGTGATGGGGATGTAAGAATTTTCCCATCTGCTGATTCGAGCACAGTTCCAGTTTCGACACAGGAAAGGATCGCTGACTCGATTTGTTTCGGGGCGAGGTCAAGTTTCGCCTGCAGTTCGCGAGAATCTCGTG
>JACLAC010013706.1_pt1 | contig 19147 bp, 9 predicted proteins | sample 8027881 | NCBI WGS metagenome assembly JACLAC01 (sample SAMN15725517, study PRJNA655200) | protist metagenome | isolation source: fluorescence activated cell sorting (FACS) single amplified genomes of... | place: Spain: Blaines Bay Microbial Observatory, Mediterranean Sea | collected 2016-01-19 | reverse complement strand
TGGATGCGGACGGCCGACGCCGAGAGCTGGACGACGAAGCTCTCCGTGACGCGGAGGTGGCGGATCGCGTTCGCAGTCGCCAGGTCGATCGTCGGCTCGAGGACGACCGCGCCAACGGCGGGCGCGGCGGCGGCGACCATCTCGTGGCCGGGCCAGAAGGCGCGCTGGGTCTGGCCGCTCGGCGAACGCACGGCATTCTTCGCGCCTTGCATGGTGACGCCGAGCATGCCGGTGACGATGCGGATGATCGCCTCGTCGCGCTTGGCGGTGAGGCTTTTGTACTCATCCGCCGTCACGCGCGTGCGGAGGAACTCCTTGACCTGCGACTTGGTGACCATCATCTGCGTGTGGCCGGCGGCGAGCGCTCCCGTGGAGGAGGTCGATCGTCTTGGCCTCGAGGGCGGCGTCGACGGCGGCAATCGCGGTCGTGGCCTCGTCGGTAGCGCCGGCGTTGTGGCGGTTAAGGGGCTGGAGTGCCATTTCTCGAGCAGATGGCTGGATGGGCAGAAGAGAAGGCTCAGGCACGCTCTCTCACGGCGCCGTCGCGCGCACTGCAAAATGCCCCTGTTGTCCGCGCGCGTCGCTGCCTCACGCCACACGCGCGCTGAAACGTGGCAGGCGCCTCGCGGCGTCTAAATATGCCTCGTCACGCTCTGTCACACGCTTTGAAGGCTTGTGTCACAAATGTCACAGTCACAATTGTCACGCGTTGAAGAGGTCACAGTCACGCGTGTCACAGCGTCTTCGACGCTCTATGCCTACTCCACATCCGCCGTCGGCGCCGGTATAAAGTCGTCGGGCGGCGGCAGCAAACCCCTCGGCGGCGGCGGCGGCTGCTGCGACGGCCGCGAGAGCCGCGGCGGCGTCGCGGCACTCGGCGGCGTCGTCGACTGGTTGCCGCGCCCTTCTCGGCTCCGTCGCGGCGGCGGCTCGATAATCACTCCACGCGACGGCTCCATCGCGGGTGCCATTGCCGGCGCCCACGAGGGAAGGAGCGCGGGGCCCAAAGCAATGCCTCCCTCGGGCGGCGGCGGCGGCGGCGGCGCATACATCGGGTTGCGTATCGGCGATGGCGGCCCAACGACAGCAACCACAGGACCTCGAGGATGGCCATTGACCTCTTCCGGCGGCAGTGATGGCGGCAGCGGCGGCCCTGTCCCATTGCTACCGCGCATCTGTACATCCCATGAGACGTTACCCCATGGCGCGGCATCCCGTAGGCTTGATGAGATGTCGAGCCGGTTCCGCTCACCTCCTCCATGGCCATTGCCATTCGACGCCGCGCCTCCTCGCTCCACACTCCTCAACCGCTCGCTCTCCGCTCGGGACTCTCTCGCCACGCGCCGCAAGTCCTCTTGCAGCGCCTGCAGAGAAGAGAAGGCGTCCGGATCGTCGAGCTTCGATTGAGAGTATGGCGGCGTGGAAGCGGCGCCTCCTCTCGGCGGCGTTGAGGAAGCAAAGAGCTTCTGCTGTGACGGTGGCGTTAAACGCCGCGGCTTGCCATTGCCGCTGCTCGTCGCTGCAGAAGGCGCGTTGAGGCGCGGAGGCGGCGGCGGCGGCGTGCCCGGCGCACTGCTTGGTCCCGCTTCCCTCTCCTCGGTGCTGCTGCTGTATGCTTGGACCGAATTGAGAAGAAAGTTGAGCAAGTTCTTCAACTGCCTCACGTCGAGCGAGCCGGAGCCGTGCTTGTCCGCGGTGGTAAATGCACTTGCAATCTGCCGCTCGTCCAAGCCTGATGCGGCGAGCAGACCGTGAAGCTCGGATAGAGAGACCACACCATCGCCATCCGTATCGAGCTGGCGCAGCACGTCAATCGCACGCGCGCGCTCGGCCGAATAGGAGCGAATGAGAGCCTGCGGCGGTGACGGCGTCGGTGCGAGCACCGGAGCGGCCGAAGGCGGCGTGGGCGGCTCCCGTGACGGCCGGCTGCTGCCGCCGCGGCTCGGCTTGGTCGGCGTGCTGGTGGTGGCGGGTACCGCCGCTGCTATCTGCTGCTGCTGCTCTGCCAGCAATAAACCCGTCGCAATGTGCGAGCTGTCGTAACGGCCGCTACCCGCGAGCTGCGCGCGTGCCCGTGCGAGCTCGAGCCGTAAGCTGCTCGCCTCCTCCAAGGTCTTCGCGTGCGCCGCGCGCTCGGCAAATAAACGTGCGTTGAGCGCGGCAACCTCCTTTGGTCGCATGCACTTTGAGAGCTCTCTCTCCAGCGCACGGCCGTCGCTCTTGAGCTGCTCGCACTCGTCGGTTAAATCGCGGACGATGGTCGTCAACCGCTCGACGAGCGCGGTCGCGACGGGCGCAGAGAGCTGCTCGCCGTATCCGAGCTCACCCAGGCCGTCGTGCAGCCGCGACAGCACATCGAGCACGTGAGCGGCTTCGGTGCTCTTTGGAGCTGCGGATGTTGTAGCGGTGGTTGACGGTGGCAGATCGCTGCTGCTCGCAATAAGCGTTGGTACCTGAGGAGCCACGGGTTTTGATATTATCCGACCGGCCGCGCGCATGAGAGTAATCATTGCGTCGTATCGAGCCTGTTTTGCTTTATTCCGATGGAGGCCGCGTCGCCGAGCGGCACCTTGAATGGTCGCTGCTGCTGCCTTCTGGAACGCACCGAGCGTGGAACGGCGCGCCGCGCGCTCCATGGTGTAGGTGCGTAGGAGCTCATCTGATGTCCACTCGCGTGGCATCGAGGCGCGCGCGGTCGGCGGCGCTGCTTATCGCTGAATGGACGCGTGGCCTCGCAAATGTCCGTTCAAAACTTCAAGTTCACTTTCCAAAATCAGCTATGCGCCAAGATATGCACCGCATTATTGATCTGCGTCATCTTCGTCGCCAGCGCCACATCAATCTTCTTCGTAAAGTCGTCTATCGCCTCCTCCTCCTCCTTTCCTATCAGCATCTTCTCCACCAACCAGTTGATGTCCTCCGCCCTCTGTAGCTCCGGGATGCCGGTAGAGAGCATCAGCTGGAAGAGGTTGATAAACTCGTGGCCGCTTGCTCGGATCACATTGTATGCCTCACCGCATATCCTCACAAACTCATCAAAGTCTTTGGAACCCTGGCCGCCGAGGACGTATGCAAAGTCGGGCGTGAAGACGAAGGGCGCCGTCTCTCTCTTGATGCCGAATTTACTCTTAAAGTTGCCGAGGAAGTGGCCAAAATCAATGTGGAAGAGCCGCCCGTGCTTTGATAGCATCACGTTGTCATTGTGGCGATCTCCTATTCCCATCACGTACGTCGCAACACAGTAACCCGCCAAGCTGTACAAGAAGGTCTCGACCGCCTTCCTGTACTGATCCGACGACTTGTTATGCTCCTGTAGATACATGGCCATCGGCTCCTTGGCAAACGCACCCCTCGCACCTGACGAGTACTGCTTTGTGATGTTTGCGGTTGTATTCGACTCCAACACCACCTCGATGAAGCCCACCTCATCGCCAGTCGCAACGCATAGATACGGGGAGAGCTTCATGTCGAGGCCCGCACGCTCCCACTTCCTCTCCATAATCCGCAACATCTGTAACGTGAGCTGATCCTGACGCAAGTCGTCGCCATTCTTGAAGATGACAATGATCTCGTCACCGACAGGATCGGCGTTAACAAAGTGTAGCCACAATGGCACCTTCTTGCTGTCCATTGTCTTGCACTTCTCGACTCTCAAGCCGCTGCACTCCAGCCTTGGGTCTAGCGGCAAGGGGAATCGTGCCGGCCAGGTCATCTTCCGCAGCTCCTCATGCAAACGGTCCTTTCGCGCCTCCTTTTTCAGAACGCATACCAACTGCGCCGCGTCCTTCAGCTTGGCTTCGACAGAACATTGCAAGACGAGCTCGTCCCTATGAGGTCCACAGCATCGTAGATACTCCTGTAACAGTAAGCCAAACCGCTCAGACACTTCTGGCACGTGCATCTCCGCCTTCAGACACCAGAAGAAGGTGTGACCGACGAGATGAGGGCAGCGTAATGCGCGGCGTATGAGGAAGCGCGCCAATGCCGAATCGTGCCTTGCCTCGTATTTTAGGACCTGCACGAGCTGTAACACGTAGGCGGCGAGCTCGTTGTCTGGCATCGCCTCGAGGCAATCGACAGCATACGATCGGATCGAAGCGTCCGCAAACTTGGCGTCCAATAGCTCCAATGCATTCACCGTCTTCTCTTGAAGGTGCCATTTAGGGAGTAGGCTATGCATCTCACTCACTTGGGATGGATCGGACCATGAGAACGATTGGAGGAATTTGGGGAGGGCAAAGGGATTTGTGAGGATCCAATTCCTATGGGTCCATAATGCTGCGCGATCGGAATCATTGAGCTCGGCGAGCGGATCACGACCGACAATCTGGCTAAGCAATGAGACGGTCGCCGGCGGAGGCATCTTGTTGCTCGCTCTCTCGTTGGTGAGAGTCCTGGGGCGCATAGAGAGCCTCCCGCCGCTCTCCTCCTCCTCCTCACGCAGTACCATCGGCGTCGCAAACGATTCGAATTGGACATAAAGGCTCGGCGTCTCTGGCGCCTCAGGCCCTACTGAGACATTCTCCATCGAGGGACCGATTGGGTTGGCCTCTGCACCCGGCCATAGACGGAGAGCGTAGAGGCCGGAAGCTAAGATGTCCTTGTGGTCGAATAGAGGTAAAGACACCCAACCGATTGGTACCAGATGCGAGGAGCCCTTTCCAAGGAGTGGTCTGCCGTAGATGGTGAAGCAAGCGCGTGCGGCCTGTGGTGCATGGCCGGTTGGTAGATCCGTCTGTAGCCACTCGTTCCATTGAGGGTTGGAGGCGGCGTCGCATGGTAAACTGCTTGTACTCTTCTCATCACAGAGCGGCTTACCTCCATTGTATAGGCCCAACGTCACATGAGCAGACCAAGGGAAGCCGCCTATACCATTCGACGCACCCGCGGCGGCAGCGCGTGCGGAGCCTTTTAGCGCGGACGCGAAGATTGGTATGGCCGCTTTGCTTCCCTCGAGTGACACGATACGTACTCTCAACTTGATGTGCGGAGAGAGAGAGCGTACAGATGGGAAGGCGCTGATGTTGTTGGTGGTGGCGGTACTGAGGCGGCTACTTCCATTGCGGCTTTGCGGGTTGGGTGGGGGTGGTGGAGGACCTAAAGGCGGCTCGTCGAGATGCGGGTGCGGCAATAGTCGCAATTCGATCGTCTTACCGTGCTTGAGCTTCTCCCGAATCGTCACATAATCAATCAACTCTCCGCCATCAAGGAACTCGTTCAAAGCCGCAAACTTGAGGACCATCTGAGTGTTTGTATACGAGGAGTGCTCACGGCCGTTACTATTCTGTGCGACCATCTTTACATAGTGGTCGTGTGCGAGGTCTCGTAACTCGATGACCTTCTGATTCCTGGTCACCAACATTCCCTTACTCATATCGGATCCTTTCAGAAAGATCTTGAGACGGAAGGTTGGTGGGAGCGTCTCGAGAGGAGGCGTCTTGTCGATGTATGTACGCAACTGCCTGTGCACTTTCAGCGCATCGTACTCCGCTTGGGATGTCGGGCGTAGTGAGCGCATAGCACGCCTAAAATCGATGACCTCCTCCGATTCAGACGACCAGGATAAAGGAAGGCCAAGCAGCTGCTGAGAGACACGTGAGGCCTCCTCGCTTGGCGCCTCTACTGCCGCCTCATACTCTCTCGCGTCGTTTGTACTGCACAGCCGTAATAGAGGCACGCGCTTGTACTGAAGGTACATGCTAATATATTCGCTGGAAGAGAGTAGGGCACTCGACTCGCCAAGCAAGCGCCCGGTACCGGGGATTTGCAGCACGTAGCTAGAGACCTCCTCCTCCCTTATACTGTTGCCGTTCCCACCACTGTTGACGCCCGCGTGGGATCGCTGCTGCCCAAAGGCACGTGTTCGGCTTAGTAACAGCTTGATGAGCTCGCTGATGGTTAGATCATTCGCTAATGGCATTAATGTAGACGCGCCGTCAGGCAACAATACGCGGCAAAGGAAGGAAGTGGGCAAGGCCTCCACCGGCAATACCGCAGCCGCATCACCCCCTAATCTCGCCTTCTTGTACTTGAGCCGTTGATAGCAGGTCTCCGCATTCTCTTCTGAGAGCATCTGGCCCAAAGACGGCCAATCCCTCGCGTCGTGCTCGTCGAGCAATGGAGAGAGCTTTCGTGGTCCGATGGTTTTAGTGCTGCTTCCGGGTGTCATGCTTGGTGGTAGGCCGTATGTCAACTCGCTTGAGGCTTCTCCGTACACACCAGATAGCTGCCCATGTAGTATGTGCAGGTACATGAATTTGGCGAGTAATGTGAGTAGCGAGATGGGGCCCTTGTTGTTGCTGGATGTTGCGGTGAGGAGAGAGAGCTCCGCAAACGAGATGAGGGCGACGTGGGACTCTGAAGTAGCGATGGCGTCTCCCTCCCTATAACCTCCTTGGAAGATGGCAGTGTAACCGATTGCGGTACCAGGCGGTAGTAGGCGCTTCTTGAAGGTATAAGGAGGGACACGGCTCGGCCCTGGGCGCACCTCCACATTCCCATCCAGTATAATAGCAATAAATGTCGCAGTCTCGCCTTCAACAAGGAGAGGCGCGCCCGGGGAGAGCCTTACGACGGCAAGAGCACGCGACAAGCCACACACCTCACCAAGGCTCATGGCGTTACGCATCCAAGAGCATTGGCTCCAGAGTAATCGTGCGGCCTCCGCGGGCTGCACATGAGAGGTGAGCATATTCTGGCTCCCTCCTGCAGCGGCGAATCGTTCTGCGGTGAGTGAACCGCCGTCACTCCCATCCTCCTCGCTACTGTTGATCGCGCCGGATAGGGCGAGGTTTGCAGAGGTCATCGCTTTGGTACGCATCTCCCGAATGAAGCCTTCTGGCGGAGTGTTTGCGCAGCGTTCACTCCAATTCATAGAGGGGAATTTGGCTAATAGATGGGAGGCTCCGAGGGATGATACGCCGCTGGATAGGCTTGTGTCGCTACCAAGGGATAATGATGATAGGGTGGAGGATGGAGGGTGGGTGGAGGAGGAGGTGGTGGTGGAGTCGGCGACGGAGGCGGCGAGGGCATGCAGTAGGCGTGTATGTAGCATTGGTGTGCGGTGGTGTATCTCCTCGAGGTCGGCAAAGGCTAATACGAGTAGGATGCCCTCCTCCACCCCAACGATATCCTGTTTACGATGCGGCGCGTGTGAGAAGAGAGCTTCCTCCCCAACAAATTCACCGACTCCACGGATGGACAGCTCAGTAGGAGGAGCTTTATCACTGCTGCGGCTGCTGCCGCTGCTACTATCGCTGCTGCTGCTGCGTGCCTCTGCTGTTGCGCCTGATACGAGGATACCGCAGCACATTGGCGGCTCACCTCCTCGGAATAGCACCTCACCAGCTGTGAAGTGTACACCCGCTACGGCCGGCGCTAAAGAGGAGAGTAGACGATCGGATAGCCGTGAGGCCCAACCGGACGCACTGTCACCACTGCTGGACACCTCGCTTCCAATACTTGCAGTCGGCATCCCGAAGGCGTCCGTGCTGCCGCCGCCGCTGGCACTTTGCTGCTGCTGGAGGTTTTTTAGGTGGTCTGCAATCTCGTTGACCGTAAGTGATCCAGGTAGGCTGCAGTAGCTCTCTCCTATACCAAGAGGCGAGCCGACATCCTCCATACCCCATGCCTCATACGGCGCCTGGCTTAACCTGCCACCTTGGCTTCGGCTGCTGCGTGACGGGCTGCCCTTTAGCCGGCCGAGGCCGCCACCACCACTCGCCTCGGCGGCTATGCTCGCACGAGCGCTGCTATCTGGCGTCGGCCTCGTGCGGCTGCTACTCGGCCGGCTGCTGCTCGCTCGTCCGCTCTTCCTTGTGATTAACGACTCCGCTTTTGTCAGCCCGCCGCTGTGCGTATCCCATTTTAGCTCGGCGCGCTTCGCAAGCAGCTGGTTCACGCCTCTCTCAATCTCCGAGCCGCTGAGCGAATAGAAATTGCGGCCGTCGGTCTGCGTCTGCTTCTCGAGAGCGGCCAGTGCGAGCTGGCGCGAAAGCTTGTCCGCAAGGACCTTGTTCGTGCGGTAGAGCCGCTCGAGCTGCGCAAAGCTGAATACGGCGAGGTAGCCGTCCTGCGCCGCCTCGACCGAAACATTGCGAGTGCCGCCGGAGAAGAGGCTCATCTCGCCGATGATCTCGCCGACTCCGCGGCTGCCGCTCGTGCGCTCGCCGCCAACGACCGGCACGAGCGCTCCTTTGAGGACGACGCCGAAGAAGGTCGCCGGCTCGCCCTGATAGAGCACCGTCTCACGCTCGCGGAAGTGCAGGATCGTCAGCTCCTTGGAGAGCGTGATCAGCTGCCGAAAGTCGAAATCAGAAAAGTAGCGAGAGCACTCCTGGCAGGATGCGAGCAGCTCGATCGCCTCGTTCTCGTCTACCTCGCTGATGTTGGCGGCCTCCATATTGATGGACTATTCACTCGCGACCGCGTGAACTCCGCGCGACTCTGAAACATAGGCGTCGTACTGGGCACTTACGGTAACTCAGATCAAGGCAAATTCCACCTATTCACCGCCACTGGCCACCGCGGCCTCTCCAATTCGGTCAGCAGCGCATCGACCAATCCATTCGACCGATACGAAAGCCACTGTCGGAAGGCGGCCTGCCCCTTTTGCCGCATCTCCACCAACTCCTCACCGCCGTCTCTATTCGTACGCACGTACTCGACCAATCGCTGGAGCCAAGCAGCGCTCTCTTCAACCTTGTCTCGCGTGACGCAATTCAGACTGCCCGCGTAGATGATGATCTTCCGCCACTCGACGGTCGAGGTGAATGGCAGCGTCAACGCCAGATCGCCCATCACGATAGGAACACAACCACTGGCCAACGCATCGTATAGCCGCCGCGTGGTTGGCGTGTCGCCTTGCACGATCAGGCAAAAGCTCGATTGCTGGTACTGCGAGGCCGTCTCTCTCGCCAACCTGCCATAATCACTCACACTCTCAAACTTGCTGTGGGTAACCCTCGCGTCCTTTACTTTTTTTATCAGCCGCTTCAATCGTACGCGAGAGTTGACGCGGCCATCGGTGATGAGCTTACCTCGAAACAAGACGGAAATCGTATCATTGCGCATGAAATCATTCAGGTACATCGCTTCGTCCGTCTTGTATTTATCCATGAGACTAGAGGCGACATACGGCAACAGAGGTCCTGTGACTGGCTTTGGGGCCCTCGCGATGCGCCTTTGTGGGCCGTAGCGTGGGAAGCGCGGATCGACAGAAGGCAGCCACGAATGATGAAGAAGACTCGTAAGCTCGCGGCCAAGCGTATGCTCGTGGTTTCTCCACAGTGCATTGACCAGCACGTATCTGCTCCCATTGCCAAACGAGCGGATGCGGCCATCCGGGTAGGTGGTCATTCCTGTGCCAAATGATTTGCTCGCTCGTAGTTTATTCGCAAGGCTCCGCGCGCGTTGTAAATGAGTGTCGAGACAGCGGCTCCCGCGACAGACTTGACAAGACGCCGGCCACGGCGCAGATTTGCCGGCATCGCATGTCGGCGTGCTCTCTGGAGACACGTTGTTGTTGGCATTGCCGCAATCGACGCTGCCCGCCTCCTGCGTCGCTGCTAAGTATGAGATATGCAGCGGTGCTCCAATAAAATGCCAGTCAGCTTGAGCCTCGTTGGCCGTGCGCTGCGGATGGTTGCGCAATAATTGCGTGAGCCAATGAGCCGGCAACAGCGAGGCAATGTTTGGAGGCACGCGCTCATCGATGCTGTCAAACGACGAGACATTGAGCGATTGAAAGAAGCAATCGGGAAGCCCGCCAAAGTCGTCCTCGTGAAGGTAGAAGCGTGAGCCGCTGATAGGATGGCGGCTTGGATACGGCTGCACCTTTGGTACGGTGCATGGTGGCTTTGGGATTGGCATGAAGCGCAGAGCGTCACGCAACCGCGCGGTCACATGGCAGTCGATCGTTGCCACGTAAAGAGTTGGTGGCGCCGTGGGCACTTACAACTTTCACGTCCACGGTCAATGGTACCGCATTTGGCAAGCATTGGGGCCGCATTTGGCAATTGGTTACCGCATTTGGCGACTATTGGGCACGCTTGCACACTTCACAGACAACACAACGACCGGGACACTGTGCAGCCCGAGACCCTCACATGGACAGACATGAGTTCTGTTCGATTGTACGTGGCCCTCTCTCAATCCGCCTTCCCTGCTCCTTCCCACGGCAGCGGCCTCCCTCCCGGCATTAATGGCGACTTGGCAAACCAGAAGAAGTTGATGAAATTGAAGAGCCGCACCGAATTGAAGACCCAAAACGACCACCAGACGCCAACGAGCGTCGCGGGCGCGAGCTTGAGCGAGAGGAGGAAGAGGGCCGTCGCGGCAACCTGACCGCCGGCTAAGCGGCCGAAGGCGCCCGAAGCGACCATCACGCCCTCTCCCACAAAGACGACGCCATTGATACATTGCAATGCGGCTCCAATGATGGACGGTATGCGCGCCGCTCGTCGTACCTCTGGCAGCGGCGTGAAGAGCGAGAGTAGCGGCAAGCCTAAGAGCTGCAACACTCCGAGGAGGCCACCCATCAGACCTCCCCATGCAAGCACACGCCGTGCGACGCTCCTCGAGGCCTCTGGCGTGCTTCCCTTCTTACCAAGCTCCGCAGAGGTTAATATCGTCGCAACCGAACCCATCGCAAACAGCACAACGCCACCAAGCTGCCATAAGGCAATCGTGACCGCATGAGCCGCGGCGGCGACTCCCGTGGTATCCAACCCTTGTGTCGTCTTTGTAATGGCGATGAATGCGACGTTAAGAGCAATGTTACGGACTTGGACAGCGCCGCCTGATGCCACAATCTTTGAGAGGATCTCTTTTGATGGCGGGCGTAGAGCGGTCGATAGCTTGACGAGCTTCCTACGTAGCAGGATGGCCATGTACGTACTACCAGCGACGATTTGTGAGATGGCGGTTGCCAATGCCGCACCGGCGATACCCATTGAGAGCGGCTTGAACATGAGTATGTAGTTGAACAATGCATTCGTCACGCAGGCTATGATGGCGACCTTCAATGGTGTGACCGTATCCATGACGCCGCGTAGAGAGGAGAAGCCAACAGTGGAGAGGGTATCGGGGATAACGCCAGGCAGTCGGTAGATGAGATAGGGCAGGGAGAAGGGCAATGCAGCTGCCGTGCCAATGGTGAGAAGCCACTTCTTTGCACCAAGGCCGACAATGAGCGATACGAGCGCGCCGAGAGTAATGGAGAGGAAGATCGCGCCACCTACCTGTCGCTGTACCTCCTCTTCGTCGCCCGCCGCGTACGCCTTGGCGACGAGTGGCACCGTCACGACCGGGATGACGTTCGAGAGCAGCGCAGCGGTCGAATAGACTTGGTTGGCGGCGGCCTGACCCGCAGTCGCCAAGGCCTCTCCGAGCTGGCCGATAAAGAGGAGATCGACAGCGCCGGTAATCGGCAGTATCAAAAAGTTGAGAAGCGCTGGGACTGCAAGCGTCGTGATTCGCTTGTCCAGATCGTCGCCGCACGGAAACGCCTTGATCGGCTTTGGCGGCTCAGCGGCTGCGAGGTCGGTGGTTGGCGGCTCGGCGACCGCGAGTCGCGGCTTGGTGTAACGTGCGGCGGTCACGCCGCGCCGCAGCAGCGATGGATCGGCCGCGAAGCCGCCTTGTGTGGCGGCGAGGAGGAAGAGGATGCTAACCATCTGCGGATTGTGTGCGCGATCGCGTCCACCGGCAGGTGGCGATGCTGGCGATGCGTGCGACAGTCTCAATGGACGGCGACCGCGTGGATGTCGAGGTGTGCTTCGATCGAGCTCACATCTCGGAGGTTTACGCGAATCTACTTTGAAAAGCTCTATCCCGCCGTGAAGCCAGTCGCCCGATCGTAGTGCACGAGGGGCACCTCCTCCGCAGTCAGGCCGTACGTGCTGAGAAAGCGCGCGTGCACATCCCGCGCCTGATCGCAAGTCGCCGTACGAATGCAGAAAACGGCCTCAATCGAATGCGGCAATGCCGCCTCCCAATCGGTCTTCATGATCACAACCTCATTGTAATCGTCTGAATTCCACTCTGTCGTATCTCTCACAAAGTCGTACAGTTGATGTGAATGGTAAACGCACCAATCACCCGCGCAGCCAAAGCCGCTGTTGCATTCGCAGCGGTTGTCACAGCCACCCGCCGGCTCCATGACGGTCCCTCCATCCTGTACCATTGCGCAATAAAAGCCAATGTCGCTTTTTAAGACAAAACCAACGTCAGTAGTCTCTTGATTTGGGTTGGCATAGACGTGAGGTAGATTATGATTGATGAGGCTCAGTGATACATGATCCACATGGCCGCACCAATCCTCTGGCCGGCATGCGTGCCACGGTTCATAGCCGTCATCCTCCATACCATCCGCAACCTTGACGAGTAAGCCCGCCTCCGACATGCTACTGCTGGCGTGGCCATGGAGGAAGCGGCGGTTCAGATCGTCGACGACATTCAATGGCGGTGGCGGTGACAAGGGCGGCGGCGGCGAGGAGGGCGGTGACGATGGCGGTAGTGAAGGTGGCATGCGTGGCAAGGGCGGCATGGTTGGAGGTGTCGTGGGAGGTGATGATGGCACGGGTGGAGAGGGCGGCGGTGGAAGCGGTGACGGCATCAATGGCGGTAATAGTGGCGGTAGCAGTGGAGGTGGGGCGGTCGGTGGCGGTGGCTCAACGGGCGACGGCGCGAGCGGTGGCGTCGGCGGTGTTGATGGCGAGATAATTATTGTCGGCTCGACTTGCAGCGAGTCTCGGACCAATGGAGCGAATCCGGCGCCTAGGCCGGCGCCAATAAGCAGCGCAGCGGTAATAATGATGGCCGCGACCACAGCCACGCCACCAATGGCGCACGCGGACTTGACCTCTTCCACTGATTCGCGCGTCTGGCGGCTTAGCCTCACACGAACCTTTCCATTGGTACTCTGCGCGAGGATGTCCTGTGGCGCCTCGCCCAGCTCTATAGCGTCGTTCTGCGCCTCGTCAAAGCTCTCACGCGAGGCCAGCCGCCTCGAGAACTTTGGGCGGGCGCCGCGCTTGGCGATGGGAGGGCGGACGACGCGAGGCATGAATGCACCTCGACGGGCGGCGGAGAATTTATCGCTTGCCAAACATGCTCAAACATGAGTTCTCAAAACGCGAATTCTACTCGCCCGCCAGCCAAAGCGGCAATCTGCCTACCGTGAACGCGCCGTCAAACCCGCTCACGCTCAAATTCTCGGGCGGAATCGGCGGCACTCCTGCGGATACTGCATGCATTGCCATTGGCGGCTCATTCTCGAGAAGCCCGCGCACCCCCCAATGGAGCTGCTGCCACACGACGAGCACGAGAACGTGCATGACGTTGTGCGAGCTGCCAAAATAATCAAACGTGCCCGGCGGGAAGAAGCGCTCCGGTATCTGGAGGATCCACGAGCCGGTCGCGCCCGCAAAGGCGAGGAGCCATCGTATTAGGATGGGCGTAAGAGGGTTGGGGAAGAGGGCGGCGCGGAGGAGGAAGGGCACGGCGAATAGAAAGGGCATGAAGAGCGTGAGCGCGATGACGATCGCCGAATCGGTCGTGTTCGACTGACCCTGCATAACCAGGAAGAAGCGCGTGCCGTGCGCGCCAAGAAGCAGCAAGGGCACGAAGATGAGGGCGATGAGGTACGTTTGCTGCTCGCGCATCTCGTACGCGACAATGAGGCACGAGTGCGAGACGGTCGCGACGTATGCCATCGTGTAATCGAGCGCGAGCATTTTGCTGTATGTCTCCGTCGGCCACGATTCGCACACGTGGAAGGCGGCCGACGCCAGGCCGCAGCCGACGCCGACGAGAGCATGGAACCAGAGGCAGACGGAGAGCCAATGGGGCGCGGTTTCAATGGGCGGCGCGACGAGGCGCGGTATGACGAATAGAAAGGAGCCGGCCAAGTGCGACCAGATGTTGAAGGTCTCGCCATGCAGCCGTAGGAGGGCGTTTGTCAATGAGGTATCGTAATCCTCTCGGAAGCCCGCGAGGCGGTGGGCGTTGTGCGCGCGGTAGTGGAGGACGTCCTCGCTCTTGACGCGTTTGAACGGAGGAGGGGAGGGGATATCGAGCTCCTCTTTGGATGGGCGGCCGCCGCGGAGGCGGACGGTAGATGAGGCGTCAGGGCGCATCGATCGCGCCATTTGACCTCCGATGCGGAGGATGATTCCTTTCTCTGTTTGGCAACCAAGACTTGCCAAAAACAAAACGTGGCGTGGCGACAACTGGTGCTAGCTTTTGTCACAGCACACGATACTTGGCGCCTACAACGCAGCCACTCCAAAGGTCCTCCGCCTCTCACTCTCGCCCTTCCTCAATTTATCACTGCTCCGCATTCGGGTTCTGCACAACAATGAGCGTAAACTCCTGCGAGCATAAGAGAGCGCAAGGACACACGAAGCGTGAGGTAAAAGGTATGGCGCACAGAGAGCAGCAAGCGCAGCGCGACGAGCAGCCACAGCGAAAGCCAACGACCCGTTCCTCCGCCGGTTCCTGCTGCTGCTTCCTCTGCTGCTGCTCATCGCCACGCGCATATGCAGAGCGAAACGCACCTTCTCGGGAGCGACCAGGATCTCGTGCTTCTTTGAGCGGATGCGCAGGAAGGTCAGGTCGTTCTGCGGGTCGAGGTTGCGCACGGCCGAGCGCGCCTTGGCGGCGAGCCCCAGGAGCTGCGAAGACATCTGCTCGGCGACGGCCGTCTCGAGCGTGCTGCGGATGGGCGCGCCCTCGTGGTTGGCGATGACGATGCCAACGACGCCCTTGTGCGAGTTGATGCGCTTGAGCGTCTCCTCGACCTCAGACATGGCTTGGTATAAACTGCGCGCAAAGAGAGCGGGAATAAAAACCGTGAGCGATGCGTTGGGGCGTGTAGAGGTGGATAATGGAAACGCCGAGCGGGATTTGATTGGGGCACGCTGCGAGTGCGCCGTCCAGCATGCAGAGGGACCCAGACAAGGCCAGCAGCCGCCTCGCGAGCCAGCCGTAAGGTGGTGTTCCGTTGTGAGTCGCAGCCATTACCTTCTTCGTAACCGACACAAAGAGCTGACGTGGTCCGTGCACTGAGCGTCGAAAGAGGCGCTTTCGCTTTGTTGCGTAGATGCGCGCGCCGCGGCCGTGATCACGGCGCCACCGGGCGGTCCGGCGTCCGGCGGACGAGGTGCGACGAGGTCGATAATCGGACATTGAAGATGATCGCGCTCGTCGCTGTCGCGACGGCGGCCTATGCGCCGACAACAATTCTTCCGGCGATGCAGCACAAGCCCGCCATCGCGCGCTTCAACACCGCACGCGTCGCGATGCAGGTCGACACCGAGGGCACCAAGCCGATCGCCGCGGAGACGAATGCCGAGGCAGAGGACGGCAGCGGCGGCATCCGGCAGCTGCTCGGATTAAAGGGCGCGAAGGAGGCGACGGGCGAGGAGTTTCTGAACTGGAAGATCCGGCTGCAGCTCACCAAGCCGGCGACCTGGGTGCCGCTCATCTGGGGCGTCGCTTGCGGCGCGGCGGCTTCGGGCAACTACCATGCGCTCTGGAATCTCTTCGGCGACGCGCCGACGACCAACTCGGTCGGCGAGGTCGGCCTCGACACGGTCAAGGCGCTCTCGGCGATGGTCCTCGCCGGACCCTTCATGTGCGGCTTCACGCAGACGATCAACGACTGGTGAGCGCGGACGGATCGATGCGCCTCTCTCACATTAAAATCTCTATGCTCACACGCCCTCTCTTTCTTCCTGTGCCACAGGTACGACCGCGACCTCGACGCGATCAACGAGCCGTACCGCCCAATTCCCTCCGGCAAGATCAAGCCGTGGGAGGTCTACTCACAGATGGCCTTCCTCCTCGTCGGTGGCGGCGCCTTAGCCTACAATCTCGATGGATGGGCGGGCAACGACTGGCCGGTCATCACGGCGGTCGCGACCTTTGGTGCCTTTATGGCGTACATCTACTCGGCGCCGCCCCTTAAGCTCAAGGCGGAGGGCTGGTTAGGCACCTATGCGTTAGGCTCGTCCTACATCGCACTGCCGTGGTGGTGCGGCCACGCGATGTTCAACGCGGGTACGATTGGCTGGCAGGAGGTGATCCTCACAATCCTCTACTCGATTGCCGGCCTAGGCATCGCGATCGTCAACGACTTCAAATCGATCGAGGGCGACCGCGCCTTGGGCATGAACTCGTTGCCCGTCGCATTTGGCATCGACACGGCCAAATGGATCTGCGTCGCGTCGATCGACGTCACGCAGCTCGGCGTCGCCGCGTACCTCTACCTGATTGGCGAGCCCGTCTTCGCGGCCGTCCTCTTCGGCCTCGTCCTGCCGCAGATGTTCTCGCAGATCTCCTTCTTGCAGGACCCGGTCGCGAACGACGTCAAGTACCAGGCGGCGGCGCAGCCCTTCCTCGTCTTTGGCATCCTCACGACGGCGTTGGCGGTGGGGCATCACAGCTTCTGAGTAGAGCGGACGTAGCGGTGTGGAGGTGGAGTGTGTGCGGCGGATGTTTTGCGGTTTGTAAAAGCCTCCTCTTTTCCTACACGTCAGCCGAACCCCGGCGCATCGAAGAATTCTCTCGCCCAATTGCCTCCCGCCTCCGCCCAGTCGGGCTGCTCCACCACCGGCGGCTCGTCAATCGCCGTGCGACTTCGCTCCGCGACCGCGTTAGCCGCTCGCTGCGCCAGAGGCGAGTTGAGCGTGCCATCCGCGAGCTTCTTCCAGTTGTAGCCGAGCAGGGCCGTCGTCTCCTTCACCTGCGCTCCGCCGCCGTCGCTGCCCATGCGCTTGTGCGGGTCGGGGATGAGCAGCGCGACGATGAGCTCCTGCACCGCCTCGGGCGCGTGGCATCCGGGGATGGGCAGCGAGAGCTGGCTGGCCTGCAGGATGGCCTGCGCCGCCGTCAGCTCGTCGCCGTCGGCGCCGCCCTCCTCGTCGAACGCGGGCAGGTCAAAGGGCAGCTTGCCGCACGCGAGCTCGTGCAAGAGCACGCCCACGGCCCACCAGTCGACGGCAAACGAGTGGCCCTCGCCGCGCACTTGCTCGGGCGCGAGGTACTGCGGCAGGCCCGCGAGCGAGTAGCTCGCCTCGCCCTCAAAGCGGCGCGAGCGGCGCAGATCGGTGACGAGGACGTAGCCCTTGTCGTCGATCATGAGCAGCGGAGATGCCACGCCGTGCAGGAGCACGCGCTGGTCGTGCAGGGCGTCGACCGCCGCGACGATACAGGCGAGCGCGAACGTGATGGCCGGCTCGTCGAGGCGCGCGTGGCGGTACATCTGCTGGAGGGTGCACATGGAGCGGCCGCCAAATACCCAGTACAGCGCGCGCTCGTCGCGGAAGGTCAGCAGCAGCGGCGGCAGCGTCGCCATCGGCGCGCCCAGCGGCAGCTCCTTGAGCAGCGCGACCTCGGCGAGCACCTCCTCCTGCGCGCCGTGCGACGCAAGCGTGGCGATGCCCTCGAGGCGCATCGTGTACTCCTTCTCGGCGACGCCCGCGCGCTCTAGGGCCGCCAAGTACACGACGGCGCCGTTGCTCTGCGTGCACAGGCGGCGCTTCAACCTGAAGCACGATTTGTCTGCCCCAGAAAGCCCCGCCGCCTGCTGCTGCTGCTGCACGGAGCGCGCCGCCTCGTCGCGCGCACGCGCGGCCTTGTCGATAATCTCCTGCAACGGGCCGAGCACCGCCTCAAAGGTCTTGCGGTCCATCGTCATGCAGGTCAGCTCCTCCGCCGCGACGATGGTGGCGTTGCGCGGAGCATTGTTCATGAGCGCCGCCTCGCCAAAGGCCGTCAGCTCGGCGAGCGCGCCCACATCCGTCTCGACCTCCTGGATCTGGCCGGTGCTCGCGTCGGTCACCTTGGTCCGCTTGCGCACCGTCGCCGAGCCCTTGATGATGACGTAGAAGCGGTCGCCGGGCTCGCCCTCCGTCATGATGCGCGCGCCCGCGGCGAAGCTCTGCTGCGTCATCCGGTCGCGCAGCTGCTGCAGCTGGTCGAAGCGCAGCACCGAGAGGAGCTGCACCTTTGCGAGTAGCTTCGGCACGTCGACCGCGTCGGCCTTTGAGCGGGTCTTCTGCGCCTCGCGGAAGCCGCTGCGGTCCAAGCCCCACAGCGTCCCCGGCTCGACGCAGCGCACGGTCGCCGCGCGCGGCTTGGCGTACATGAGCGCCAGCTCGCCGAAGGAGGGCTTGTCGCCCGCGTCCGTGCGGTACGTGTGCAGCAGCTCGCCCTCCTTGTAGACGCTGTACACGCCGCTCTCGCAGATGTAGAAGTAATCGCCGCGGTCGCCCTGGCGGCACACGATGCGCCCCGACTCGCAGCGCACCTCGCGCAGCTTCTCTACGACCTTCAGAAGCGCGTCGTCGTCGAGGTGTTTGAAAAGGAAGTTTTTGCGGACCGTAGCCCTGACCATCTCGAAGACGTGGGCCGGCTTGGTGCGGAGCGACACCGCGGTGCTGTCGCCGAGGGGCCGACTATCCTGCTTGACCATCGAGAGCGCGGAGCGCGCCTTGCCCGCCGACTTGAGGCTCAACTTGTTCGCGCCGCCCTGCACCGCGGTGAGGCGCTTCTTGACGAGGCCGACGCCGCCCTCGGCCTCGCCACCGCCGTCGGCGCCCTCCTCTGCCGCCGCGCCGCCCTCGCGCTCCTCCAACGTCATCTGCAGCGGGTCGACGAACGCGGAGGGCTGTATCATAGATATCAGCCCGTAGCGTCCGAGCACATTGCTGACCGCCGTCTCCGTGACGACGTCCGACTCCTCACCGAGGAGGCGCTCCGTTTCCTGCAGCGTCTCGTCAAACATGTCCATCAGCATCTCCATGTGATCCTCGCTCGTCGTCACGCCCGCCCTCGCGCGGATGTCCTTGACGACCTGCCCGAACTCGTCGTACGAGAGCGACGGCTCGCCGCGGTCGTCGGTCGGGTCCGAGTTGGCCGAGCGGACGATCTCGCCAAAGCGCGCGACGCGCTCCTGCTCGACCTCGGCCTCCTTCTCCTCCCACACCCGCATCAACGCCTCGTTGAACGCGTCGAGGTCGAGGCTGAGCGTGCGGCCCTTCTCCTCCTCGCTCGCGAGGGCCTGCGCGCGCTCGAGGAGCGAATTGCGCACGTGGGTGTCGACGACGCAGCGCGTGAGCTCGGCGGTGACGCTCGCGAGCTT
>JACLAC010022745.1_pt1 | contig 19152 bp, 9 predicted proteins | sample 8027881 | NCBI WGS metagenome assembly JACLAC01 (sample SAMN15725517, study PRJNA655200) | protist metagenome | isolation source: fluorescence activated cell sorting (FACS) single amplified genomes of... | place: Spain: Blaines Bay Microbial Observatory, Mediterranean Sea | collected 2016-01-19 | reverse complement strand
AAGGAAGCAGTTTGCCACAGGCTTCAACTCAATTCAGTCAATTGCTTGGCGAGGTCGCGATTTGTGGGTTGCCAATGCGCCGGACCTGACTGTCGTCAGGGATCTTGACGGCGACGATATGGCCGACCAATACGTTCGCGTTTTCACGAACCTCGGCAATCTGGAGCACGGTCTACACGGACTCAATTGGGGACCGGACGGGCGGCTCTACATGTCCAAAGGCAATTCAAAAGGGCTGAGTCAAACAGGACGGATTGCTCCGAAACCGTTTCGAGATTTGTGGGGCGTCGTGACTCCGGTAGGGACGCCCGATTTTCCGGCACCAGTGAAGACTTCAGCAATGAACTACCAACGTACTTATCACGATCCTGCAGACGACTGGGGCCGCGAAGGGGGCGTGCTTGTCTGTGACGATATGGGAGAGAACCTTGAAATTGTCACACGCGGTGTTCGCAACCCGTGGGACATTGCGTACGACAGTGGATTCAACTGGCAGGGCACTGACAATGATCAAACTGAGGGTGACCGCGTTTTTACTCCGTTTTTCGGTGCGCATTACGGATGGGGGCACCCCTGGAGTGCTCACTGGACAGGGCGGGATCATCCGCCGACAGCTCCAATTTCTGGTCGCGTGTTCAATGGATCGGGAACCGGGCTCTGTTTTTACGATTCAAAGCAGTTTCCTGAAAAGTATCAAGGTGCGTGGTTCTTCAACGATTGGCTCCGTCGAACCGTTTTCTTCTATCGACCGGTATGGGATGGTGCACTCATGCAACCCGAAGGTGGTGATTGGACGGAATTCGTTACCGGTGGCGATTCACTGTTCAAGCCGACGGACATCGAAGTTGGGCCTGACGGATCGCTCTACATTCTCGGTTGGGGTCGCGGCTACGGGGCTGAATTTAACGAATCAGGCAAACAGTCCAACGAAGGGCGAATCTTCCGTGTCACATGGGGACACGAGCTTACGACGGTCGGAGACCCTAAGTTTCACAAGCCACTCGAAGACTGGTCGCATGCGGAGCTGGTTGAAGAGTTTTATAGCTCGCTTGCGGCTCGAAAGATCGGTGTGCAGGATGAGTTAATTCGTCGACACGCTGGTCAAGAGCAAGAGAATTTGTTTGATAGCTTTGACTGGAGCGACGATGATGTTTTGCGGCAGACGTGGACGTTGTGGACGATCGGGCGATTGTATTGTGAAAGTGGATATTTAGACGGTCGTTTTGGTCACATCGCGGGCGATCGGACTCAGGCATTGAATGTTCGGATTCAGGCATTGAGAATTTGCGGTCATCGGGTGCGTACCAGTACGAAGTGGCGAGCATTGTCCGATGAGACACTGCGACTGGTTGGCGACGTGGAGCCTCGAGTCCGGCTGGCAGCGACGCTGGCAATTCGTCGAGCAACTCAGAAGCAAGCCGCCGAAATGCTGATCGATGCTCTTGCCACGGAACGTGATCGAGTGGTGTTTTACGCGGGTTGGCAGACATTGCGTGATCTGGTTTCTCGCGATGAACGGCACAAGTTGCTTTCGGATGTGCGGCCCCAGGTTCGTCGAGCGGCCCTGCTATCGCTGGCTGAAGACCGAGACCTGCAGGACGAAGAGGCTCGGCGATTGTTAGCTGACGTTGATGATCAATCGCGGCAGGTGGCTGCGTTGTGGCTTGCAAAGAAGGCGGCGACTCCGTTTCTGGAGGTTGACCCTCCGCCAGGAGAATTCGAAGGCAACGTCGAAGTTGAAGCTCGATCCGCAATGAAACCTGCGGATATTCGAGTCACGACGGACGGGAGTTTGCCCACACTGGAATCGACACGCTGGTCAGGAAAGATCAACATTGCAATGTCGACAACGCTTCGAGCGGTTGTCTTTGTGGATGGAAAGGCGGTTGGTCCGGTGGCCACTCTGGATTATCACAAGTTGACTGCGAACGAAACGGCTGCCCGCAGCGGTATCATTTCTGTGAAAGCTCAGTCCGGTCGAAAATATCGGGTGGTTGATGGTGGATTTGCTAACGGAAGTTTGACTTACACTGATCGAGATTACCGCTTTGAAGATGTGCCGACCGAGTTAGCTGGTTCGTTGCTGGTGAAAACTTCAAACGATGACTCAGGTTCCACAGGCAGCGATTTTCTTCGAATTGAAACCGTACTCCCGATGACCGTTTTGCTGGGGCACGACACACGGATGACAACTAAGCCTGAGTGGCTGTCATTATCGACGAGTGGATTCGCAAAATCGGGTAAGACGATTCGGACTGGCGATGCGACATTTGACCTGTATTCGAAGACGTTTGATTCCGGACGGATTACTCTTGGTGGGAATACGCGTGACGGCAATCCAAACGGCAAATCGAATTATCTCGTGATTCTGAAACCGGAACCGCTTCCTAAGCTCAGTGAGCCGACGGTCGTGGCGACCGCAACGTCGATGTTTGATCAAGCTGACGCGAATCGAGGAAGGACAATCTTCTTTGCGCGGCAGGGAGTGGGTTGTGCAAAGTGTCACCGTGCTGATGGAACAGGGAAGAGTTTTGGTCCCGATCTGCGGCACCTTGTGCAGAAGCGGGACCCCGTCCACATCGTAACGTCGATGCTTGTACCGAATGCGGAGATTAAGGAAGGGTTTGTGACTCAGACCATCGTTACGTCCGCGGGGAAGACGATCAGCGGACTTTTACGGGAAGAGACCACGGAAGCCGTCACGCTGGCTCAGGCGGACAAGCCTGACGCGATTATTCCTGTTTCGGAGATCGAAAAGCGTTTCAGCCAGAAGGTATCGGCGATGCCCGACTTCAGGACGTTGCTGACGCCGCAGGCTGCTGCTGACGTCACGGCCTGGTTGCTAACTCGCAAGGATGAATATATCGCTGATGGAGAGGATGTAGCTGCCACTCGCGGCGAACTTGCGGGAAAATCTGATAACGATGTTCGAGATTCCGGTCCCGGGAATTACTCGAAAAAGAATGCAGATTTTTCGATTGAACAAAAAAGCGACCGACTGGTTGTGAAGTTGAACGGGAATGATTTTGCAACTTACCTTTATCGGCACGAGAAGTTGACTCGACCGGCGTGGGTTCATGTTTACTCGACCAGCGGCGTGAGGCTGACACGGAATTTTCCACCGAGACCAGATGAAGATATGGGTGCGGCCGATCATAAGTTTATGCATCCAGGAATCTGGATCAGCTTTGGGCACTTGGATGGTGAAGACTACTGGCGACTGACTTCGCGGACTCGGCATGTCGAATTTGTGGAAGCGCCTTACGCGCGATCAGGTCGAACCGGTTTTACCGTCCAGAATCACTATCTTCGACGGGACGATCAGAGTGTCGTATGCAAAGAACTGACGAAATACACGCTGATTGCCACGCAGGGCGGCGTCGCGATGCTGGTCGACGCGAGATTTAAGTCAGACGATCGAGACTTTTACTTCGGTGATCAGGAAGAATCCGGCCTGGCTGTTCGGATGGAATCAAAGCTGCGAGTGCAGAACGGAAGCGGCACGATTCTCAACAGCAACGGCGAAAAGAATGGTGCCGACACGTGGGGCAAAGAAGCGAGTTGGGTCGACTACTCGGGCACAACGGCGGGCCGCAGAGTTGGCGTGATGGTTGTGCCAGACGTTCACAACGCGCGACGATGCTGGATGCACACTCGTGACTACGGGCTTGTTGTTGCGAATCCGTTCCCGAAACAACCAAAGGAAAGACGCGAGCCATACGTGAAAACGACAGTCACGAAGGGCAAGGTGTTTCGGCTTTCGTATGGAGTACTCCTGCACGATGCTCCTGAAACCGCAAAGACCAACTTGAAGCAGTCGTACGAAACAGTTTCGAAGCTGATGCAGACATTACAGAAGAATGATTAACAACAGTAACAATTGCGTCGGAGCAGTCTCATGGCGAACCACGAACGTAAACCGGGGCAGAAGGATCGAAAGATTGTGATGCAACTGCCTGTGACCATAGAACAGAAGTTAGTGTAACAATCGCGAGTTTCAGCTTTGGAAGAGACTGTTCTGTTTCATGAGACGGAAAGTCGATCCGTGTATTGTGATGGTGAAGCTGGTGGATTCACTGCCCGAGGCCGCAAAACTACAGGCTGATTCACCAGAACGATACAAAGTCGGATTGGATGGCTGGACGACGTTGATCTTTCTGCACTCCGAGGCACCATCGTCGGGTCTCTTTGCGAAGTGATCGTTGAGAGTTACCGGGTGCTTGCACACAAGCAGTTGGTAGCTTTGCTGCCCCAGGATACTGTCCCTGCGGGCGAGACCCCGAAAGGTGCGTCCGCAAAGAAAAAAACTGTGCGACGTAAGACTGGTAAGAAGAAATCTGCCACTGCAAAGAAGAAGTGGTCTCCGAAAAAATGAGGGAGTTGCAAAGAGGAAATCAGAGGAGCTGATACAGTAGTTGGAATAGCGTGTTTGAATTTGTTGTTTGAGCTTGAGAGGCACCGATCGATGAGCATACTGACTCACCCAACTACTCGGCGTGAGATCCTGCAGGTCGGCACGATCGGTTTGATGGGCCTTTCCCTGACGGACGTCATGCGCCAGCAGGCGTCCGGCTCAGCACAAAGCAGCGGTGACAAGAAGATTCGGTCCGTTATCTACGTCTTCTTAAGCGGTGGTTTATCGCAGCACGAGAGTTTCGATATGAAGCCCCTGGCTCCTGATACTGTGCGAGGCGATTTTTCTCCGATTTCGACGAAGACGCCCGGACTGCAGATTTGCGAACACCTGCCAGAGCTTGCGAAACGGAGTGATCAATGGAGTCTCGTCCGATCGTTGTCACACGCCAGAAACGATCACGGACAGAGCATCCACATTATGAGCACGGGACGCAGCCCGTTGCCGCCGGGGCTTAATCGGAACAAGCCACAGCCAACGGATTTTCCATCGATGTTGTCGGTCGCCGGCAGCCAACTGGAAGGACCAGGTGGGCTTCCTGCGACGGCCGTGCTGCCTCGCCTGATTACGAACGTCAATCGAGCGACGCGGCCCGGTCAGTCGGCAGGGATGATGGGGCCAGCTCACGATCCCTGGCTGATCAACGCATCTAACAAGTGCGACGGCTACGGTGACTGTCCAAATTGTTTTCACTTTTCGAACAAGCCGACTTATAGACATTCTGTCAATCCGGTGTTTCAAGCCCCCGTTTTAAATCTACCGGACGGGCTGTCGTTGAGTCGTTTGGATCGTCGAGCTGACCTTCTGGCGGACTTCGAGCAACAACGAAGAGACCTTGATCGGCAGGCGACGGTTTCGCGAATGGATCGTCACCGTGAGGGGGCGTTGTCGCTGCTGACTTCAGGAGACGTTCGCAAAGCGTTCGATCTGAAGAATGAAGAACCGCGAAGACTGGATGCGTATGGACGCAATCTATTCGGTTCGTCGATGCTGCTGGCTCGCCGGTTGGTGCAGGTTGGCGTGCGGATGGTTCAAGTGAACCTCGGCCGCGGTTCGACCTGGGATCAGCATGGCGACCTGTTTCCGGTGTTGGGCAGGTTGCTGCCACCCTTTGATCAGTCGCTATCTGCGTTGCTGGATGATCTGCGTGATCACGGCATGCTCGAATCAACACTGGTGGTCGTTGCCGGCGAATTTGGTCGCACGCCGAAAATTTCGAAGCTAAGCGTCTATAAGCGTCCGGGGCGAGACCACTGGGGAGCCGCTCAATCGATTCTGCTTGCTGGTGGTGGCGTTTCTGGCGGACAGGTTCTTGGAGCGACGGATAACATCGGCGCCTACCCGATTCGAGATCGTCAGTCTCCCGAAAACCTTGCTGCGACCATTTATTCGACGCTTGGAATCCGCGACGACGCCCACTGGCACGATCCTTCGTCCAGACCGTATCCGATATACCATGCACCTCCGATTGCGGGTTTAACATGAGATTCAGCATCGTCTCAGTGCTTCTTCTAGGCTGCCTTTCTGTAGTTCAGGTTACCGCTTCAGATCGTCCGTTGCGTCTGGCGATATTTCAGGCTGACGTGACTCCTCCTTTGGGATCGCCGTTGTGTAATGGCAACGTTAAACCTGTTCTTGAAGTTGTGACGCCACTAACGGCTCGCGGAATTGTTTTGTTGGGAGCGGGAGAGCCGATCGTTTTGTGTGCCGTTGATTGGGTGGGCATCGCCAATGAGAGTCACGACGCGTTTCGGATCTCATTGGCTCAGGCTGCTGGAACGAAGATCGAGCGAGTCACGCTGCACACCCTGCATCAACATGATGCTCCAGGAAGCGATTTTGCGACTGAACGCCTACTGGCCAGTCACGGGCTGGGTGGGCTTTATTCGAACCGCGGCTTTGATGAAGACTCGATGGCGAAAATTGCTGAGGCGTTAAGAGGATCGATGACGGAAACGCAGCCCGTGACGCATTCTGGCCGTGGCGTAGGCCGTGTTGAGAAGGTGGCGTCGAATCGTCGAATTCTGGGCCCGTCCGGTCAAGTAGTCCTTCAGCGGCAAAGTTCAGGTGGTCGAAATCCTGCGGCTCGAGCAGCACCGGAAGGAACGATTGATCCTGACGTTCGGTTGCTTTCGTTGTGGAATAACGGCAAGGCGATTGCCGTACTGACCTGGTACGCCACTCATCCCCAGAGTTACTACGGTCGAGGTTCGGTGAACTGGGACTTTGTTGGCATGGCTCGCGAAATCCGTTCGAAGGCATTACCGGGAATTCCACACATTCATTTCAACGGAGCTGGTGGCAACGTTGCGGCCGGCAAGTACAACGATGGCGCAAAGGAGAAGCGACCGCTGCTGGCGGGTCGGCTTGCTGCCGGGATGAAGCTTGCCTGGGATTCGCAAAAGCTGCAAACACTGACGGCCAGAGACGTTGAATGGAAGGTTGTCCCTGTTCCCATACCGGTTCGTGACACGCTGGATGACGATGAACTTCTGGCGAAAATTACGAATACGAAACTAAAGGACCGTGACCGGGTTCGAGCTGCTCGTGATCTGACGTTTCTGAGACGCGCGGTCAGTGGGTATCGAATTCCGTTGAGCTGTCTTCGGCTTGGAACTGCTCGAATTGTGCACATGCCGGGTGAACTGTTTGTTGAATATCAACTGGCTGCGCAGTCGTTACGGCCAGACGACTTTGTCGCGATGGCAGCCTATGGGGATTACGGCCCTGGCTACATTGGGACGGAAGTGGCGTACACTCAGGGCGGCTACGAAACAGGCATTGTGTCTCGTGTGGCTCCTGAGATTGAATCTGTCTTAATGGATGCTGTGCGGAAATTGTTAAAGTGACCGCTGGGCATGAATTGGGAGATCAACGTGAGGAACCCGGGTGTTGCATGTGCTGCTGTGATGCTTGCCGTTCTTGTCGCGTCCGGAAACAAGCCGTCGGAAACTTGTCGGACAACGCTGCAGATTGTTGATGCGGAATCCGGCGAGCATCTGGCTGGGATCATTCAAATTCGAAATCAAAACGGTGAGCGACTGCCGTTGCCGGAGTTGTTTAAGCGGGGGACTGGCCTGCAGGACGGCTTTCCGATCCACGAATGGTCGGTTTTGCCGAGCAACGTCGTTGTCGATCTTCCGGCACAGCAATTGACGGTCGATGTGCTGTCTGGACTCGAGACTGAGCGGCTCTCGCAACCGATTGATCTTACTGGTAAGAGCGATGAGGAAGTTCGTCTGCCGCTCGTTCGGTTCTTTCGTAGAAAGGAGAACCGACAGGTTTCCGGCAACACGCATCTACATCTCATGAAGCTCTCACGTGATGATTGCGATCGTTATCTGCGAGAGATTCCCCGTTCGGATGACCTGGACGTGCTGTTTCTGTCCTACCTCGAGCGTGTGACGGCGGATCGGGAATACACGTCGAACCACTACAACGCTGGTGATCTTGCGGAGCTGACTCTCCAGTCGGGAGTCCTGTTGGGCAATGGTGAAGAGCATCGGCATAACTTTGCGGGATTCGGGCAGGGGTACGGGCACGTCATGCTGCTCAACATTGAGCAGCTCGTGCAGCCAGTGAGCATCGGCCCGGGAATCATGAAAACCGGTACCGACGGGATTCCGTTGACACGCGGTATTCAGCAGGCTCGGGACCACGGCGCGACTGCCATCTGGTGTCACAACGTTTTCGGATTAGAGGCGGAGTCCAATTGGATTCTCGGGAGGCTCGATGCCATGAATATCTACGACGGCGGCCGACGAGCTGGATTCAAGGAACGGTTTTATCCGCTGCTCAATATCGGTCTGAAGGTCCCGTTTTCCACGGGGACCGACTGGTTCATGTACGATTTTTCGCGAGTTTACGTGGAGCTGGAGAAGCCACTGACCGTTGATAACTGGCTCGACGGACTGTCAGCCGGCCGCAGCTATATCACGAACGGCCCGTTGTTCAGATTTAAAGTAAATGAAGCGGCGATCGGTGACACGCTTGACCTTGCTGGGACTGACGCTGTGTCTGTGTCTGGGCAGGTCGAAGGTCGAATCGACTTTGAGCAGGCCGAGATTGTCCTCAACGGCCGAGTAGTGGCGTCGGCTGCGACTCGAAAAGTCGGCGAGCATTTTCGCGCGGAGTTCCAGCAAACAATTACAGTGGATGAGCCAGGCTGGATCGCTCTCCGTATTCCACCTCCAAACCTGCGTGACGCCGGGCCAAAGACTCCGACGAATGAATTCGGTCGTTCCTTGTATGGTCACACCAGTCCTGTTTACCTGACAGTCGATGGTGAATCGGCGTTCAATTCTCGGAGCGCTCGAGCGATGCTCGAGCAAATGCGTCAGGCTCAAGTGGCGATCAGCGAGCAAGGGAAGTTTGAAAGTTCTCAAACGAAGGCTCGAGTACTGGACGTTTACGCTGATGCGGCTGCGAAGCTCAGAAAAGATCACGTAGCATTGCCTGAGTAACGCCGTTTGAATGAAAACTGTGTCGCCTGCTCGTACCCTTTTCAGGATGCACTGGATTCCCCGTCGCTCGTGAGTGGCGGACATCCTGGCATGGCCATCGCGATCAGGCCGGCCGCGAGCAGGCAGGGGATAAACGCGGCGAAGGCGAGTTGTGGCGTACCGGCATTCTCGAAGTACGAAGTGACTGGCGCCTGGATCAGCCCGCCAATTCCCCAGGACATACCCATCGTCAGCGCAGACGCCATACCGGCTCCTTTCGGGAATTGCTGCTGAGCGTATGAAACCATGGCTGGCGAGGTTCCCCATAGAAGAATGCCGGCCAGAGCCAGCGTCGTGAACATCAGCCACGGAGGGCAATGATCCCATGCCAGGATGATCATCAGCGGAATACTCAACAGCGGGCAGGCGACCATGAAGACCTTTTCCCATCCGGAGCGAAATCGGAAGACCATGAAGAACATGCCAACGCTGGCGGCGATCAGGAAAATCGACTGAACCATTCCGATCTGAGCTTCGGTATATCCCCAGTGCGGCTGGCTGAGTGTGAATGCAAGAATTTTGTCCATCGCCATATTCGGGACGAGCCGCAGCGAGCAGGCAATCAACAGAACGATTGCGAAGCCAGCACGGCCGTCGATTGTTTCGTTAAATGTGTAAGGTGATGTTGTGTTTCGGGGGGATTTGGTTTTATGGAGTCGGTCCGCGGCGGAGCCGAGCTGACCGACTTTGAACAGCACGATCGCCAGGACGCCGATCGGAATTGTTAACCAGGTTAAGCCGAGAAGGCCACGCTCAGTCACGATCATACCACTGATGATTGGACCGAGTCCCAGTCCCAATGAGCCTCCAAACATAAACAGTGAAATGCCGCGAGCTCGCTGGCCCGGAAGAATTCGACCGGCCAGGACGGCGGCTTCCGGATGAAACGCCCCAACGCCGATCCCTCCGAGCGTGAGAATTCCGAATAGAGCAACGCGTTGGTCGACTCGGCCAATTGATGTCAAAAACAAGGCAGCGATAACGGGACCAAGCCACAGCCAGATGGGAGCTGGTTTTCGATCGCGCATCCACCCGAAGACAACCTGGCTGATGGACGTTGGCATCGACTGAGCGATGAAAGCGATCGACAACCCGGCCACACCGAACCCGTAAATCGTTTCCAGTCGCGGCCAGAGCGGAGCAATTAATAGTGCGCACGTGTCAACGAGCGTATGTAGCAGGGCCAGGCAAATGAGTGCTGTCCAGGCGGGCAGAGTCGACTCAACCGGCGTATTAGGTTGCATGGCGTTACTGATCGTTCGGCCTGGCGGCTGTGTTAGGCGAGGATTTCGTGGAGAACGCTGCCGGCGACGTCGGTCAGGCGGTAATCCCGACCGTTGAAGCGGTACGTGAGACGTTCATGGTTAATCCCCATCAGGTGTAGAATCGTGGCGTGCAGGTCGTTAACACCCACGCGGTTTTCGACAGCCTTGTAGCCGAATTCGTCGCTCGCTCCATACTGGACGCCGCCTTTGATTCCGCCTCCCGCCATCCACATTGTGAAGGCGTTGGGGTTATGGTCTCGGCCATTGCTGCCTTGCGAATCGGACGTTCGCCCAAACTCGCCACCCCAGATGACCAAAGTATCTTCCAGCATTCCGCGACCTTTGAGGTCAGCCAATAACGCGCCGATTGGCTGGTCGACACTCTTTGCTGCGATTGAATGGTTCAGCTTGATGTCGGAGTGCCCGTCCCAGGGAACGTCGGCCACTCCGCCCCCTCCGCCATTTGTCCCAGCGTAAAGCTGAACGAAACGAACGCCGCGCTCCACAAGCCGTCTCGCGGTGATGCACTGCTTCGCGACCAGGTCGGTTTCCTTCTGACCGACGCCGTAGGCTTTATGTGTCTCTTCAGATTCTCTGGTAACGTCCATAGCTTCCGGGGCGGCCGTCTGCATGCGGTAAGCAAGTTCGAACGACTCCAACCGAGCGGAAAGGTCTGCTTCGTGCGGCCTCAGTCGCTGATGCTTTGCGTTCATGGCTCTCAGGACGTCGAGCTGCGCTCGCTGCTGCTTGTCGTCCATCGTTTTGAGGCGGGTGAGGTCAGAGATGGGTGTGGCGGATCGGCCATCGATTGATGTAGGCTGGTAAACCTTCGGAAGGAACCCGGGCGACCAGATGGGCTTACCGCCGCGAGGCATCGCACCGTGCATCACGACGAAGCCAGGCAGGTTCTGGTTTTCTGCTCCGAGTCCGTACGTTACCCACGACCCGACGCACGGCCGGCCCTGCAGGAACATCCCGGAATTCATTTCAAGCATCGCCGGCGTGTGATTATTCGACTGCGAGAAGCACGAATAGATGAACGCCATGTCGTCGACGTGCTTCGAAATGTGCGGGAAGATCTCCGAAGTATGAGCGCCCGATTCTCCATGCTGCCGAAACTTGAAAGGCGACGCAAGCACCTTGCCGCTGGTCGTGAAAAAGCCTGTCTTGGGATCGGCTCCTTCGAGCTTGTTGCCGTTGCAATGCTGGAGTTCAGGTTTGTAATCGAACGTGTCGACCTGCGACGGGCTTCCCGGCATGAAGAGCCAGATGATTCGCTTGGCCGTGGGGGCGTAGTGCGACTCACGAGGTTCCAGAAGTTGTGGATCGGCCGCCGCCGCAGCATCGTTCAAGAGACCCTGATCGCTCAGCAGTTGTGTCAGACCAAGACTGCCTGCACCGAGGGCTGCGCCTTTCAGAAACTGGCGGCGCTGTTCGAAGTCGAATTGATTTCCAGCCTGGGATGAAGGAGAGGGCATTCCAGTGACTTTCTTTTTTGATTCGTCGCGGAGTAAATATGTCGCAGTGTGCATTTTGACGCACCACGCGAATTTGGGTTGGAGCTTTTGCTGTGTTAGTTGATTTGGTGTGTCGAGACACACCCTGCCTGGTCGCTGTCTTTTGTCTTAATCGACAACCACGAACTCATTCAGACAAAGCATTATCTGGCAATAGTCGGTCAATGCCATTTTCTTTGCGTTGGCGTCACTGCCGTAGGACAGTGTTTGTGAATTCAGGAAGCCGACCATGCGGGTGACTTCGTCATTTTCTGGCGGGCGTGACAGAGCCAGCCTGTAGGCTTTTCCGACGATTGCTTCGTTTGTCAGGTCTTTCTCTGAACTGATCCGAGCGGAAAACTTGTCCGCGATGTTGCGGACGAATGGTGAATTCATCATCGCCAATGCCTGGGGCGGGACCGTCGTCACGTTACGATCGCCGATGCTCTGGATGGCGTCTGGAGCATCGAAGAGTTGCAGAATGGGGATCAGGCTTCCGCGTTTGACTTTCAGATAGACGCTGCGTCTCGGAGTGGCCTGATCCAGTGAACCTGGGCCGTACATCTTCTTATCGAGCGTTCCGCTCACTGCAAACAGGTTATCTCGGATAATCTCGGCTTCGAGACGTCTCGGCGGCCGACGCCACCAAAGGTGATTGTCCGGGTCGGTTGTGTCTGATTCCTCGTTGACCTGTCCTGACTGCTGGTAGGTTGAGCTTGTCATGATCAGCTTGTGGATTGATTTCAGCTTCCAGTCGTTCAGGATGAGCTGTTTGGCCAGATAGTCGAGTAGCAGCGGATGTGTGGGCGGTGTTCCCTGGCTGCCGAAGTCGCTGGGTGTGTTGACGATGCCCGTGCCGAGGTGGTGCTGCCAGAGCCTGTTGACAATGACTCGTGCGAGCAGATTACCGGCACCGGATTTTGTTTCGGTCAGCCATTTACCAAGAGCGATTCGCGGTCGAACTACCGTCGGTTTTTCGGCGGTCGGGTCATCCAGTAGCCAGGTATTTTCCTGGTGGTCGCCTTCCATCAGGATCCGCAGAAAACCCGGAGACGCCTGGCTGGTTTTAACGTTCGAATTTCCTCGGGCCAGGAAGTAGACCTTTCGAGTGTCCGCTCCGAAGTTGTACGTCGCTCCGTTTTTACGAGCGGCGAAGATCTTTGTAATGTCGGGGCTGGGTGCTTTGGCCAGATGCTCCTTCTCTTCGCGATCGAGCTGGAACCACTCCGGATCTCGCGGGGCGAACCATTTCTGGACGATCTGCCGTTGCTTGTCATTCCACTTGACGGTTTCGATGTTGAGGATGTTCTGAACGTTCTTCGGAATCGCGACTCCCTTGGCGCTGAAGTAGAAACCGGACGGGCCACCGCCATTGACAATTTTAACGAGCAGGTCGTTGCTTCCCGTCTTCAAATTGAGTTTGACCAGGTGTTGATCCGGAGCGACGCCGCCCATCGTGGGCCTGGACAGAATCTGTTTGCCATTCAGGAAAACAACGATGCCATCGTCGCAACCGAAAGAGACATCCAGGACGACTTTGCTGGAGACTTCAATCGTGCGGTACAGATAGTTGGACGAGTTATCTCCTATCAGCGTGTTGTGGACGGTTTCGTCTTTCCACTCGGGCCTGGCAGTCCATTTAAGTTCGCCGATCGGCGTGTCCAGTTCGACTTTTGCCTGCTGGGCGAACTGCTGCTTGAATGCAGCGTCGTAGCTCGCGGCTTTGAAGGGGCCGATCGTTTGCCATACTCCGAGTTTTTCTGCACGCGGAGGTTCGGCTTTGGCGAGCAGCCATTCGTCCAGGCGGTTGGGCAGTATTTCTTTCTCGAACTTCGCACGAGCGTCAAAGTACGGTTTGTGCTCGGCGTCAAAGGCGGCTTTCGCTTTGCGAGTACCCTCGGGGTCGGGATCCCAGTCGTAATCCTGGAAACCGGTTTCGGCGAATGACGCAGTCAGACGGTAGTAATCGCGTATTCCGACCGGGTCAAACTTGTGGTCATGGCAGCGTGCGCAACCGATTGTCAAGCCGAGCATCGATGTGCCCAGCGTTCCGACGATGTCGTCGAGCTGTTCGTAGCGGCTGCGTTCCCGCTCCTTCTGAGTCTGCTGAGACGTGAAAGGCCCGGCTGCGATGAAACCTGTGGCGGACTGAGAATCAAAGTCCAGGGGGTTCAGTTCGTCGCCAGCGACCTGCAGCTTGACGAACTGGTCATAAGGCATGTCGGCGTTGAAGGCTTTGATAACGAAGTCGCGGTAGTGGTAGGCCGCGGGGCGATCTTTGTCGAAGGCGTAACCGTTGCTTTCTGCGAAGCGAGCCAGGTCCAGCCAGTGCCGCGCCCAGCGCTCGCCGTAGTGCTGCCCGTCGAGCAGTCGGTCTACCAGGTTCGGCCATGCGTCTGGTGACTCGTCATTTAAGAAGGCCTCGACGTCTTCCGGGGCAGGGGGGAGTCCCCATAGATCAAAGTACGCTCGACGGATCAGCGTGCGACGCTCAACCATCGAGTTGGACGAAATTCCCGCTGTTTCCTGGCGAGCAAGAATGAAACGATCAACGTCGTTCTCCGCCCACGCGGCGTTCCTGACTTGCGGCGGCGCGGCGTCGATCAGCGGCCGAAATGACCAGAACTTCTTTCCTGCGGCGACGTCGATGTCCTTGCGGATGATTTCCGGCTTTGCGCCCTCACGAGGATCAGCTGCGCCGGACTCAACCCATTTCACAAAGTCGTCGATGACATTCTTCGGGAGTTTCGATTTCGGCGGCATCTTGAAGGATTCATGCCGGATGGCCGCAATCAGGGCGCTGCTTTTTACATCGTTTGGCACGACCGCTGGTCCGCTCTCACCACCTTTTCGTATTCCCTGGCGAGTGTCCAGCAGAAGTTCACTCTGAAGATTGTCCGCTTCCTGGGCCGCCGCCGAGTGACACTCGTAACAATGTTTGATGAGCACGGGTCGGATCTTTGTTTCAAAGAACGTCAGATCGTCTGGATCGATATCCGCAGCGGCTGCAGAGCCCGTTCCGAGTGCGAGCAGCATCGCGATGCTGAGTCGAGCGTACGTCATGGTGGATTCCTGGAATGATTTAGGACTGTCGTCAGAGTGTGGGCAACGACGGGCCGTTGGCGGGATGCGTGGAGGGAGAACTCAGGGGGAGCAACTTTGGTGAGTCACAAAGGAGTGGGCTTTGGTTCTGTAGTTCCTCTACGGTGTATTTTGCGCGATTGTCGAACTTTCTGATACGAACTCGAAGAATATTAACTATGCGAGAAGTTCAGGGACGACGTGGGCCGGTTCGACGCCTGTCAGTCTCTGTTCGAGACCCTGGAACTTGAACGTGAATCCTTCGTGGTCCATACCGAGCAGATTCAGGACCGTGGCGTGAAAGTCCCGGATGTGCAGCGGGTCTTTCACGATATTATAGGAGAAGTCGTCGGTTTCTCCGTAGACCGCTCCGCCTTTCGCACCACCACCGGCCATCCACATGCTGAAGCATCTGGGATGATGGTCACGCCCGTAGTTTTCTTTTGACAGTTTTCCCTGGGAATAAATTGTGCGACCGAACTCGCCGCCCCAGATGACCAGCGTATCATCGAGCATGCCTCGCTGTTTAAGGTCTTCCAATAGCGCGTAACATGGTCGGTCAATATCACGACACTGGTCGGGCATGCGACCGCTGACGTTTGCGTGATGATCCCAGTTGTTGTGGTAAACCTGAATGAATCGCACGCCGCGTTCAGCGAGTCGCCGAGTCATTAACGCTGTATTTGCGAATGTGCCTGGCTTCTTTGCTTCTTCGCCGTACAGCTTGTAGATGTGGTCCGGTTCCTGGGCGATGTCGGTCAACTCGGGCACGCTGGCCTGCATTCGGAAGGCCATTTCGTATTGCCGGATGCGTGTTTGCGTTTCCGGATCGCCCAGTGCGTTGAAGTTGATTTCGTTCAGCTTGTTGAGGCTGTCGATCGTGTGCTTGCGAATGTGCGCAGGCACCCCGGGCGGATTGTTAATGAACAGGATGGGATCGCCCTTACTGCGAAACGGTACGCCCGCGTGCTCGCCGGGCAGGTATCCGGCATTCCACAGCCTGGCGGAAATGGCCTGTTCCTGCTGACGGTTTGTCGGAGTTGCCACGAGGACGACAAACGCTGGCAGGTTTTCGTTGTCCGATCCGAGTCCGTACGACGCCCATGCTCCCAGGCATGGCCGGCCGGTGATCTGATTGCCAGTCTGCATGGCGGCGATGGCAGGCTCATGGTTGATTGCTTCAGTATGCAGGCTGCGCATCCAGCAGATTTCGTCCGCCTTCTTTGCCAGGTTCGGCAGCAGTTCTGTATTCATGGGCATGCCGCAGTTTCCGGCCGCACTGAATTTGTACTTAGTCGGCGCGATCGGGAAACGCGTCTGACCACTGGTCATCGTGGTCAGTCGCTGGCCGTTGCGGATGGATTCAGGCAGGTCCTTGTCGAACCATTTTTGCATGACGGGCTTATGATCGAAGAGGTCCATCTGTGCAGGTCCTCCGACCATGTGCAGATAGATCACGCGTTTTGCTTTCGGCGGAAAGTGTGTTCCCATTGGGACCATGTCGCCGCCTTGAACGGCTGACTGTTGAAGCAGTGAAGCCAGTGCCGCTGTGCCGACGACATTCTTTCCACGCGAAAAAAACTGACGACGAGTGGCGAGTGTGTTGAAGTCTTCGGAAATATTCATCGGTTATTCTCCCCGCAGTTAAGCCGTCTATCGTTGATTATTCTGTAGTCTTACAGGGCCGCGACAGAATTCGGATTACTACTTGTTCAACACTTCGTCCAGATTCATGATCTCGTTGCAGACCATTGTCCAGGCAGCGAGTCGTGTCGTATCAGTGTTGTTGTCGGCTTTGGATTCTCCGATTTCAATTAACGCCTTCGCGTCTTCTGGCTTCGATTGGTAATAGCCAAGTAGTTCGAGATAGCTGGTCTGGACGATCGCCGTTTCAGCCGGAAGCATTGAGCGGCCAAGTACGCGGTTCGCGATGGCATCAATTGTCTTCGCAATATCTCCCTGGCCAGCGGTCATCGAATATTGAGCGAGAGTGCGGGCCGCTTCGACAAACTGAGGATCATTCAGTGTGACCAGGGCTTGCAGCGGCGTGTTGGTTCTTTCGCGGCGGACGGTGCAGACTTCACGGCTGGGAGCGTTAAAGGCGTCTAAGCTCGGTGGTGGAGCCATTCGCTTAATGAAATGGTAGACCGTGCGGCGGTAAAGATTTTCGCCTTTGTCCTGGACGTAGTTACGAGTGTCTCCGCCTGGCAGACCAACGACGTCCCAGACGCCGGATGGCTGATATGGCCGCGTCCCCGGCCCGAACATTCTGCGAGATAGCAGACCGCTTGCAGCCAACGCGTAATCGCGAACCATTTCCGCATCCATTCGGAATCGCGGACCCCGGGACAGCAATTGATTGTCGCGGTCCTTATCGAGTTTCACGGTCGTTACGACTGCGGTCTGGCGGTAGGTCGCGCTCATGAGGATCAACTTGAAGAGCTTCTTCACGTTCCATCCGTTGTTTTGAAATTCAACGGCCAGCCAGTCCAGCAATTCAGGATGCGTCGGAGCTGCGCCCATCACGCCAAAGTCTTCAGGCGTCGCGACAATCCCTTGACCGAACACTTCCTGCCAGAATCGATTGACGGTCACTCTTGCCGTTAGTGGATTGGCCGGATCAACCGTCCATCTTGCGAGCCCGAGTCGATTATTTGGAGCGTCACTGGCGATCGGATGAAGTGCGGCGGGGGGGAGCGGCGGCAACCTGCTCGCCGACAGAGTCGTAGGCACCTCGCATGAGAATATTGGCCATTGCTGGTTGACCGGACCTCTCGACCTGTACGTGAGTGATCGCGCTGCGGTTCTTGATCGCTGCGCGTTCGGAGTTCAATCGATTGACTGCCGCTGCAAGCTTTGGAAACTCGGCATCGTGTCGTTCGAGAAAATGATCGAGCAGCAGCTTTTTCTGCATTGCTGTCCGTTCGTTGGCGTCGGTGGCCAGAGCTTGAGCCAGCAGTCGAGCATTCCCGAGACTCTGAATTTCGCTGTCGGTCAGCATTCGATTGAACAGTTGAAAGTCCTGAACGGAACTGTCTTCGAAGATGGCGGCCTGGCTTCGCTGTCCGATGCGGAGTGGCGAGTCTGTCCGCACGTCGGCACCTGGTTTGAGTGTGTTTTTCTCGATTCGTGTCTTCTGCTTCACGCCATCGACGTAGATCGAAATTCCGCTCGGATTTCCGCTGCCGTCCCACGTGACACTGACATGCTGCCAAACGTTCTTCTTTAGCACGGACTGTTGAGTCGTCACCTTCAACGCGTTCTCGGGCCAGCTTTGCACGATATGCATGGCAAGCGTGCCGTTGCCCGTAAAGAGGTCCCAGCCACGGTGCTTGTTCCGTTCATCCATGCGGGCGATGACGCTGGCGTACTGTTTGGGGTTGGGAGTTCTAATCCACTCAGCGTGTGAGAATGGCTGGTCCAGCGCGAAGTCGCCAAGCGAGCCAAGCTCCAGTGTGCTTCCGGACTTTAACTGAATGGCAGGTCCGATTTTTCCGTCTTGGATCCACTTCAGATCGCCGGTGGCAACTACTCTGGTTCCTTCAGGTGCTTCGCTTGCCGAAACCTGATTGCCCACCCCTTCGGTCAGGAGCAGCGATACGAGTCGTCCATCTGTTGGCGCCTCGGTTTCAATGGCGTCAGCATCCAGTGATGTGACCCAGATGTTGAACGGTTCCTGTGCTGAGTTTCGACGGGCCTCTCTCGCTGCTGTGACCGCAGCGATTTCTGCGTCGATCGAGTCCCAACGACTTCGATCATCATCCAGAGGCACCGTGATGACAGGTCCGCGACCATCTTTCGCGTTTCCGTCTTTTGCACCTTGAGTCGTATTTCGGAAGTACGCCGACAGTGAATAAAAGTCTTTCATCGTAAGCGGGTCGAACTTGTGATCGTGACATTGGCAACAGTTTGTTGTCATCCCAAGATAGACCCACCCAAACGTTTGAACTCGGTCGACCGCATAGTTTGCCAGATTCTCTGCGTCGATGGTGCCGCCTTCGTTGGTCGTGATGTTGCAGCGTTGAAATCCGGTGGCGATTTGCTGATCGAGAGTCGGATTCGGCAGTAGATCGCCCGCAAGCTGCTCGATGGTGAATTGATCGAACGGCTGATTTGTGTTGAATGCTCTAATGACCCAGTCTCGATACGGCCACATCTCGCGGTAGTTGTCAAAGTGCAGCCCGTGAGTGTCGCCATAGCGTGCCGCGTCCAGCCAGTAGCGAGCCCGATGTTCTCCCCAGGCCGACGACTGCATCAGTTCGTCAATCCAGTCGGACAAGGCTGCTTCCCCGCGCTGTCGGTAGTCGACGTCGAACTTCGCAACGTCATTCGCAGCTGGCGGCAAGCCGGTGATATCCAGGTGGATGCGTCGAAACAGTGTGTGCGTGGCAGCT
>JACLAC010004843.1_pt1 | contig 19159 bp, 14 predicted proteins | sample 8027881 | NCBI WGS metagenome assembly JACLAC01 (sample SAMN15725517, study PRJNA655200) | protist metagenome | isolation source: fluorescence activated cell sorting (FACS) single amplified genomes of... | place: Spain: Blaines Bay Microbial Observatory, Mediterranean Sea | collected 2016-01-19 | reverse complement strand
ATCCAACTATGGTGGGCTTAGAAAACAACAGTTAATTGCTCGGATCCTTGAGGCCAAAGCAACTTCGGGAGATGGTGTATTATACGGAGGTGGGGTCCTCGAAGTCTTGCCAGAAGGGTATGGTTTTCTTCGATCTTCTCGTTTCAACTACCTACAAAGTTCAGAGGACATTTATCTGAGCCAAACGCAACAGCGGAAATTTGGCCTAAGGACTGGCCATTTCGTAGAAGGTACTATTCGACCACCCAAAAAATCAGGTGATAAGTCTGAGAATTACTTTGCACTACTGAAAATTCTGAGCGTTAATGGAGCTAACCCTGAGGTAACCAAAGAAAATATTCTATTTGACAATTTGACACCAGTCCATCCTTTTGAACGCTTACAGCTTGAACATCACCCGAAAGAGTTTGCAACCCGAATCATTGACTTAATGGCTCCTATTGGCAAAGGTCAAAGGGGTATTATTGTTGCGCCACCATATTCGGGCAAGACAACCTTGCTCAAAAACATTGCTCATGGGATTTCCAAAAACCACCCAGAAATTGTGTTGATGGTTTTGCTTATTGACGAACGGCCCGAAGAAGTAACTGACGTTATTCGTTCCGTCAGGGGAGAGGTGATAAGTTCGACTTTTGACGAACATCCGGAGCGCCATGTAGCGGTAGCTGAAATGGCAGGAGAAAAAGCCAAAAGATGCGTAGAAGCTGGCCAAGACGTGGTTATTCTGCTTGATTCGATGACCCGTTTAGCTCGTGCTTCTAATATTGTTACGCCACATTCTGGAAAGACGCTAACAGGTGGCTTAGATGCTTTTGCTTTTCTCAAGCCAAGACGTTTCTTCGGCGCAGCTCGAAAAGCCGAGGAAGGTGGAAGTTTAACCATTATTTCTACAGCCCTGATTGAAACCGAGTCTCGAGCTGATGAAGCCATATTTGAAGAATTTAAAGGAACAGGAAATATGGAGATACATCTGGACCGGACTTTACTAGATCGTAGTATCTTTCCTTGTATCAATGTGGTGCAATCAAAGACTAGGCGCGAAGAATTACTCCTTGCGGAGGATGTCCATAGCAAAGTTATGGTTTTGCGTCGATTCTTATCTCAGATGGGTGCGGCAGAATCAATGGAACTTCTAGCTGAGCAGATGAATAAAACCGATTCTAACGAAGATCTTCTGGAAATGATGGCTCAAGGTGGTGTCGGCAGTAATAAAAGAAGTAAGCGGTAATGCAAATAGACAAATAACAACCTAAAATTATTAAGGAGTCAAAAACGGATATGAAAACCGAGATTCATCCTTCAACTGTTGAGTGTACGATTACCTGTGTCTGTGGTGCGCTATTTACGACTAAATCCTCCACTGATTCCATAAGAATCGAAATCTGCTCTAATTGCCACCCATTTTATACTGGTCAGCAGAGTAAAATGGTTGATACAGCCGGCCGTGTGGAAAGATTTCGTCGTCGTTACGACAAGAACGAATCTTCGACTACAACTTAAACATAATAGACAATTTAGGTGGCTGATATGGCTGAGAAAAGCGACTATTATCAGGTCCTCAATTTGGACAGAAATGCTAATGCAGAAGCAATCAAGAAAGCTTATCGCAAATTAGCAGTTCAGTATCATCCGGATAAAAATCCGGATAATCCTCAGGCTGAAGAGAAGTTCAAAGAAGCGACTGAAGCTTTTGAAGTATTATCTGATAACGAAAAAAGACAGCGTTATGACCAGTTTGGCCATGCTGGTGTAGAGGGAGTTGTTGGTAGTAGTGGGTTTAGTGGAGGGTTTAGCAACTTTGACGATATCATTAACAATGTTTTCGGCGACTTTGAGGACCTCTTCGGTGCTAGTAGTAGCCGCGGTCAAAGGGGGCCCAAGAGAGGGGCTAGCCTGCAGTATACGATGACAATCAGCTTGGAAGACGTGATTTCTGGCAAATCAGAAACTATTGAAATTCCTCGCCACGAAACCTGTGAAGTTTGTCAAGGTAGTGGTGCCTCGGAAGGTTCAGTGCCACAGACTTGCCCAGATTGTCACGGTCGAGGCAGAGTCACATCAGCGACCGGTTTTTTAAGTGTTTCTCGGACTTGTCCTCGTTGTCAAGGTGAAGGACGAGTTATTCTGAGCCCTTGTAGACCTTGTCAAGGTACAGGGTTAGTACGAAACATCAAGAAACTAAAAATCAATATTCCAAAAGGTGTGGATACCGGGCATAAGCTTCATCTAAGGGGAGAAGGTGAATCTGGGTCTCAAGGTGGACCAGCTGGTGATCTTTATGTTGTGATGCAAGTTGAGCCGCACAATAATTTTCATCGTGAAGGCAATAACTTGATGACAAATACGACAGTATCCTTCGTACAAGCATCGCTAGGTGCTGAGATTGAAGTTGAGACCTTAGACGGCTCAGTTTCTGTCAACATTAAACCTGGCACGCAATTCGGAGATAAAGTCAGAGTAGCGGGTAAGGGGGTACCTTATCCTCGCCAAAATGTCCGTGGAGATCTTTTCGTATACGTCGAGATCGAAACCCCTCGTCGTCTCAGTAACCAAGAAACGGATTTACTTGAGCAGTTTGCGGAATTGCGTGGCGAATCAAAAAATTCAGCCGACGATGATCGTTCTAGTCCATTTAGTAAATTAAGAGACAAGTTCTTTTCCCACTAAAGACGAGTAAGATATTGGCCTGCTAATTTCAGCCAAGCCCAAAACTCATGGAACAGAAATCCTTTTTACAAACAGGTGGTAGATGGACGCAGGTGAAAATTAAAACAGCGATAGCTTCTGCAGATGCAATCGCAAATTATCTGTTTGACCATCAGGCTGTGGGACTTGAAATTCAAGAAAATAATGATGAATATAGTACACTACTGGCTTATTTTCCGCAGGACGACCTAACTACCATGCGCCTGCGTAACCTCCGTCGTTTTATCGCTAAATTGCCTAGCTTTGGCCTACCTGGTGAAGAATCAATCACTATCGAAATGCAGGCTTATGATAGTCAAGATTGGGCTAATAGCTGGCGTTCTGCCTTCCCACCACAAGAAATCGGCGATCATGTCGTCGTAGCCCCCACTTGGCATCAAATGGAAGAGGATCAGCCCCAAGACGATGAATTGGGGGACCAATCAGGGACTGAAAAAATCCTGATCCGTCTTGACCCTGGTATGGCATTTGGTACTGGCCATCATCCAACTACTCGGTTATCCTTGCATTTACTATCTGGTTTACCCTTTAAAGGGCGAGAAATGGTTGCGGATATTGGGACTGGTTCAGGTATATTGTCTATTTTAGCAGTCAAAATGGGAGCTAAAAAGGTCATAGCGCTAGATATTGATGAAACTGCTCTAAATGTTGCTGAGCACAACTTTGTGGTCAATGGCATCAAAGACCACGTCGATCTGCGTCAGTCAGAAGGTTTGGTAAACCTAACAGGAAAATTTCACTTGATAATTTCTAATATTGTTAGCCAAGTAATTTTGCCGATGATTCCTTCTTATCCACAGTATTTACGTAAAGGGGGCAAACTGATACTATCAGGAATCTTAGACAGTGAGTCTCAAACGGTCAGGACAGCTTTGCGTGATCACGGGTTCCAGTGTTTACAATTTCGGCAACAAGATGAATGGGTCGGTATATTAGCGCAAAAAGGAAATTAAAACACTGGCTATGAAGTGGAAAATCGAGATCTACAACAAATTTTCTCAACCATCTGGGGTAGCGCAAGATATTAGAGACTTAGGCATTGACCAAGTGGAGTCAATTAATTTTAGCCGACTTTATTTTTTGGAAGGAAACCTTAGCATCGGCCAAGTTGAGCAAATTTGCTCCCAACTCTTGGCTGATAGAATCACTGAAAATTACCGTTTTTATGAAGAAAAAAGCGCACCCAAAGACAATGGTGTCTCCCAAATAGAAGTAGTTTTCAAATCAGGAGTAACGGATACTGTAGCTGAGAACATTTGTAAGGGGATCGGTGATTTAGATATTTCTTGCCTGCCAGAAACTATAACGGCCCAAACAGGCCGCCAGTACAATTTTCACTTTCGGTCTGATCAAAATAGCCCTCAGTCGAAACGAGACCTATTAGAGATAATCGCTACTCGTTTGCTTGCCAATGAGGTAATCGAATCGTTTAATATTTCGATGTAACTGACAGTTGAACTGAACTATTACTTGATCCTATCAATCCACTTGTAAGCTACCTTGGAGTTTTGCCTGAATACTTTGTCCGTAGCATCTTTTCCTTTTGGCTCAAAATAGTCCAAAACTAGTTTTTGGACCGTGGCATACTTGGCAAAACGTGCTGAGACTGGCCAGTTAGAACCGTAGATTAGCCGATCCTGGCCGAACTTATTCCATAACAAATTGAGCACAGGCTTATAAAATTCCACTTCGTGGGGAATTGGTTGTGTTTTATCAGCCACACTTTCGACTAAGCCTGATACTTTGCAGTAGATATTGGCTTGCTGGGCCAATAATTGCATTGCTTCAGTCCAAATTCGATCTGGTGACTGACCATTGATACTAGGAGCTCCGAGGTGATCAATTATGATACGTAGGTTGGGAATATTTTTTGCAATTTCAGCTACACTTGATAGTACATCAGCGCCACCAAGTATATCCAACGCTAGGTCACAATAAGCCAAATGCTCCAATCTCGCCTGTTCCAGTTTGGTTAATTGTTTGGTTATTATGCCCCCTAACCGAATTCCCCGGAATAGTGGATCTACTCTTAGTTTATCTAAATGTACATCAAAATCATCCGAATTTAACTGTAGATTACCCACAAATCCGATAATAAAAGGTTCAGTTTTGGCTAATTCTAGGACCCATAGATTATCTTCAAATCTTTTACTAGCCTCTACGACGACAGTTCCGTGTACGCCTAAAGGTTTAGTCATGGCCTTGTATTCGTCAGGTATAACAGTTCGGTATAGAAATTCATCGTTTTTATTCGGCCAAGGGATCCCTTGTGGACGTTTCGGGTCGTAAAAATGTGTATGGGTATCGATCACCCGCAAATCACTCATTGTACCTCACCTCTGTTGAGTAGTAATTGGCCCAATTTTATGTTGTCCTTTGGTGGACAGATTATATCACATTTAATCTAATCATTCACCGATTGACAAGACTACAAATCTTTTGATAGACTGAATAAGTTACATTGTAAAAGTAGGTTAAGACAAGATTGCCAAAGTCAAATCAGCAGTTGGATTGGCGTTTCACCATAATTTCGTTTACCCAAATTATTGCCTAGTAGTTACCTACCATCCGTCTCAGAGGATCGAATCATCTCTACTATTATCACTTGTCTTCTATAATCTATAATTCATAAATGAAAAGTCGTCTTATTTTTACCATTTTAGGCCCACTAGTCGGAGTGTTATTAATCCTATTTTTTGATTTTAATACTGAAAGGCCAGAGACCACTCGGATGGCTGCGGTTGCTGCTTGGATGGCAATTTGGTGGATGACAGAAGCTGTACCACTGGCAGTAACTGCTCTACTCCCTATTTCTTTGTTTCCTTTGTTAGGAATCATGAATGGTAAATTGGCATCATCTGCTTATTGTAACTATATAATTTTTCTATTTATCGGTGGTATTTTGGTTGCTCTGGCTATGGAACGATGGAATTTGCACCGCCGGATTGCACTTAGGATCCTTCTCTTTGTTGGCATACAGCCTAGCCGAATTATTCTTGGCTTTATGTTAGCTACGGCTTTTCTATCGATGTGGATATCTAATACAGCCACTACCATGATGATGGTACCAATTGGGTTGGCCGTCGTCAGCAGTTTGGAACAACAGATTGGGGAAAAGCAGATCAGTAAGTATTCGGTAGGCCTATTTTTAGGTATTGCTTATGGAGCCTCCATAGGTGGAGTAGCAACTTTAGTGGGAACACCCACAAATTTATCATTTTCTCGTATTTTTCAGATTAATTTTCCTCAAGCTCCAGAAATTACCTTCGCCAGTTGGTTAATGTTTGCACTGCCTGTCTCAGCTATAGTTTTGGTATGCTCGTGGTGGTGGCTTACCCATCTCTTTTGCCGCCACTTGGAAACCGTCCAGCTAAACCCAAGTCTTTTTCAGAACCAATATCGTCAGCTCGGCCCAATGTCCTGGGCAGAAAAAGTCGTTTTAGCCGATTTTATTGTGTTAGTTTTATTATGGTTATTTCGGTCCGATATTCGTTTAGGTAGTTTCACTTTATATGGCTGGTCAAATCTGTTTGACCAACCATATAATTTAAATGACGGCACGGTTGCTATTACGCTAGCAATTATTCTATTTTTAATTCCAGCTAGTTTGAATAAGACAACTGAAAACGAAAGAATTTTGGATTGGAAAACAGCTACTAAAATTCCTTGGAATATTGTTCTTTTACTTGGTAGTGGTTTTGCAATCGCTAGTGGGTTTAAAAGTTCAGGCCTATCTGAATGGTTAGGTGGCCGTTTATCTGAGGTCGTAAGCTGGCACCCAGTAATTTTGTTGGGTATCACTTGTTTGTTAGTTACTTTTTTAACAGAACTTACTTCAAATGTAACGACAGTCGAAATTTTGCTCCCGATTTTAGGCGCATTGGCAATTGCAATCAAGATTCATCCGTTATTTCTAATGGTACCAGCTACTATATCTTGTTCTTTTGCTTTTATGTTACCAGTTGCGACACCTCCCAATGCAATTGTCTTTGCTACTAATCGAATCCAGACTTCGGAGATGGCCAAAGTTGGGATTTTGCTGAACTTGTTGTGTGTGTTTTTAGTTACCATTGCTACCTTAGTAATAGGAAAAATTATATTTGATATGGATCTTAGTCAACCACCAAGTTGGATATTCCAAAAGTAACTCTAGTAGGAGAAAGAATAAATGAGCAGTCAAGAAATCTTCTCATCAACCGTTCTAACACCAGTACAGCAACGTAAACTTAGAGAAGAGTTTACAGTAAACGGATTTGTTAAAATTAATCAAGCTTTCACGGGTAAAGACCTATCTCAAATTCAGCGAGAAGTTGATAAAATGATGGATCGTTCTATCAAATCTGGAAGGAGATTGGAGGCTCATTGGGGCGGGGAATGGCGTGAAGATGTGAAAGTTGAAGGTGATAAACAAGCTAGAAGCGTGCTGTCAATTCATAATATTCAATATCATTCATCCTATTTGGCCCAGTTAATGTTTCATCCCAATTTGGTGGATCCATCTGCAGCCGTGATTGGTTCGACTAATTTACAGTTACATCATACTTTGATGCATGCCAAACCCCCAAAGGTTGGGGCGGCTTTCCCGATGCATCAAGACTACGACTATTTCCCTCACAAACTGGATACAATGATCGCAGCAACACTCTACTTGGATGACTCAGGAGTAGAAAATGGCTGTTTATGTGTTTATCCGGGTAGCCACAAACAGGGTTACATCGAGAAACATGTCCATCAAGGTTCACATCATCTTCCAATGAACGAATACCCTATTGATCAAGCAACACCGATTCCAATGAAGGCCGGCGACTTGTTAATATTTAGTTATTTGACAATTCATGGTTCGACACCCAATACATCCGATCAATGGAGACGGATGTTGCTGTTTGAGTTCAGATCCCCACTTGACAACAGAAAAAGCGAACCTGACGGTAGCGTAGGACAAGGCTTTATAGTACGGGGTGTTCATCCCAACCCAGTGCCAAAATCAGGCGAGAGCTACTAAATAGAAGTCAATGGGTAGCCTAAATGCCGATAATATCACAAAAGCATCATAAACATTTTGAGCGTTACGGCTACATGGTGATCGAAAATTCTGTTCCGATTGAACTATGTAACGCGGTCGTTAAAGCGATTTTTGATTTTTTGGAGATGAATCCTGATAACCCAGATGACTGGTATCGGCTACCTCATAAACCAGGTGCGGGCATGGTTGAGATGTATCAGCATCAAGCAATGTGGCACGTCTATCAGTACCCGCTAATCCATCAAATTTACACAGAAATTTATGGTACACACCGAATTTGGGTACATCCAGATCGTGTTAATATGAAGCCACCTCTTCATCCAAGTTATCCTGAATGGGATCACAAAGGAATGTATCATTGGGATGTCGATACGTCTAAATTACCTGTTACTTTCGGAACACAGGGAGTTTTATTTTTAACTGATACAGCAGATAACCAAGGATCATTCGTTTGTTGGCCAGGAGCACATAAGTCATTAATAAATAATAAAAGACCATGGGTTCCTGAGTTATCTCCCGAAAATTTCATTCAGGTTTCAGCATCTGCAGGTTCTTTGCTGATTTGGCATAGGGCATTACCACACGGTAACGGTCGGAACACCTCAAATCTACCGAGACTCGCTCAGTATATGAACTTTTATCCGGTTCCTGAGCCAATGGATGAAGCAAGAAGACAAGAACGAATTACTCTTTGGAAAGAACGGAGAGCCTTGGGGCGGGGCCCTTGGCCCGGAGATCCTCGTGGCTGGGAAGCTAAAAATTATGGACCAGCTAAGCTGACTGAATTAGGCAGGAAATTACTGGGTCTTGATCTGTGGAACTAAGCTGCTTGCGTTATAATTTGGGTGATAGGGTGTTTAGTATCCGATTTTTTTTCAACTTTCCGATTTTACCTAGCCATACTCTGAGGTAACCAATCATGTATGGTATAGACTGTGCTGCAATCGACTAATGCCATACCCCATAAGTTGGTATTTCAAAAACAATACCAATTATGCTCCAGAGGCACCCGATCGTATAGTCTCCTAAAATTAATCCTAAAAAAAGAGGAACGGCTTGCCTATAGAGTTTGACACCACCGATTCTCAGAATAATTAATTTTGCTAACCAACTCAAAAAAACAGCAAACCACTCACGGCCAAGTCCTCCACCAGTGGTTAAGACATACCCCCCTGGATTGAATGGCCACCATAAAAAACGAATTTTCATTATCATTAAAAATATAGTAAAGCAGAAACCTCCAGTGATACCAGTAATTTCACCACCATCTGGTTGTCTTGGATTAATCAGCCAATTCTGTAATCGATTAAAAAACTCCCATCCCATCGTGCCGATCCAACCTCTGGCTTTATTCGTCACACCTAAGTCATACATCACATGGATATAGACCCAAAAAGTAAAAAAAATACCGAAAACGATTGTTAAAATGATGCCAGCTAATATTTGTTGATAACCAATCTTCGCCTGTTCAGCAATTCTAAGAGCTTCTAATTGACTAGGCATTGGATTAGCCCGAAAGCAACGGTTGAAAGGATATAAATAGGTTAAAATAGTTAAATTAGGTACTCCTAAGCGACGAGTACCCAAGGTAGATACCATTGTACGTCCAGGATCTACGTAAATTAGCGTGTGAACGGGTGGGCCAATTTCAGCACGAGACCTAGTAATCGCAATTACCATAGGGAAATAAATGACGAAAAACAAACCGATGGCCCATAGTGTCATTCCAGATTGTTGGCAAAATAATACCAGAAACATTATGCCGAAAATACCCATAGCAGCAGCATATCGATAACTAATCGGCTCATTTTGATCTGAAATCTGGTTAGTCTTTCCAATTATTCTTTTTAAAATCTGGAGATAAAATTTCCGTCCGACCCAAATGGGGATTAAACCAAAAGCAATCCAAGCACCAACTGACTGCTCAAAAGGGTAGATAGTTTTCCATCCGATTGCAGAACCGGCAATGCGTAAAAAACGACCAAAAAGATAGAAGAACCAGCAAGAAAAAGAAAGATCCAAGGGAGTGAAAAACATTAGTCCGATTATGAAAGGATAGAAAGAGATGCGCAAAACCCCCATAGCTTGCCAAGGACTTGACGTAAATTGAAAAATAGTCTGGTTTTTAATGTTTAAGTAAGGAACTGTTGGTGTGATATAGTGCAAGCCATTGACTAGGTCAATTATGGATACAATTCCAAAGCCAACCCACACCCAACGATTCGAAAAAAAATTACTTGGATTAGTAGCCATGGCAATCGGTAACTGAACAATTGGATAGCTTAGTTTTTCGTTTTCTGTCCACTGCTTTCGAAGAAAAACTACCAATGAAAACAAAACTAACCATAGAGCAATAACAAATAGAGACCACGCCAAAACAGGTTGTAGCCAAGGGGTTAAATTACTGCTGGTATAAAGATTAGTCTCGCCCCGAAAAAACCCGTTTAAGGCCCCCTTATCTTTGACGGCTAGCCAATTGGGTACATGAGCAGTAAACAACTGTTCCCAATCGTTCTCAGCAGAAGCATACCAAAAAGCGTGTACGATGACAGGAAGGAGATACCCCATCATGGTATGTCCACTAATGGTGGTTACCATGACGACCATGGCGTACAATGTCAGTAGATCAGCCTGATCAAGTGCTAATTTGGGAGCAAAGCGCTGTAACGGAAGATTAATAACAACCAGTACTAGGAGGGTAAAAACAGCATTAAAAAATAGTGAAGCAATCGTAAGTTGAGTGGAGTGCCAAACTTCACTGCCCATCAAAGTCCAGTAGCTGTTGATGGCAACTAGCACTAGACCTAAAAGTAAAATATGTCCTTTTACAGCACCTCGATTTCGCAATCAGGATTTCTTTCTAAGTGATGTCTGTTTACTTAACTCAATTAGTCGCGTATTTAGATTTCTATCTCTAAACCTTCTAGTGGGTCAACTCGTGCTTTCGCCGCGGCTAAATTGTTTTGGGCTTCTTGGTATTGTGGTGCAATGTCGACTGCTTTCTGAAAAGATGATACTGCGTCACGATAAGCACCATTTTGGTATTGAGCGACACCTAAGTTATTGTGAGGAACGGAATTCTCAGGGTCGAATAAAACAGCGTTTTCAAAAGCGTTGGTTGCTTCTTCGTATTGACTCAACCGAACGTACATATTGCCGAGGTTAGTATATATTTCTGAATTGCCAGGCTGAATATCCAGACCCTTTTTAAACGCTGATACAGCTGATTCATAATCTTCCAACATCTCATGGGCAAAGCCCAAATTCCAATAGGCTTCTGCATAGTCTGGTTTTAATTCTATGGCTTTTTGACAAGCTACAATGGTGTCACTCCACTGACTTTTCTGATAGTAAATAAAACCCAGATTGTTGTAAGCATTAGCATTTTCTGGGTTAACCTCAATTTCTTTTTGAAAAGCCGTAATAGATTCTTCTACTTTGTTTTGTTGGTATAGATCTAACCCTTGCCGAAAGAAATCTGGCTGAATGTCATCTAAAATTTCATCCAAATCCAAATCTGGCGAGGTCTCAGCAACTAAATCGTCATTATCAAAATCCAAAATAACCTCCTATTAACTCTAATAATCGATAATTACTAGAAAAATCTCTGTGGTTGTTACAATTTAAGTAAGAAAAAAGGACTTAATGCTCCTGAAAACTTTCCCATAATAGAAATACCTGACTTAATAAGACAACACGACTGGAAGCAGAAACCTCCGACGAGTCCATCATTAGAAAATCCCCCGGCAGGCTAACACAAAACTGATCTTACAGCAAATCTATAAAATCGACGCTGATTAATCTATTATATTACCAAGAGAGGTTAGGTTTGAGCCAGTTCTCAGCTTGTTTGATAGACCAGCTTTTGCGTTGAGCATAGTCCGATAATTGATCAGGCGCAATTCGTCCTAACCCAAAGTACCGAGCTTGTGGGTGAGAGAAATACCAACCACTGACGGAGGCAGATGGAGTCATCGCATAATTTTCCGTTAATTCTATACCAGTTAACGATTCAACTTGCAAAAGGTCAAACAAAACTCGTTTCTCAGTATGATCAGGACAGGCTGGATATCCGGGTGCAGGGCGGATCCCTACATAGCTTTCAGCAATTAGATCATCATTACTCATTGATTCAGTATGCGAATATGCCCAAATCTCGGTTCTAACACGTTGGTGCATTTGTTCAGCTAGCGCCTCAGCCAGTCTATCAACTAAAGACTTAACCATAATACTGTGATAGTCATCTTGATCCCCTTCGAATTGGTGAGCTAATTCCTCAGCACCGATACCAGCAGTAACAGCGAACCCACCTAAATAGTCCTTGATTTCACTGTCTTTGGGGGCGACAAAATCAGCCAAGCATAGATTGAAACGACCAGATGATTTACTCATTTGCTGACGGAGGTGATGGCTAGTAATGACTTTTGAATCATCCGGATAAATTTCAATGTCATCTCCTACTGAATTGGCTGGAAAAATGCCAACTACAGCTCGTGCCGTGACCATTTGTTCGTCGATAATTTTTTCCAATAAAGCCTTAGCATCAGTCCAAAGTTGTTTGGCAGACTCACCGATGACTGGGTCTTCTAACAGGTTTGGAAACCGACCTGCCAATTCCCAACTCTTAAAGAATGGAGTCCAGTCGATATAGTCGATCAGGGTGGTTAAATCATAATTGTCAAAACTCTGAATTCCGACTTCTTTAGGGATTGGAGGTTGATATGATTTCCAATTTTCGAAAAAACGATTTTTTCTGGCTATATCAATGGAGTTTAGCTGCCGGCTGGTCTCCATACGTTTGCGTTTTTCTCTCAGACTAGTGTATTCCTGTTTGACCTCAGAAGTGAAGGTCAATTTGTTTTCTGGACTAAGCAACTTGCTAACTACACCAACGCTACGAGATGCGTCTAGGACATGAATAATTGGTTGACTATAACAAGGATCAATTTTAACTGCTGTATGGGCTTTAGAGGTAGTAGCTCCACCAATTAGTAATGGGATTTTTAAACCTTCCCGCTCCATCTCTTCAGCGACGTGTACCATTTCACCCAGCGACGGTGTAATAAGGCCACTCAGACCGATCATATCAACCTGTTCTTGACGAGCCACCTGTAAAATTTTGCTAGCTGATACCATTACACCCAAATCGATGATCTGATAATTATTACAACCCAAAATGACACCAACGATGTTTTTTCCTATATCATGGACATCACCCTTAACAGTGGCTAACAAAATTTTGCCCTTAGCCATCGTATTCTGATCTTTAGTAGCTTCAATGAAAGGCGTTAGATAAGAAACCGATTTTTTCATTACTACGGCACTCTTGATAACCTGGGGTAGGAACATCTTTCCATTTCCAAACAGTTCACCCACCACGTTCATACCATCCATCAATGGACCTTCAATAACTTGAATAGGTTTCGGGTAATGTTTACGGGCTGCTTCCGTGTCTTGTTCGATAAAATCGGGTATTCCTTCGACCAAGGCATATTTGAGTCTCTCATCAACTGTTTCATTACGCCAAGCCAAATCTTTCTTTTTTTTTCGTTTTTTACCCTTTACATTTTCAGCTAGTTCAACTAACCGATCTGTACCCTCCGGATGGCGATTGAATAATACGTCTTCCACCGCCATCTTAAGCTGTTCAGGAATTTCGTCGTAAATTTGCAGCTGCTCCGCATTGACAATACCTAGGTCCATTCCTGCTTGGATCGCATGATATAGAAATGCTGAATGCATAGCTTCTCTAACAGTATTGTTACCTCGAAAAGAAAAGGAGATGTTGCTTAATCCACCGCTGACTAAGGAACCAGGTAGTGTTTGTTTAATCTGACGGCAAGCCGAAATAAAGGATACAGCATAATCATTATGTTCTGCTATGCCAGTAGCAACAGTCAAAATATTAGGATCGAAAATGATATCTTGAGCGGGAAATCCAACTTGCTGTGTCAGTATCCTATAAGCCCGTTGACAAATTTCAACTTTTCTATCAACAGTAACCGCTTGGCCTTCTTCATCAAAGGCCATAACTACGACAGAAGCCCCATATTGTCGGATTAGTTTGGCTTTTTCAACAAAATCAATTTCACCTTCTTTCAGGCTAATGGAGTTGACAATTCCTTTTCCTTGAACACACTTTAGGCCAGCTTCAATTACTTCCCAGTCGGAAGAGTCAATCATGACTGGCACTCGACTTATTTGGGGATCGGTGGCCATCAGCAATAGAAATTCAGTCATTATTGTTTTTGAATCCAATAGACCTTCATCCATATTAACATCAATAATTTGTGCTCCACTTTCAACTTGATCTCTTGCTATTTGGAGCGCAGCCTCGTAATCTCTTTCTTTAATCAAACGAGAAAATTTGGCGGAACCCGTCACATTGGTTCGTTCCCCAACGTTGACAAAGTTAGTATCTGGTCGAATCACTAATGGTTCCAGTCCACTAAAACTAGGTAGATATTTATCAACTGGAATCTGTCTAGGTGGTAGGCCTGATATTGCTTCGTCAATGGCCCGAATATGATCTGAAGTAGTACCACAACATCCACCAACGATATTCAATAAACCACTTTGTCCAAATTCATTAAGAATTGAAGCCGTCTGATCGGCAGCTTCGTCATATTCACCAAATTCATTGGGTAATCCCGCATTGGGATAACAGCTGATAGGTATTGGTGCTAGTTTGGCTAAATCTTGCAGATAAGGACGAAGCTCCGTAGCACCAAAGGAACAATTCAAGCCAACACTCAATAAATCAACATGTTGAATAGAGTACCAAAAAGCCTCCATTGTTTGACCGGATAGATTGCGGCCACTTGCATCGATCACCGTCCCGGAAACCATGATAGGTATGGGGCGATTAGCCGATTTGGTGATTTGGCTGAGTGAAAATAGAGCTGCCTTGCAATTCAAAGTATCGAAAACGGTTTCTAATAGGAGTAAGTCTACACCGCCGTCAATCAAGGCTTGTGCTTGTTGTTCGTAAGCTTCGGCTAATTCGTCGAACGAAGTATTACGATAGCCAGGTCGCGATACGTCCGGTGAGATAGAGCAAGTTCGGTTGGTTGGGCCAATGGCCCCGGCGACAAAACGAGGACGATTTGGGTTAGATGCGGTAATTTCGTCGGCTGCTTTTCGAGCCAGTTGAGCTGAATTGAAGTTTAAGTCATAAACTAGATCTTCTAACTGGTAATCGGCTTGTGATATGCTGGTACTGTTAAAAGTATTAGTTTCAATAATGTCGGCACCCGCCAACAAATAAGATCGATGAATATCCGATATAATCTCTGGTTGGGTCAACGATAATAAATCGTTATTACCTTTTACGTCAATCGGATGTTGGGTCAACAGAGCACCCCGAAAATCAGACTCTTGTAACTGATAAGTCTGAATCATAGTACCCATAGCTCCATCCAAAACCAATATACGCTCATTTAATAGGGCCGATAGTTGTCGGCTGATATCAGGTCGTGGTTGGCTAATGTTTTGAGCGTCAAGCGAAGACATACAAACCTACAGTTTAAGGGTTAATCACACAGTTGGCTAGCTTCTTATTATATCATCTGAAAGAAAAGCTTGCTAATAGAGAAGATGTTGAGGTGAAAAGCGAGGAAATTTATTCGTTGAGGTCAAGTTGGGGGGGAGGCTTAGCCCCAGCTATACGATATGATCGGGCGATCTTCTGTTGCTGCTGTGTTTGTCCGACTTTGTTTCGAGCATTGGTATGTTTATCACCGATTTCGATGTGTATTTGCACATCGAGCTGCATTATTTGATAAATGACCTGCTCTATTTGGTTAATGAGGGATTTAAGCTTTGGTGATTGCCGATATATTTGGCGAATTCGTTCATCATCAGTTGGAAGGTCTCCAATCTCACTATCCAGTCGACGGATACGATGAAAAACAATGTCTCTTCTTTTTAGCAGCTGTAATACTAACTCTTCGTCATCAGTATCCAAGCTTTCCTTCAATTGATGGGTAATAGACAAACATGACTCATAGAAGTCTAGTTTGCGTGCAAATTGTTGTAATAAGACTGACTCTGAGTCATGTGGCTGCTGATTAATCACGCCTTAATAGTTCCTATTTGGGAACGTAAGTTACTGGATTGGGCGGCTTGCGAGTTGGGTTGTTTGGCTCGATTCTCTTGTACAGCTTGGCCCCATGCTTGTCTCAAACCAGTAGCGTGCTCAATTACATCATCTAGTGGCTCTGACTTTTTCTCTGTCACGGATTGACTAATTTGCCATAAAAAGTAATCATATAAGCTTTGTAGGCTGGCCGTGATTTCTTTATTCGCATTTTCGTCCAGAGCACCAACCAGTTCCAAGATGATCTCCCTAGCTTTGAAAATTTGGTCTGAAAACTCCTGCTTATCGGTATTATCTGTTTCAAGCTGTAATTTAGCTTTCTTGAGGGAAACGATCAAAGCGTCGTATAACATCAGCAAAAGATTACCTTTATCTGCCGACTTTACTTGCATTTGTTGGTATTTGCCGTAAGCCAGTTGTCGTCTCATCAGTGTGCTCGCTTTATCTCTTTTTTATTATTTGATTTATTTATTATTTGATTTACAGACTAGGTGCCAAAAACTGAGCTGTTCTGTTTCATATCTAATCATCATCTTTTTTTCCGCTCAGGCCGGCCAATTGGCTTTCAAGAAAGGCCGTCTGGGCTTGTATTTCAGCCATAGCTTTTTCCATAGCTAAGAACTGGCTCTTGTAACGATCCTCAACTTGAATCAATCGTCTTTCGATCTTGTCCACTTGATCTTGTGTCCGATCAAACTGTGACTCAAAACCATCCAACCTTCGTTTAATTTGTCCATCAATATCATCAACAAATCCTTCTAACAATCGGTTGAGTCGTTCAGCAATACCTTGGGTCAGGGTTACGGTACCACGAGCGGTATTATTATCCACATCGGTTGGGGTCAACTTGACTCTCAGGCGAAGACCTTCTGAATCTCCGGCTTCGTCTGTACCAGTTAGATATTGTCCACTACCATCGGCCGATTGACCATTAATAGTTCCTACTACATCTTGGCCACTAGTTTCTTGGTGCGTACCTATACCAGTATAGTCGTTTTCACTGGCGGTTACACCGAAGCCATAACTGGAACCATATTCGTTGTGCTCCAAATGTAACTTGCCATCAACACTACTTGCGGTTACGGCAATTCGGTTTCGTCCCAATACGGTAGAACCAAAAGAACCAATATCTAAGTCTCCAGAAATACTTAGCGAAAGATTACTATTACCCGCTAGATTATCTGTAATTACAATTTTACCATCTGAATCCAATGTAGCCGTAATCTCACCATTAAACTGGCTTTCTAATGTGTTCAAAAAATCCTGAACAGTCGAATTATCCGCAATCGTATAGCTGGTTTGGCTAACATTAGCTCCGTAATGGCGAGTACCTGAAAAATTGATAGTATCCCCCGTATTGTACCCCAAATCGGTGAATTTACTGTTAGTAGTAGCTGTTGCACCGTTAGTACCTATTTTCTGGCTGGCAGTTCGAACTTCCGCGATACTGGTTGACAATTCGGTATTGATTTTCTGGATGACTTCTTCCAAGGTATCTCCAGTACTTAAGCTAACCGCTGCCTCAGCATCGCTGGAAAAGTCAGTAATCGTCAGGGTGTCGTCAGCAGTTAGGCCGGAACTACTAAATGTTGAACCCGCCGTCAAAATCACCTTAGTCGCGGCTTGTGTAATGTCGATAGTATAAGTACCTGACTGGGTATGCTGATTAAAACCAACATATTCGATAGCTTCATCGGTCGTTGTTCCTTCTCCACGTAATAACTGTTCAACACTGAGTAAGTTACTATCAATAGCCGACTGAAGGGCACTATCATCGAGTGAAATAATTCCCGCTCGATCGGTCGAAATACCTAGACTAAGGAGATTTTTGTTGTCCCCCGTCAGTCCATTCAACGTTGTCCCGATCAAGCGTTGAATTTGAGTTTGTACTGATCTTACGGTCGAATCACCGAAAAGCAAGCCAGAAACGCCGGTATTGGCATCGAAAGCAAATTGTTCTTTTACAAAACCGACAATACCATTATAAGTCTCAACAAACTCGGTCATACCGCTCTTAATCTGGCTGGTATCTTTTTCTATTCTCAAAGTGATGGGTGGATCACCTGTTTCGGCATTGGTATTGAGAAGATCCAAAGTTACACCCTGAATTACATTGGAGATTTTATTGGTTTCGTGGGTAACATTGATATTGTTAATTTTCAGACGAGCATCTTGACCCGATTGCAAAACCCTGTCCTGTCCTTTGGTTGTAACAGAAAAATCTCCGAACAGGTTCGTATCAGTAGAGCCAAAATTACTCTCATCCACATCAATTGACAGTAAACTTTCACCAGCCGTATTGTCGGAAACGACGATTTGTCCATCCTCTATCGATAAGCTGATGCTAGAGGTACCAAACACAGTTTGGACTTGGTCCAAAAAGGCTTGAACTGTATCTCCATTTTGATAAGTATAAGTGCCACTGACTGATTGGCCATCTCGATTGGTTCCACTGATACTGATGGTCTTGTTGCCCACAATCCCACTATCGATCTCACTAAAGAGTGTACTGGATGTGATATTGGTACTACCGGTAGTTTGAACTGTTTTGTCAGTGCTTAATCGCTGGGAAACGCTAGATTGCTCCCCATTAGAGTCAGTGAAACCAAGCTGTTGTAGCAGGCTGCCATCCAAACTGTCTGATAGGTTAATTCCATTCTCACCTGTTTGGTTAGCTGCTAAGATCAAACGATGATCTTCCGATGAGACAGAGATGATGGAGGCGGTAACTTGGACATTAGCACTATTGATCTTATTACGTATATCGGCCAGTGAATCGCTAGTAGCAATAGTAATTGACTGTTCATTGACCACCAAATTACCAGAAAAGTTTAAAGTGCTGGTTTTACTAGCAAAAATTCCGGAGGAAAATTGTTCGGTCTCGGCCCGCTGTATTACTTCTATACTATAACTACCCTCAGCTGCTTGACTAGAAATAGAATGAGCTAGGGTTTTGTTTTCGCTAACTGAGGCTTGGAATTGGTGGAAGGTAGTTCTGGAGTTTAGTGTTTTTACGCTGCCTTGAAAGGTTTTGACAATACCGTCAAGTTGTTCGAATGCACCCTGTTTTTGCAGTATCTGTGTCTGTTTTCTCTCGAGTAATTGAACCGGGCGACGTTCAATTTCCATCAGCTTTTCCAGCATTCCTGCTGTGTCCATCCCTGAACTTAAACCTGAAAAAGTGATTTCTGACATCTTTCGTTCTCCCTAGCGACTGATTGGTATATGTCTAATCGGATTCGTGAAGACCAAAACAAACAGCGAGTGACAATTTTAACACTGGTACTAGAACCTGTCAATAAGACAGATGCCACTGCAGCTAATACTGTACT
>JACLAC010010821.1_pt1 | contig 19164 bp, 13 predicted proteins | sample 8027881 | NCBI WGS metagenome assembly JACLAC01 (sample SAMN15725517, study PRJNA655200) | protist metagenome | isolation source: fluorescence activated cell sorting (FACS) single amplified genomes of... | place: Spain: Blaines Bay Microbial Observatory, Mediterranean Sea | collected 2016-01-19 | reverse complement strand
ACTGCCCGACATCGATTGTGGTAGCGATGGCTGCCAACGCGATTGGTGCAGTCTGGTCATCGTGCTCGCCAGATTTTGGCGTCAACGGGATTCTCGACCGCTTCTCGCAGACCCAGCCCAAGGTTTTGGTCGTGTGCGACGGCTATTTTTACACCGGCAAAGCTTTTGACACGCGCGAGAAGTTTACTGAGGTGCTGGCGCAGTTACCATCGGTGGAGCGCTGCTTCATGCTCGGGTTTGCCGATGAGCAAGCCGAGGTCGGACCGCTGCCTCGGACCGAACGGCTGGACGCTGCGCTGGCACGGCACACTGAAGCGACCACGCCCCATTTCGCGCGTCTGAACTTCAACGCGCCCATGGTCATCATGTTTTCTTCCGGCACGACCGGAAAGCCCAAGTGCATCGTGCACGGGCAGGGCGGGGTGCTGCTCAAACAGCTAACCGAGCACATCTTGCACAACGATACCCGGCCCGGCGACCGCACGTTCTTTTTCACCACCTGCGGCTGGATGATGTGGAACTGGTTGATCACCGGCCTGCAGACCGGGGCGACGGTAATGCTGTACGACGGCTCGCCCTTCGCGCCCGATCCGTTGGTGCTGTGGCGGTTTGCCCAGGAGCATGGGATCACGGGTATGGGGTTATCGGCCAAGTACGTCGATGCGCTGAACAAGCAGGAGGTGCGCCCCAAGACCGTGGGGGACTTTGCGGCCATGCGCTGTATTGCCTCAACCGGTTCAACGCTGGTCCATGAGAGCTTCGATTACCTCTATGAGCACGTCAAAACGGACGTACAGGTTATGTCCTGCTCGGGCGGTACGGACCTGCTGGGCTGCTTTGTCTCCGGGGCGGTCACGCTGCCGGTTTATCGCGGCGAGTTGCAGGTGCCGGGGTTGGCGATGGATTTGCAGGTCTATGATGACGACGGTGAACCGATGCGCGATGGTCGGGGCGAGTTGGTCTGTGCCAAGCCCTTTCCCTCCATGCCTCTGGGGTTCTGGGGCGACGAAGACGGTAGCCGTTATCACAGCGCTTACTACGAGCGCTTTCCCAACGTGTGGACCCACGGTGATTTCATCGAGATGACCGAGAACCACGGCTACATCATCCATGGCCGCTCAGACGCCACGCTGAACCCCAGCGGTGTGCGGATCGGCACAGCGGAGATTTACCGGCAGGTGGAAACGCTGCCGCAGATCAAGGAAAGCATCGTGATCGGGCAACCCTGGGCCGGGGATACGCGCGTGGTGCTGTTCGTCGTGTTGCAGGAGGGGGAGACCCTGACCGATGGATTGCGTGAGAAAATCAAGGTGCGGATCCGTCACGGCGCTTCACCGCGTCACGTACCTGCGAAAATCGTCGAAGTCATCGATATACCGCGCACGCGCTCGGGCAAGATTGTTGAGTTGGCGGTGCGCTCGGTGGTGATGGGCGAGGAGGTCAAGAACGTTGAAGCGCTGGCAAACGCCGAAGCGCTGGATCATTTCCGCAATATCGAAGTGCTTCAAGAAGACTGACTTACAGACCCGCGCGCATGCGCTAAGGTGCGCGGGTAAAGTCCACTGATCAAAGACAGTTCTATGCCGGTAATCACCACAATCGAAGATCTGCGGCTGCTGGCCAAGCAGCGGGTGCCAAAAATGTTTTACGACTACGCTGACAGCGGTTCGTGGACAGAGCAGACCTATCGCGAGAACTCCTCCGACTTCGAAAAAATCCGCCTGCGTCAGCGCATCGCTGTGGATATGGAAGGGCGCAACCTTGCCACGAAGATGGTGGGCGAGGACGTCACCATGCCAGTGGCGCTAGCGCCAACGGGTCTGACCGGGATGCAACACGCAGATGGTGAGATATTGGCGGCCAAGGCAGCGGAGGCCTTTGGGGTGCCTTTTACCCTGTCCACCATGTCAATATGCTCCATCGAAGACGTGGCTGAACACACCACCAAGCCGTTCTGGTTCCAGCTGTACTTCATGCGTGACCGGGATTATATCGAGCGCCTGATCAAGCGCGCGCACGTTGCCGGTTGCTCGGCGCTGATGGTGACCATGGACCTGCAGATCCTCGGACAGCGCCATAAAGACGTGGTCAACGGTCTGTCTGCCCCGCCGAAGCTGACCGTGCCCAACATGATCGACATGGCGATGAAGCCCCGCTGGTCGCTGGGTATGCTGGGAACCAAGCGGCGCACCTTCCGCAACATCGATGGGCACGTTGATACCGTGGACGGCCTGTCCTCGCTGGCCAAGTGGACCGCGTCGCAGTTCGACCCGAGACTGAGCTGGGACGATGTGGCGTGGATCAAGGAACGCTGGGACCGCAAGCTGATCATCAAGGGCATTCTGGACGAAGAAGACGCGCGCATGGCTGTGAAAACGGGGGCGGACGCCATTATTGTGTCCAACCACGGTGGCCGCCAGCTCGACGGTGCGCGGTCGTCTATTGCCAAGCTGCCGGGTATTGTTGAGGCCGTGGGTGATCAGGTCGAAGTCCATATGGATGGCGGTATTCGCTCCGGTCAGGACGTACTCAAGGCCATGGCGCTGGGCGCAAAAGGCACCTATATCGGCCGCGCCTTCCTCTATGGCTTGGGGGCCATGGGGCAGCAGGGCGTGACCAAAGCCTTGGAGATCATCCAGAAGGAAATGGATGTCACAATGGCGCTGTGCGGCCGCAGGGACATCGAGCAAGTCAATCTCGATAACCTGATTCCCAAGAGTGAGCTAACGGCAAACGATTACATGTAATGTGTGGTTCAAGAACCTTTCCGGAAGCATTGAATTTGATTCCAGAATAGGGCACGGGACGCGGTTATGCGCACGGGATTGGGACCTGAACAGTGGTCCATGCAGACGGTGCCTGTCTAGGGTCAGGCACTTGATGCCAACAGACCGAGGAACGCCCGCCGTGAGCTTGAGCCCTGCTGTTTCCGCCATCCTTGAAAACTACGATTCTGAAAACCCAGGCACTCGCGCCAAGCTTGTGCAGATGCTCAACCACGGACGGTTGGCCGGCACTGGGAAAATGGTCATTCTGCCCGTTGATCAGGGCTTTGAGCACGGCCCTGCGCGCTCCTTTGCCCCCAATCCGGTTGGCTATGATCCGCTTTACCATTGGCAGCTTGCCATTGACGCTGGTTTGAACGCCTTTGCCGCGCCCATCGGGTTGCTGTCGGCGGGCGCAGGGCGCTTTGCCGGGCAGATTCCAACGATCCTGAAGGTCAACAGCTCGAACAGCCACGCGCTGAATGCGGATCAAGCCTTGACTGGCAGTGTCGAAGACGCGCTGCGGCTGGGCTGCGCTGCGGTCGGCTACACGCTCTATCCCGGCTCTGACCAGCAATTCGACATGCAGGAAAAGCTCCGACAGCTGACCAAGGACGCGCGCGACGCTGGCCTGGCTGTGGTGGTGTGGAGCTATCCGCGTGGGGGCGGGCTGAGCAAGGACGGTGAGACCAGCCTCGACGTTATCGCCTACGCTGCGCATATCGCGGCACTGATGGGCGCGCACGTCATCAAGGTTAAGCCACCCAGGACCCGGATCGAACAGGACGCGGCGAAGAAGCACTATGAAGGCCACGACTGGAGCCGTCTGGAAGACCGCATTTCCCACGTCATCCAATCCGCCTTTGATGGTCGCCGGATCGTGATTTTCTCCGGGGGTGAAGCCAAGGGCAATGAAGCCGTGGCCGAAGAAATCGCCGCTATTGCCAAGGGTGGCGGCTCGGGTTCCATTATCGGTCGCAATGCCTTTCAGCGCTCCCGCAATGAGGCGTTGGCGTTGCTCGATCAGCTGATCGAGATCTACCAGGCGCAGGCCGCGCAGGAAGCCACTTCAGGGACGGATAACCCGCCGGCGGCTCGTCAGGCCGCATGATCGACCTGATCCCTCATTTCGAACGCGCCTGTGCCGCTGCAGCGCTCGCCTGTCAGCCGTGGGTGGGACGTGGCGACAAAGAAGCTGCCGATGCCGCCGCCGTGGCGGCGATGCGTCGCGTCTTTGCCCAGGCCCCAATGGCGGGCCGGATCGTCATCGGTGAAGGGGAGCGCGACGAAGCGCCCATGCTGTTTATCGGCGAGGAAGTCGGCAACGGTGATCCTGGCAGCGCTGCCGTGGACATCGCCGTTGATCCCCTTGAGGGAACCACGCTGTGCGCCGAAAATCGCCCGGGCGCACTCTGTGTTGCGGCCGTTGCCCCGCGCGGCGGACTGCTGCATGCGCCGGATGTTTATATGCAGAAAATCGCCGTTGGGCCGGGTCTGCGCTTAGATGGTACCGATCTGGACCGACCGGTCGAGGCTGTCCTCAGAGGGTTAGCCCGGCAGGTCGGAGGGTCTTTGCGTGTGGTCATGCTCGACCGCCCGCGACACGAGGGTGCTAAACGGGCCGCCTTGGCTGTTGGTGCTGACCTGACCCTGATCCCCGAGGGCGATGTCATGGGCGCGCTGCAAACCGCGCTGCCTGACGCAGCGACCGGAGTGCCTCCGTTTCACGTCTATCTTGGTAGTGGTGGCGCGCCGGAAGGGGTGCTGGCGGCCAGTGGGTTGCAGGCGCTGGGCGGTTCGATGATCGGCCGATTGCTGTTCCGTGATGGGGCCGAGCGGTCACGTGCGGCGGCTATCGGTCTGGCTGATCTGGATCAGATCTACACCATAGACGACCTCGCGGCCCCAAGCTCCCATTTGGTGCTTGCCGGGGTGACAACCGACGTGCTCGCTGGGGTGCAGGGGCGGCAGATTGACATTCTGACCCTCAGCCCAGGCCAAGAGACACCCCGCCGTCATAAACTGACGCTCTAAGCCCGCATTCGAGCTGGGTCATAGAAAAAGGGACGCCTGAGCGTCCCTTTTCTGTATTAGGGCGTTGGACTGGGTTTACTGCTTGAAAACATAGGTGTTCAAGCGATCAGAGCGGCTGTCCTTATAGACCGTGCTGATCTGGAGGGTCAGCATGCCATTACTTTGGGTCATGATGGCACTGCGTTTGGCAATGCTACTGTCCCAAACGGCCAGAATGCTGTTCGCGCTGGTCGCAGGATCACTGACAGAAGCGGTCAGCGGCTGAGCCGGCGTCCAACCCCATTCGCAATCGGTCGGCGAGCAGGAGCCCCAAGCCTTAGCCTTCACGTTGGCCCCATCGACGTTGATCTTTAGCCTAGTGATTCCCCGGGTGTTGGCGTCAACGTTCTTCCAGACGCCTTCGAGCTTGTCGAGATTGGTGGTCGGGGTCAGCAGGTTCAGGTTGATGGCAGGCCGGTTGGGGAGCAGGGAAGGGTTCACGAAAATTGGGTTGGTGGCGATGGGCCGGGTCAGTGCCGGGCTCACGAATATCGGGAGGCGCTTGAAGGTGTAGCTGTGGAACGTATCTGCGCGGTTGTCTTTGAAGTCTGTGGCGTTGTCCACGATCAAGTTGCGGCCTGAACGGTACGCGTTCAAAATCGACATCTTGTAGGATTTCTCATAGAGCGCGACGATGCGATCAGCGGTTACCGGGGAAGCGCTGACGCTGCTGGTCAGCGGGGTTGCTGGCACTTCGCCCCAGGCGCAATCGCTGGGTGAGCAGGAGCCCCAGGCCGTCATAGATACAACAGCACCATCACCGCCGATGACCACTTTGGTCAGGCCGTGGGTGTTGCTGTCGATGTTGACCCAAGTGCCGCGCAGGTCGGAGAGGTCAGCAGATGCTGTGGTCGCCGCGGCCAGGCCGGCGGCCGCGATCAGAGAAGCGGTCGCGAGTTTGGAGAAGCAAGCAGGGAGTTTCATGGTGTCTAAGCCTTATAGTCGTCGGTTGTTTGGGGGGGTAAGGACGAGATGTCTTTCCCGAGGTGACGAGAGACTTGATACAGACCCTGTGTTGCGCCCGTTTCTCAGATTGTTTTTGTAGTTATTCGGCTTTGAAACAGTTGATTATTCTTTATTTCAGCGGATTTCAGAGAATTTTAGTGATTAGGCAGTCTTCTGCCTGGTCAGACTGCCGTACTTTTTGGCCTGCGCTTCCCAAGCGGGTTGGGGTCGGGGGCGATGCCAAGAAAAAAGGGGCCGCTGCGGTTCTGACCAACCGCAACGGCCCCTTCTTGGGAGATGAGACGAGGGAGACGACCGGTGGACCCGGTCGATCAGTTCGTTAGAAACGCATCGGAACGGCGGTTTCCTTACCCGCGTAGATCTGCACTTCAAGCTCGTCGACACTGTTTTCCATCTGAGACCGAATGGAGTAAAGACCCGGCTGCAAATACAGAGTGCCAACGGTTTCAATCGGGCGTCTGGCCACCTCTGTTCCTTCAGAATCTGTGATGGTAGCGAAGAAAATGCCCGTCTGACCGTTTGGTAGCTCCAGCTTAAGGCGACCAATGTTCAGGGCTTCTCGGCGGCTTGACGGATTGTCCGGTTCATTCTCGAATGTCACGGCGGTCTGGTAGCCAGGCAGGCTTAGGTCAAGTTGGTAGGTGCCTGGAACGTTGGGCAGCGGGATTCTTGACCCCGAGCCGAAGTTGCGTGAGCTAATCGACTGCTCCGAGGTGCCGCGCAGGGTCCATTGCAGGTCCGGCAACTCGCCTTCCACACCCGGTGCCAGCAGGACCAGCACTTCATTGAGCTCGATCGGCACAACCACTGGATTGGCTTCATCAGGCAGGGAGTTGGCGATGGACTGCGCCTGGCTGAGAGGATCAAGGATGAAGCCGAGGTTCTGGCGAAGGACTTGCAGCGTCGCGAGGTAGGAATCCCGCTCGGCCACCAGAGCCGCGATATCCACAGGTTCGTTCGTGCCGTGGAAGGCTCCGAAATCCAGGCTGCTGACAGTCAACTGACGGTTCCGCAAGGCCTCGTCCAGCCGCGCTTGTAGCCGCTCACTTTCGTCTGTCAGCAGGGCATTAGAACTCTTGGCATCGGTGAGGTTCTGGTTCAGATCGTCGATTTTGGCGTCCTGCCCTTCGATGGTCGCGTCGCGGTCCTCAAGCTTGGACGAGAGCTGGTCATTTTTCCGCTTGGCAGCCTCAAGCGCCGCCGCTTGGGCGTCTGCTGCTGCCCGCGCATCTGCGAGTTCCTGGGTCAAATCATTAATTTTGGAGTTCTGCTCACTAAGGGTGCCATTGCCATTTTCGAGGTCGGACCTGAGCTGCTCGTTTTCCTGATTGGCGAGGTCGAGTGCAGCGGCTTGCGATATGATCGTTGCACCTGCGTCGTCGAGCATAGCGGTCAGACGTGCGACTTCTGTTTCACAATCCTTCAAGGCGGCAAGCAATTCTTCGATCGTGGCATCCTGTTTCTGAACCACGCTGTTTAGGCGTGCCAATTCGTCCTGGGTCGTGGTCAGTTCATCCTTGAGCGATGCCACTTCAGCATCGGCGGCGGCGAGCCCGGCGAGGGCCGTTGCAGCGCGCTGGTTGGCCGCATCGAGCTTCTCTGCGGTTTCACGCAGCGCGTCGAGCGATTTCTCCAGCGTTTCCCGCAGCGCCTTTTCAGCACTGTCATCCTTGACGGCAATGGTTTCGACCGCCTTTCGGAAACCATCAACGAGCTGGTCGGCGCGGTTGGCGCCAACATAAGTCCCGCCGGTCAGGTCAGCGATACAGCGGATCTGGTTGGCGTCGCGATCGTTGAGGTCAAAGCCGATGACGTGAGCGGTCATTTTGGCGCCTTTGGCTTGCAAATCCCGGATCACTTGGCAAGGATCCACGCCACAGCTTTCGATGCCGTCAGAAAGCACGATCAGGTTGGCTTCCTGACCCTTGTTGTTGAAGTAACCGGAGGCTGTGACAAGCGAATTGCCCAAAGGCGTCTTGCCTACAGCGACCTGGCTGGTCATCCAGTTTCGCATGGTTCTGGACTGTGCTTCACCGGGTCGGAAAGCAAGCTCAATGTCTCCGCAATCTCCTTTGCGTCGGTGCCCATAAGCCAAAACACCCAAATTGAGGGACTGGCTCCATTCGTCGAAGTTTCGGTCAATGATGTCCTTCAGAACTTCGAATTTAGGAGCGCCGTTGACCGCCCCCCACATCGAACCAGAAAAGTCCATGATCAGCATGGCCTCGGGGCGGTCGCCGTTTTGGGCTGCTTCGGCGTTCTGCGCGCCTGCAGTCCCGGAAATCGACAGCGAGGATAGACAAAGGGAGAGGGAAATTAAAAGCAGCCAAGGCTTTAAAATAATAGACACAACAGAGCTCCAACTGAGATCATTATTAGAAGAATGCCGCTAATTGAAACGCTTAAATTGCGATTTTGAAAGCACTCTAAGGTGCAATTGATTAAAATTCAAAGCTAAATTTTGAAATCCTGGGGTGCTCGTGCGCCCTTATGCGCAACGTGACCACAATTCACAGGATTCTGGGCGCCCGTGCCATTAATGCCACGCTGAAAGGCGCTTCGGCGTGCCGGAAAATACGGCATTCCTGGTGCGTGGGGTCTGGTCACCGACTGGCGGTCGTTCCGCAACCGGCTCAGGGTAGATCCGAAACCCGCCATCCCTAAACGGATAGGACTATCGGCCCTGAGCGGCTCTTGGTGCGTTCCTTCAGACCTAGGCGGTCGATCCGCGCAATTCCCGCAGGCGTTCCTGTAAGTAGGAGTCTGCCGTGTAGCGGTCGGAAAGAACTACGCTGGGATTGGGGTGGCAGAAGAGCGGTATGCTGATCCGGCCAACGGTCTTGTCCGCTCCTTCAGGGTTGACCACGCGGTGGGTGGTCGAAGGAAAATAACCGCCCGAGGCTTCTTGCAGCATGTCGCCAATGTTGACGATCAGATTGCCAAAGTCGCACGGCACTTCCAGCCAGCTGCCATCGTTAGCCAGTACCTGCAAGCCTGGTTCGTTGGCGGCAGGCAGGATGGTGATCAGGTTGATATCCTCATGCGCTGCGGCACGGATTGCAGCGGGCTCTTCATCGCCGGTCAGAGGAGGATAGTGCAAGATCCGCAACAGGTGCTTGGGACTGTTCTCGATCATGCCGGAGAGAGGCTGAGTGTAGAGCGCCAGAACGTCATCAGGGGATTCGTCTTCGATCCATTGCAACAATTCGGAGGCCAGCGCCATCGCGTTGTTGTGGTAGGATTGCGCGTTGGGGCGAAGGTCTTCGGGGCAGACATCCCCGGGGTAGAAGTGGTAAAACTCCTTGATGTCCTTGATCGTATTGCCCTTGGCGGTTTCCGACATGGTTTGCGGGTAAAAACCGCCTGTGCCGTTATGCGGAACGGTAAACTCGTTCTTGCGATCTTCACCGAAAAACGCGCGCCACTGGTCGTATATGCCCTGCACTTGGCCTTGTTGCAGGGGATGATTTTTCAGAACGCCAAAACCAGTCTCACGCAGTGAGCGGACGAAGTCTTGTTTGGCTGTGTGGCTGGTGTAATCGACTGCTTCGAGTGCCATGCCAATCCCTTTCTCGTGATTAATCTGACGGATTATAGGTGACTCTTTTACGGTTTGGTTTTCAAGGGGCCATTTTGTCTTTCTGAGGTGGTGGCGTGGGTTCAAATCCGAAAAAAATGAAAAATGCTTCGGACTCATCCCATCAGGGCCTTCCCAAGTCTGGCGAACTGAGCCTAGGGTGAGACATGTTTAATAGCAGCGGACTACTTGTATGCTTTCCTTGGGGAATTTGCCGACCACTGACGTGATGCGTGAGGCCGATCTAAACAGCCACATGCACCCGTTTACTGATCATGACTCTATTGGCACGGACGACCTGCGGGTTATTACGTCGGCTAGCGGGGTCTTCATCGGCGACAGTGAAGGCAACCAGATCCTCGACGGCATGGCGGGGCTCTGGTGTGTGAATGTTGGTTATGGCCGCACCGAAATCGCCGAGGCTGCTGCCCGGCAAATGACGCAGCTGCCCTACTACAACACCTTCTTCAAGACCACGCACCCGCCGGTGATCGCGCTGGCGGAAAAGCTACGCAGGCTAACGCCCGACGGGATCAACAAGTTCATGTTCGGCACCTCGGGCTCGGACAGCAACGATACGGTGATTCGCCTTGCGCGCACCTATTGGGCCGGACGCGGCAAGCCCGGCAAGACCGTGATGATCGCCCGGCACAACGCCTACCACGGCTCGTCGATGGCCTCGGCCTCGCTGGGCGGTATGAGCGCCATGCACGCGCAGGGCGGTTTGCCCATCCCGGATATTCATCACATCGGTCAGCCTTATGTGTTCGATGAGGCTGGTGACATGGATCCGAATGCATTCGGTCTGATGCGCGCGCGGGAGCTGGAGGCAGCGATCGACGCGCTGGGTGAGGATCGCGTTGCAGCCTTTATCGCTGAACCGGTTCAGGGCGCGGGCGGGGTGATCATTCCGCCGGAGAGCTATTGGCCCGAAATCCAGCGGATTTGCGATGAGCGTGACATTCTACTGGTTGCGGACGAAGTGATTTGTGGCTTCGGTCGGCTGGGAACATGGTTTGGCTCGCATCACTATGACATACGCCCGGACATGATTGCGATGGCCAAGGGGCTGAGCAGTGCCTACCTGCCGATTGGCGGCGTGGGGCTGACGGATGAGGTCTACGAAGGGGTCAGCCAGATGGGTGAATTCGCCCATGGCTACACCTATTCCGGTCACCCGGTCAGCGCCGCGGCAGCGCTGGCGAATCTCGACATCCTCGAAAGCGAAGGAATCGTCGATCGCGTGGGCACACACACAGCCGGGGTCTTTGCGGAGAAGTGGAGCGCCCTGGGTGATCATCCGCTTGTCGGTGAGGCTTCGAGCCTTGGCCTGCTGGCGCGGTTGGAACTGGTACCGGACGCCAAGAGCGGCTCGCGCAGACGGTTTGACGACGTCGGCAGGGTCGGTGGCATGTGCCGTGACAACTGCTTTGCTAACAATCTGGTGATGCGGGCGGTCAGGGATTCCATGGTCTGCAGCCCGCCGCTGATCATCAAGGATGATGAAATCGACATCCTTGTCGAGCGGGCCTGGAAGGCGTTAGACCTCACGGCGGCGGCGGTTGCCGACGAGATGACTTAGGCTGCAGTAGAGAGATGTGTCATGAACGAGCTTCCTCAAACGCTGGAACCGGAAATTTCGCTTGAAGAATCGCCCGATCTTGTATCGGGACGGATGAGTGAGTTGCGCGCCTGGGCGCAGGAAAAGGGTGTGGAAGAGGTCGAGTGCCACACGCCCGATTTCGCCGGGATTGCGCGCGGCAAAGTTATGCCTGCGGCCAAGTGGTTCACCGGCGTACAAACGCGCCTGCCGACCTCGGTTTTCTTCGCTACCATCACGGGATCCTACGCCGACAGCCCGCATCGCGAGCTATGGTCGGATGCGGACATGATCCTCAAGCCCGACCTGCACACCGCAGCGTCACTGCCCTGGGCGACGGTTCCGTCGATCCAAGTGATCCACGACGTGCTCGATCTGGATGGCAAACCAATTGACTTTGCGCCCCGCACAGTGCTGCGCCGGGTTCTTGAGCAATACAAAGATTTGGGTTGGTTGCCGATTGTGGCCCCGGAGCTGGAATTCTACCTGACCAAGCCAAACACAGACCCCAACCTGCCACTGGAACCACCTCAGGGCCGCTCTGGCCGGACCCAGCGGACCAATCAGGCGTTCTCCATGCAGGGGATCGACGAGTACGAGTCCGTGATCGATCACATTTACGACTTTGCCCAGGCACAAGGCGTGGAGATCGACACCATTATTCAGGAGTTCGGTCCGGCTCAGTTGGAGGTGAACCTCGTTCACGGTGACGCCATGATCAAGGCCGATGAGGTGTTCATCTTCAAGCGGACCGTGCGCGAGGCGGCCTTGCGCTGCGGCTGCTACGCAACCTTTATGGCCAAGCCCATCGAAGGACACGCGGGCAATGCCATGCACATCCACCAGTCGGTACAGTCGATTGAAAGTGGTGAGAACATCTTCAGCGATGCGGCGGGGCAGCCGACTGATCTGTTCCGCTGGTTCATCGGTGGGCAGCAAAAGTACTCCTACGCGAACTCGGCGCTGTGGGCGCCTTACGTGAATTCCTACCGCCGTCTGGTGCCGGACATGTCCGCGCCGATTAATCTGGAGTGGGGTTACGACAACCGCACGACAGGCCTACGGGTGCCGCGCTCAGGGCCGAACAACCGACGGGTTGAAAACCGATTGATCGGGGCTGATACCAACCCCTACCTGGCGATTGCAGGATCTCTGGCGGCGGGTCTGCTTGGCATCCGTCACAAGGTTGAACCCCGTGAGCACGTGGTGGGCAATGGCTTCGAAGGCGGCCGGGCCTTGCCCTATTCGCTGCTGGAGGGGCTGGAGGCCTTCACTAAGAGTGAAGATCTCGCCGACGTGCTGGGCCAGAAGTTCATCGATATGTACGCCGCGCTGAAGTTCGAGGAATACGATGCCTTCATGCAGGTCATCAGCCCTTGGGAGCGCCAGCATCTGTTGCTCAATGTCTAAGGCCAGAGCGCCTCTGATGATTGGGAACGACGGCCATGCCTGAACGCTCGCTGCTCTACCGGAATGACCGGGCTGGAGCCTATCCTGAATCCTACTACGCAGCGACCGCCATCGGCATGGTGGACCGGCCTGCGCTGGAGGGCGTGGTCGAGGCGGATGTCTGCATCATTGGCGGGGGTTTCGCGGGATTGAGCACGGCTTTGCACTGCGCGGAGCAGGGTCGCTCGGTGGTGGTTTTGGACGCGCACCGGGTCGGATGGGGCGCGTCGGGTCGCAACGGCGGACAGGCCGGTGCGGGTCAGCGGGTTGATCAAGACGAGCTGGAACCCCTGCTGGGACTGGACGACGCCCGTGAGGCCTTTCGCATCGGTATAGAGGCGCCGCAACTGGTGCAGGATCTGGCTGCCAAACACAGCATTCCCATCGGCTATAAGCCGGGGATCCTGCACACCAACCACCGCGCCCGCTACGACCCGGAAAGCCGCGCCTATGCCCGCAAGCTGAACGAGGAATACGACTACGACAAAATCCGTTTCGTCGAGCGGGATGAACTTCCGGAGATGCTGGGGGCGGCCGGATGTTTCGCAGGGACCCTCGATATGGGAGGCGGGCACTGTCACCCGCTGAACCTCGCGCTGGGGCTGGCGCGGGCGGCAGAGGCAGCAGGCGCGCAGATCTTTGAGCACTCGCCGGTGGTGGAGGTCGATCGCGGTGACCCGCACGTGGTCCGCACGGCGGGCTCAGCCTCGCAAAGATCCGCGGGCGCACCAGCCAGCGAAGGAACCGTTCGTGCCGGGATCGTTCTCTATGCCTGCAATGGCTATCTCGCTGGCCTGGAACCCCGCACGGCCGCGCGGGTCATGCCGATCAATTCCTTCGTGGTGGCGACAGAACCCTTGGATGACGAAGTCGCGCGCAGTTTGATCCGTGATGACGTAGCCGTGGCGGACAGCCGGTTCGTGGTAAACTACTATCGGCTGAGTGAAGATCCGGTCAGCAAAGAACGGCGGTTGCTCTTTGGCGGCGGAGAAACTTACGGCTACGGCTTTCCCGCGCGAATCGACGAATTTGTGCGGCGTCCGATGGCGGCTGTGTTTCCGCAATTGGCGGGGGTGCGGATCGACTACGGCTGGGGGGGAACGCTGGGGATCACTCGGCCACGCCTGCCCGATTTTGCCGAGTTGGGGCAGGGGATCTATTCCATGTCCGGCTATTCGGGCTCGGGTCTGGCGATGGCAACACGGTCGGGGAAGATCTTTGCCGACATGCTCGGCGGCGACGACCGGGATTTCCGCGTGATGCAAAGAATGCCAACCGCGCCTTTCCCCGGCGGCGGCCGCTGGCGTCACCCGCTGCTGTTCGCGGCGATGACTTGGTACGCCTTCAGAGACCGGCTCTAGCCAACGCTTTCGCGCTGGATTGAAGCCGTGCCGCGCTGATCTATCTCTGAGAAAGACAAAGAGCCTAGCGATGGGATATAAGTTCTCATTCGCCACGCAAGCCACCTCTTGCCCTCAGGAAGCAGCGCTCATGATGACCATTGGGATTCTCATCTGCGGACATTTCGTCGATGACATCAAGGCCACCTACGGTACCTATTGCGACCTCTACGCTGACATGCTCGGGGAAGGCTTCGAGTGCGTTCCCTATTTCGTCTGCGAGGGTGAGCTTCCGGCATCGGTTCAGGAGCAGGATGCTTGGTTGGTGTCCGGGTCGCGGTCCGGGGCCTATGAAGACCTGCCATGGATAAAGCCGCTGGAAGCCTTTCTCGTCGACGCCTACAGCGCGCAAGTCCCGGTCGTCGGCATCTGTTTCGGCCACCAGATCCTGGCCCAGGCGCTGGGCGGGAGGGTGGAGAAATACGAAGACGGCTGGTCCTTTGGTCCGGTCGAATACCGCTTCCGTGATGGCCCGTCTCAAACCGTCGTCGCGGTGCATCAGGATCAGGTCACGGCGCTTCCTGACGGGGCGACAGTGATCGCGGAGACTGATTTTTGCCGCTACGCCGGTCTGGCCTATACCGGCGGCAAGGCGCTAAGCTTCCAGCCGCATCCCGAGTTCAGCACCGCCTTTATCACCCAACTGACGGACCTCTATGCCGAGCGTCTGCCGGCCGATATTATCGAACAGGCCCGCGCAGCGCTCGACCGACCGCTGGATAACGCAATCATGGGGCAGCAAATCGCTGATTTTTTGCGCCAGAACCTGGTCTCAGCGGCGGTTCACGCACCAACTCCAGGCCCCGATAAGGCCGCATCATGAGCGATAATCCTGTTCCTCACTCTGCCGCTGACCCCCATGATACCCCGCACGCCAGCACACCGCCCGCGACCGCCGCTTCTCCTGTCCGCTTCGACGGCGAACGGCTTGAACCGCTGTTTCGGATTGGCCTGCAATCCTTGGACCTGGACCAATGGTTCGAAGTTGACGACCTGATCGAGCACTATCGCGCGGAAAAAGACCGCCTGAACGCGGCGGAAGGCGAGGCTGTCTATCGCGAAGAACCCGGTTCTGTCAGCGGTCAGGCCGAGGTCCGGGCGTTGATCGCGGACAACCTTGCCCGCAACCACCCTGGCCTGAGCCTGCCCGTTGACAGCGGCGGTTCGGACCTGTTTGAGGCGGCGCGGATGGTGCAGGAGGACCTTTTACTGCTCTCGCGTGACGATAGCGGTTGGCGGCTTGTGGCCGCAGCGCTGCACTTCCCTTCGAGCTGGAAGCTATCGGAAAAGTTCGGTTTGCCGCTCGATCAGATCCACGGCAACGTGCCCGAGTTCGGCCCCGGCACCCGCAACGCCGCGCTCATGAACCGCATCTTCGACGGTTTGAAGATCGACCAGCCGGTTCAGCGCATGAACTGGAGCCTCTATCCCAACGCGACGCTGTACCATCCCTATTCCGCGCGCAGTCGCGAAGCCAATCCCGACCGGCACAGCATCGACGCAAAGTCGTTCATCCGGGTCGAGCGGCAGACACTGCGCAAGCTGCCCCAGACCGGCGACATCCTGTTCACCGTGCGCATCTACCTCGACCCGCTGACACAGTTGGCGAAACACCCCGGCGCGATCGATCGTCTGCGACAGTACCTGCTGGCTCTGACGCCGGCGGAGCGGGATTACAAAGGCCTGCGCACCTCGATCAACGATATCATTGCCATCATCGACAAGTTTCGCGCAGGCACCGCGTGACCAATGCGTTGCCGCCGGTTTTTGAGCGCTGGTTTGCGAGCCGGGGTTGGCAGATGCACGCACACCAGTGGGAAATGCTCGCTGCTGCCCGCGCCGGTCAGTCGGCGCTGCTGACGGCGCCCACTGGGGGCGGAAAGACGTTGGCCGGGTTCCTGCCTTCGCTGATTGAGCTGTCGGAGCAGCCCGACTTCGAAGGCCTGCACACGCTCTATATTTCCCCGCTCAAAGCCCTTGCGACCGACATTCGGCGCAACCTGGAAACACCGCTGAGCGAGATGGGCTTGTCGATCACCGCTGAAGCGCGAACCGGTGACACCCCCGCCAACCGCCGCGCACGTCAGCGAGAAACACCGCCAAACATCCTGATGACCACGCCTGAGAGCCTTGCCCTGCTGCTCTCGCTGGAAGACAGCGACCGCCTGTTCGCGAAGCTGCGCTGCGTCATTCTCGATGAGCTGCACGCACTGGCGCCGAACAAGCGCGGGGTGCTGCTGTCACTGGGGCTGGCACGGTTGCAGACATTGGCCCCCGCACACCGTCGCGTCGGGCTGTCGGCGACGGTGGCAGAGGAGCAAGTGCTGCTCGACTGGCTCTCCCCTGACGCACGCCCCTCCGGCCGTGTCGTCCACGTTCGGGGACGCCCCAAGAAGCGCCCCGATATTCGCATTCTCACCCCTGAGGACCACATCCACATGCCCTGGTCAGGGCACATGGGCGTTCATGCCATGGAAGGGGTTTATGACCTGATCCGAAACGCCGGCATGTCGATCATTTTCGTCAACACGCGAGCCCAGGCTGAACTGTGCTTCGCCGAGTTGTGGCGGCTGAACGAAGACGGCCTGGCAATCGCCATGCACCACGGCTCGCTTGAGCGTGAGCAAAGGCGCAAGGTCGAAGCCGCCATGGCCGCAGGCACCCTGCAGTCGGTTGTCGCGACGTCCTCGCTGGAGTTGGGGATCGACTGGGGCGATGTGGATCTGGTGGTGCAGGTTGGCGCGCCTAAGGGGGTCAGCCGTCTGATGCAGCGAATTGGTCGGGCCAACCACCGCTTTGATGAGGCCAGTCGCGCTGTGCTCGTCCCGGCCAATCGGTTTGAGGTACTGGAGTGCCAGGCCTGTATGGATGGTGTCTTCGCCGAGGAACTCGACGGCGACCCGATCCGGCCCGGCGGACTGGATGTGCTCGCCCAGCACTTGATTGGTATGAGTTGCGCGTGGCCCTTTCACCCCGACACGCAATATGCCGAAGTCATCCGCGCGCGACCGTTTCGAGAGCTCAGCCGCACGGACTTCGACGACACGCTGAAATTCGTCACCGACGGCGGTTACGCCCTGCGCGCCTACGAGCGGTTCAAGCGGTTGGTGACGCTGGGTGATGGGCGGCGCGGGATCGCTGACCAGCACCACGCCAAGCGCTACCGAATGAACATCGGCACCATTGTTGAGGCGACCACGCTGAAAGTGCGCCTGGGCAACGGTTACGGCAGGGCGCTGGGCGAGGTCGAGGAGTTGTTTGCCAACGGCTTGCGGCCCGGCGATACCTTTATTTTTGCCGGACGAATGCTGGAGTTTATTAAGATTGATGAAACCAGCCTGATTTGCCGCGCCGCACACCGGAGCGTTCGGGATCCGGCCGTGCCCGCCTACGGTGGTGGTCGCCAGCCCCTGACTGCCAACCTCGCCGACCGTGTCCGGGTGATGCTCGAAGACCCCGCCGAGTGGCCCAAACTGCCCGATCCGGTGCGAGAGTGGCTGCAATTGCAGCAGCTTAAATCGCGGCTGCCCTCAGCGGACAAGCTGTTGGTCGAAACCTTCCCCCGCGCTGACCGCTGCTATCTGGTTGCTTACTGCTTCGAAGGCCGCAACGCGCACCAGACGCTGGGTATGTTGCTGACCAAGCGGCTGGAGCGCTTTGGCTACGCGCCGTTGGGTTTTGTTGCCTCAGATTACTGCATCGCGACATGGTCCCTGCGCGTGCCCGAAACGCGGGAGCAGGTCGAAGAGCTGTTTGATCAGGACATGCTCGGCGATGATTTGGAAGCCTGGATGGATGAGAGCACCATGCTCAAGCGCACCTTTCGCCGGTGCGCGGTGATTGGTGGATTGATCGATCAGAACGTAATGGGGCCTAAGAAGAACCGCCGTCAGGTGACCTTCAACAACGACATCATCTATGACGTGCTTCGCCGACACGAGCCTGATCACGTCCTGTTGCGCGCCACCAGGCAGGACGCCGCCGGCGGGCTTACCGATGTCAGCCGTCTTGCGGACATGCTGGTACGGTTCCAAGGACGGATCGATCACGTGCCTCTGCCCCGAGTGTCGCCCATGGCGGTTCCAGTCATGCTCGACATCGGGCGCGAAGGGGTGGCGTCGGCCAGTTCTGCACCGGACGAAATCCTCGGTAGCAGCGCTTCGGCATTGATTGATGAGGCCATCGGTGATGAAACTGAACTGACCGCGTCTATGGACATGGACGCCATGGCTCGCGCTTTGTCAGGTGAGGCCTCGCCTGAGGCTCCATCGGGCCGCGACAGTTCCGATGCGGCAAGCCGACCTGTGAAATCCAGCCCCTAACCACCCCGACCAACAAACCCGCTCATCCAGACCAGAAAAACGCCCGCTATCACCTCATGACCGATGTTCGCTTTTACCATCTCACTCGCTCTCGGCTGGAGGACACCCTCCCGGTCATGCTGCAACGGACCCTGCAGCGAGAGGCCCGCGCGGTTGTGCGCTTTGCGACCGAAGAGCGGTTGAGCGACATCGACGAGGTCCTCTGGACCTTCAATGACGCGGAATTCATCCCCCATGGGCATGAGAAGACCGGGTTTGCCGAGCATCAGCCGGTCTGGTTGACGCTGGGTTTGGATAATCCAGGGCAGGGGTCTTATCTGTTTGTCGCCGACGGTGGTTCGTTTGATGGCTATGATGGCTTCAAGGTCTGCTCGATCCTATTTGATGGCCGCGACGAGCAGGCGGTCGCAGAGGCACGGAAACGGTGGGTCAGCATCCGCGATGCTGAGGGAGAGCACGCGCTGAGCTATTGGCAGCAAAACCAGCGCGGCGGTTGGGAACAGCGCGCCTGATCCGGTCCACGCAATCCTTTCTCTTTCTTCAATTTTGTTCTTTGGTTGAGTTTCTCGCTGAGCACGCGTATTTTGCTTCCGATGAAATCCGAGACCAAAAATTCAGTAAACGTTGCCCAAGCTGCGGTGGCGGCAACGCTGCACACGCTGAAAAACGGGCTTCCTGCGCGTCTGATTGCTGCGCCTGCGCCTGCATCTACCGTTTCCTCGCGCCCCGAGCCGGGCTATTTTGGCCGCATTGAACCGGCTGATCCCGGCGAAGTGACCCGGCCGCTCTATCCCGACGTTGCCGAACCGGATACGCCGCTGTGACGGGCCTGGATCACGTGCCGCCCAAAGGCTATCTCTTAGATACCGCTGTTCTGGTCTGGTTTGTAAACAACGACCCAAGCCTGTCTCCGGCCATCGCTGCACTGATCAAAAACACGGACGTGCCTGTATTTGTTTCTGCGGCATCGGTCTATGAGCTGTCGTTTAAGTACGCCAAAGGCCTGCTTCCC
>JACLAC010013925.1_pt1 | contig 19176 bp, 4 predicted proteins | sample 8027881 | NCBI WGS metagenome assembly JACLAC01 (sample SAMN15725517, study PRJNA655200) | protist metagenome | isolation source: fluorescence activated cell sorting (FACS) single amplified genomes of... | place: Spain: Blaines Bay Microbial Observatory, Mediterranean Sea | collected 2016-01-19 | reverse complement strand
GTATACGACTTTTATGTATTGGTTTCAGCTTTGTATATAATAGGAAAGTGTAGAAATGGCATTTGTGTGAGTGTATGTTGGTGCTGAAAAATAGAGTGAGAGGTCCCGTCATGTACGGGTATGACCCCACAGTGCTGAGTAGTGCTAGCATCTCTAACCCTAACGTAAATGATCAAAATGCACGATATTTTTAGTAAACATGGTTCTACTAGAAAACTCCCCAGACCACGACCTACAGACATTGTATACGTAATAAGTAACGGATATACAACGTTTCAAAGCATAATATTAATAACTTCAATGAAAGTTTTCGACCTTTCATGATTTTCACCATTTCGATGAAAAAGTGCTCTAATACTAACTCCATGCTAACGTACGATTAAATTTTTTTTTTCAGCATTTTTCTTTAAAAACATAATTATACACGTAAACTCTCGGAGAAAAGTTAAATATATCATCTATGATATAGAATCTATGACAATTTATCAAAATTTTTTATGTTGCATGTTCAAAATGAAGATTTCTAGCTCCATTTAAAATTGTTGTGATTCAAAATCGATTTGGATTTCTAGGCCTTTTTCAGGCATGTTCAAATACATTGCAAAATAGGGTATAGTTGGCACAATATATCTCGAGCTAATCAAAATATTAATACAAAAACAGGGTGGGATCTCATTTTTACATGTATGTAGGCAAACCTAAGAGTAAGTTGATGACAACTGAGTGTCAGGAAGATACTTTACTAATGACGTTTCAATTGCATGTTAAAGTACGCGTACTATGGAATAGGCTTGTAAAACCTTAATAAAAGTGTCCAAATAAGTGTATTTTTTCATGAAATTTCACTTTGGGTGTAGCGTTTCATGTAAATGTAATATTTATTTTGGTTGGAGTTTAGAGATACAAGTTATATATATAAAGAGAGGATGTGGTGGTTTATATGAGGTGAAAATGTTGGGAATGATGTTTGGAGACATAATGCAAATTTTATATATCTGATGAAATTTCTCAATTTTCGTACCCACTTTGGCGGAACTTTTAAAAATGAAAATAAAATTGGCAAAAATATTCGTGTTTGAGGTGTTATAGAAATGTAGTATAACTTTCGTAGTCTAATTTACATATTTTTGTTAGAGTACTTAAAACTATAGTATGGAGATTTTTTGTTATTTTCTAAAGTAATGATAATTCTCCCTATGAAGATTTTTTCATATATGGAAATAGCATTATAAAATTAGCATGGACACAGGCCTTTCAACATTTTACTCTGGAAAATGATGTTTTTCTGCCATGTTTTCTGTTTTTCATTTCCTATCATATTTATACTTAATGTAGTCCTTTTCATATACTCAGTAGATTTGTAGTGTTTGCTATATTTGATAGGAGAAATTAGGTATTTTTTGTACTTGAGAGGTAATTTATTTTTTGTAATTAGTTTTTTAGCTTTTTTTTTTACATCAATTTAATAATTTTACACAAAATTTTCATTACAGTATTTTCCGTCATATGTTCTTCATGATTGGACAAAAAGTCTCTAAAACCATCTTCAGGCTCGTCAAATGTTTGACGAGACCTCCTTAACTCAGTGATTACATCGGAAAGTCTATTAGTTGATACAAAAGAAGACGATGGATCATCTGGATCAATAACCTTCGATTTCAATCGATTACATTGAACAAAAATTTGATCAAACAATTTACTTATTAATGCAATATTTTCCTTATTATCTTCGCCATTCATAGACAAAGTATGTTCATATATACCTTCAATAATAGCACGATGAATTAGTGGATTCGCATCATGTTCATTACCATTAATCAAAATAAAAACTAACAGTTCATGTGATGAAAGAAAAATATCATCGGAGATGATTCCATTGTTATCTCTATTAGTAAAGATAAGCTCACATTCAAGTTTCGCGTGGAAATATGCAAGACAAAAAAGCGATCGTTTTGAGAATATTTTTTTATTCAAAGCTTCATTCTTTTCTTCCAGAGTTTCTGCTGGAATCTCATATTCGTACAAAGACTTTCTAACAATAGAATATAGATGAACCAAATGGTCATGTAAAGCTAATTTATTGTTATAACGATGTACAACACATTTCCCTACAATTTCACGAGGAATAGACACACCAGGTGAATGTATCAAAATTAAACGAAATGCTTTATCAATTCTGCTTGTATCAACTGAACAGCATGTCTTGTGGTATCTCCAGAATACTTTATTAGTAAAATCCATATTAGTTATGACAATCCAATCACCACGATCCATGCCATTTACAATGACTTCATTAAGACGATCAGCAGTGTTATCAGTATAAGAATGTATTTTCAAGTTACGAAGAGCATTTTTGCTCTCCGCAAACGATCTAAGACTAACTATTAAATTTCTTCTTGTATCACCAACAATAATAACCGGTTTTCGATTGCTACCCAACATGATAGAATTTCCAAACATATCTTCGGCTGGATCATACAGTTTACACCCTTTCGAATAATGTATAATCCAATCATGTAAAAACGATTTCGTTTTTCCACCCATTCCCAGAAAACAATAAAGAATGGTCATTTTACCTAATATTCTATCCCCCAGATCAAAATTAGAGGATGATTGTCCTCTATTGCCGAACGCAGTAGCCGCAGTAACATTTTCCTCAATTGTACCGAATCTCGCAGTAAAAAACGTAACCCGGTCAAAATCATGCTCAGTGAAATCGGAATTCATCAAATTGTAAAATTCCTCGGGTTTCTCCATCAAAGCTTTGGTTATGCCTTTTAATTTTGAGGACGTTTCTAATTTTGCAATTCGATTTGGGAATCCTTCTTGTAACCATGTCATTCTGCTAAGTATTTCCAAGTCTTCGCTTCTACCATCCCCTTCATCTATTTTTTCACTTGTATCATGCATTGATTCCTCAAAAATCGATTTAAAAAGTTGCAATTGTTCATTTGACTTGTTGAGCTCCCAAAAGTATAAAAATGTTGCAGGTAGAATATCCTCAGCAATAAAAGAAGGGAAAAAATATCTATAAGTGTTCCCAATAAACACCTTTTTGATACGCTCTGCTAGTATCTTCGTATGTCTCTGCTTCTTAATCTGTTTTAGGGTTTGGAAAAACAACTGTATAAGACTGTGGAAACTATATTTGTATATGGATCTAAACTTGCATATAGTTAGCATGAAGTTCATAATATTTTTCATTGCATCAGCAATCGGAGTCCATAATTTCAAATCCTCCTCCAATGCTGAAAGCTGTCGTTTTACACGATTGATAACATCATCAAGTTCTCGCCATTCATTTGCACATACGATTATTTCATCTGACTTTTCATAAATTTTCTCTAAGGAAGGGCTTTGTAAAATTTCTTGTAACTGTAGATCAATGCGACTAATTTGTTGAGTCGCCTTTTCTCGTTCTTTTAACATCACGGACTGATGTTTTGTCACAGCAGGATCTAAGGAAATCATTGAATTTACTAGGAATTTATTAATAACATCATCATTGGCTAAGTTTACAACACTTAATTTATTAAACAACGGTTCTGGCAGCATTAATGTTGGTTGATCCGTCGATAAAAAGATTTTTCTGCTAATTGGTGGATAGTCTTCATAATCACTATCCTCACTTTTCAGATCAGGGCTAAATAGCAGCTTTGTAATAGTTTCAATATCATTATCAATATGTTCTATTTGAATAATTAATGGCGACAACTTTGTATCATCATGTATTTCTTTCTTACAATCAATATGATGAATTGAGATTACATCCACAGGATCGTTACTTGGATAAAGCGAGTTGAACATGTCGCTTGCAAAGTCAAACGGATCGACTAACATGATACAACGTGGTGCTTCTTGAATCAAAAGGCAGTCTTTTATAGACCAGCGACTGCATTGTTCTATCTTTGAGTTTTTAATTGTTTGATCCATATTATTCGAATCGATTAGCAACGACATGTCTATACTTTCTGATATGTTTATATGATATTCTTTGCAAACGTTTCTTACGCTTAGCAAGAGTTTCGTTCGTTCATTATCAGGAAGGATATTGCAGTACGTAGTGAAGGTTGCAATGTATATTGCATCACCAGCGACACAATGCTGTATATCTTCTATTCCAACTAATTCTTGATTCCATTTCTTTTCAAATTGTTTCAACGATTGTAATATGAGTGCTGTCTTTTCAAAATTGGCATGTAACATTGCAACCTTAATCTGTGCTTGAACCTCCTTGGCTGTAAATTCTTCTTTTTGCATGTTATATTTTGAAAGATTTTCATCTATCCCAGCTAACTTAGTATCACATTCATGCAAATCAAGTGATGCCATTTCAAGATTGTGAGCTACGTCTCTTAGTTCAGTTTCTATTGGTGCTGCTGTTCGCATAGCTTTTGAAAAGTCAACAACAATCCGAATCCATTTGCACAACAACGCGCAAAATTTTGATTGTCGCTTAACTGCCTTCGGAACGAACGTTTTCTTTGCCTGAAACTGCATCATAATTGCAAAAATATCATCTGTTATGCTCTTTCGATCAAATTCCAAAATCCTCTGTAATAAATTCGAAGAATTGTTAAATACGTGTTTTCTAGCTGCTTCAAAGTAGTCTACCCCACTAACGGTATCATTTTTACTTTTTTGTGGCCTAATACCAAAAAGTATGCAAAGGGCTTCGACTACCACAACAATTTGTGGTGATGGTTTATCAAGTTTTTTTAAACTCGTTATTTCATCTTTGTGAGATGTAGAGCTAAATTCAATATTTACTTGTTCCAACTGAATGACTATTGGGTCCATGATAGTATGAAATTGTTTGGTTAAGTCATCTGACTTTTCCTGATGTACATTTAGTCTATCTTTAATTTCACTTATTTTTCCAACCATACCTGCTCTTTCTGAAGCAAGTTCCTTTACTTTGTCCACCGCTGTTTCTCTAAATGCTTTTGACACCGAAATTTCGTTTTCCAAATTATCGTTTTTAGCTTGTATATCATTAGATTCATTTTTCAAAGATTGAATATTTTCTAAAATTATTGTAAGTTCGTTTGATTTCATGTCAGTATATATCTCATAAAATTTTATTATACGTTCATATTCTCGAACAAAGTCATAATAATGTAGAGGACCTGCATTGTATGGTGAAATTTCATTTACTTTTTTCATAATAGATGAGAAAATATTATCAAATTTTGCACGACTATGAGTAACAAAAGTTTGACTATGATATGTATTTGGAAAAACATCTATAATATCATTTTGTTGAGAATTGGTAGAGAAAACAATTCTTGTATTTCTTCTAATTGCAGGGTTTTTAAAAGCAACATGTTCCACTAAATAAACAATCCGACAACGGCTTTTCCAGCTATTGAAGATTTCCTTGACTAAAGTAATATTGTTAGCATACATTTCGAGCGCAACGTTTAAAAACCATGTAGGATCATTGAATTTTATAATTGACTTTTCCATTTTTCCAACATTTGCATTGCTTACAGCTATAATTAATTTTTCTTTTGTTGTAGTATTACGTTGCAATACTTGCATTATTTCATCTACGGTGGAAACTTTGACATGTGTCCTGGCAGTAATATTTGCAAGCAATGATATAGTGTATTCTTTTTCCAATGATGCTTCTCCTGCAAATACAACATCTTCATTGGAATCATAGACTACATGCAATAAATGCGCGGCATCTGTTAGACATGATTTCTTTTTACTTAATATAGGAAAATGGACTACCCCATCCTCTTCCTGTTTAATTTCAATCCTCTCTATCAATCTCAAAAATTCATTTTCATCTACAGCATTAATCATACCTTCATCATTACCTAAAGATGTAAAGAAATTGTAACGGTCGATGAAGAAACGATTTTTAGTCAATGGAAGACTGTATTTTTGAACCATATTTGCCATACAACTATCATACATGTTTGCATCATATATAGAATCCCGAAAAACTCGAGCACAAGCATGTGACCACCCATTCCAAATAATACTAGAGACACTTGTGTCTACATGATTAAATATACTTAATAGCGTTGAAACTATATTTTTAAATGAAAAAACAGTAGGATATGCAACTGTATCTTGCATTGTAGCGGCTCGAATACTTTGATACAAATCTACGGTAGCTTCGCACAAGGAACCAGCAATTCGTTTGTCTAAACTTCCAATCAGATGTTGGGATAAAACGCTCTGAAGAATACCCTGACTCAAATCTGCTACATTTATGATAATTGATTGATTCAACACACGTGCTAACGATTGAGATTGAGCAGTTTGCGTTGCAAACGTCCCAGCAAAAGACACAGATTCTATATCCATGAATGATTGACGTTCATGGTTGTACCACTGGTGTACATCCTGTATTTGTCGCATTGTTTCCAAAATGGCATTTTTACCATCAGCATTATCATGCATACTTAGATCCTCTACAACAATTTTCAAAATTTTTCCATCTTTTGGTTTGCATAATTTATTTCCGTATGGATTAATATGCTTCTCAACAAACGTACGGAAATACACCAGGTCATTTCTTACGTGAGTTGGAGAAATAAATAAATTCTGGTCACTGTTATTGTTGGTTATGCTATTACGCAACGTGGCAATTCGATCATCTCTATCGTTTCCGCAGATATAAAAGTTTTTATTGCTAGACATCAATGTCTGCAATAAAGGTAATGATGGTTGAGAGTAAATATTTGAAAAGAATGGGCTAACATTAGAAACAGTTTCAGCCGCTGGCTCAATGAAAGCTTTAACCCATTTATTTTTTTCCAATGAATATATTAGCTCAAATATTGATTGCTGTGGTGGAAGTGGCAACTTAGATTTCCGTTCAATAGGCCCTCCAACTCCTAGACAGTTCTTATTGAAGTAATGTTCAGCCTTATTTTTCGAATTTTGTGCCTCGCTATAGCCACCGGTGGTTGATCCATTCAATAAACCACGTAAATTTCCCTCAAACAAGGATCGTTCATTTACGTCTTGGAACTTTCCACCAAAACCCCATATAACAGAATATACGAACAATGCTTCTAATGCATCTTCATTTTTATTTGACATTTTCTTTTTCCCATGATTCCTCGATTTTTTCTTATTTTCTTTAGCTTTGTCAGGTTCATCGTTTTCCGAATCTGACCCTTCATGAAATTGATGTAACATTGTACTATATATTTGAAGTGTCGCATTTACTGCTTGATTAGTAAAGCCATTCGACGAAAACGATGCTACCATTGCTGGCAACAGCCATTCAAACAATGCAACCGTAACATCACGCAGTTCCTTTATCTTTGGATATATCTGTGTGTGTTTGTCTATCCACGAACAACAGAGTCCTTGCCAAAAACTATCTATTGGGCTGCAATACAGCAGGGATACATTTGATAAGTCTCGTGGAGTAAAGTTTGCAATTTCAGTACTTTCGATAATGATTTTAGGTGCTACATTCAATTTTTCACCGCTGGGGAGAAGAAAATAAGTCTCATCTTCATTTTGAGTATTATTGTTATGTAAAACAACGTCTAAAAATTCTGTTGAAGATATTGTATCAAATATTATCACGCTGTCATCATGTACTCTTTGATTTCTTAGATATGTTGAAATTACACCGTCATGCCAAATACATGGACTTCCATAGAAACTTCCAATTAAATTTTCAAAGGTTATTGCTGAAGTATAAACGTGCAAAACAGAATCTTTTTTATCTGAATAAATGACTTTAGGTATCATTGATTTACCCGTACCTTCCCGTCCATATATAAGAGACGGTTTGTTGGAAGTATTTATTGAATTTTCCAAACTTTTTAAAGATGCAATAAACGAAGAGTACGGAGTAATACCAAGACTTTGACATTTATTTACTAATCTTTTGTCGTCTTCTTCTTCTAGATCCATTTCTACAATTTCAGTAGAAACATCACCAGTCGCAAATGATCCTTCTAAGATACTTTTCAAGTGCAAACAATCCTTTTCACTGCATGTTCGTTGTATCAAGTTATATAACATTTGAGAAATGAGATTATTAATGTTACAAGTAGTCGCATTTTTTGAATTAATTGTGATAACTGAAAAGATTTGAGAGTATAAAAACCAATTTTCGAAACGTACAGAAGGCTCAATTATCGCACTATCATAATATAAATGAAAGAATTTCTCTATGTTTACATTCAAAGTTGAATGGATAAACCCAAAAGTTGTCAAATACAATTTTATCATCATGTTGTAATTGGGCATAGATATATGTAGGGCGCGAAAACTACTGAAATCACGGTTGACTTTTTTTTTGCTTATTGAGGATGTGATGCTATTTAAAATGCACAAATGAAATCCATGATCAATTTTAAAATCCTTAAACAAAGATTTCTTTGCACGTTTGACTTGCATTGCTTGTCTCATTTCTAAAACTAAACTAGCAGCATATTGAACGTGGAGTTTATCATAATCAACAAATCCCCCCCAAACACCGGACGATGTAATACCTCTTATAAATCTAGAAAGTGAAACCGCATTGGAACCTTTTTGACATTTATACAAAAATGAAGGTAACCCGATTGAGTTGGCTACACTGTGAAATATTGAAGTTTCATAGGTTCCTTCATCACCATGTAGCGTATTACCATAACAACATATATATGAGGACGTCATTACTCTTATGTATTTATCACCTAAAGGCGTAATCATCATAGAAGATTCTGCGTTTAAAAATTCATTTCCATACTTAATGTCTCCTTCAATGACTTGAACGGAGAGAGTAGTTACTAATTCCCCACTATTTGCATCAACTTCTTTGTGCGTGGTGTATCTAGGATGTTTCAACCACTCATATTCTTTCGTACTTGAAACCTTACAACGGTCTAACTCGGAGGCAAGATCTCTTGCAGTAAGTTTCCAATGCAATATTGATTGTATCTCTCGATGCCTAGCATTCAGTGCTGAATTTTTGTCTTTTAATGATTCTATCAAAAACATGATGTCATCATTCACGTATTGCCAAATAGATCCAAGATTCTGATTCATAATTTTGTCTTCTACAAGACGATTCCACAAAATTTTATCGTGTATTAACGCAACTTGAAGAGATGAATAAAGAATCCTTTTTTCCATGGAACTCTCAAGATTTAAAATTTCATTTCTCATGGCAGATTGCATTTCATGCTGAACGACATTAAGCCACTCAGGAAATTTCTCCACGCTTGCTTCAACAGCATTTTGTAGCTTCAAATTGTCCTCCCCGAATCCATTAAGGCCATCTACAAGCCATGATGGAGTTCGTTTCTCCTCTACGACATTTCCCCCTTTTTTTTCATCTTCATCATTTACTTCTTCCACATCGATAACTACTTCTGATTTGTTCAAAGTGATTATACCAGGAAATGCATTTCGAACGAATTTTTCCACGTGGAGGACATGGTTTTCAATTGACATCATTTCCATAAGGTCTGCGTCATTTAACAAGTAAAGTCTATTACATATAGCTCTCTTACTATTTAAATAAACTTCTTTTTTGTGATCAATATTTTTAACAATGTCTAACCAACTCTTGAATTTTTCATAAATATTAGGCATTTCACAAATGGTACTTAAACTCGGTTGTCTTTTTATATCGTTCCCTGCTCGTTTCCATGATGATAACATAGAAGTAAATTTTCTTGCTTCAGCTGCCATAACACTACGTATATTTTCTTGATTAAATAACCCGCAAAGTAAAATTGCTGTATCTTGAAACGACCGACATGTTCTAAATATTGCTTGTAACATACTCATGTCTTTTAATAATGCATCCGCGTCAGCTTTAACGGAGGTAGAAAATGGTGATTTTAATATCTCTTCCACTCGAATAATTAAATCATCTGTTGAAGCAAATGTTTCATCAAATGAGATAATTATATTCAGTTGAAACGATTTTACCAAACCAGTTTTTGCGTTGCAATGATGCCAATCATCACTGACTTTTTCGAATTGCATTTCGCAACTTAGCTCTTTTTCCGCTTTAACTAAGATATCTTTCAATATGTCAATTTTGGTATGGCTTTCTTTTTCTATTATTGTATTTAATGATATTTCTGTACTTGGTTTTATTTCAAAACCTAAAATATTTGAGATCTCTAGCCAGTGCCTGTCTTTTAATGCATGGTGTTTTAATACTTTAATCAGATCTAAATATTGCGAAAAAATTAATACATGTTCTTGGTATTTTTCTGCTACATTTCTAGGATCACGTATTCGTTCTTTATGGAAATGCGAAAGTAAGGTACTTGAATCTTCTTTCCACAGCGCCACTTTTTCTAAGATTTCACTGGTTTTTAAAAGCCAGAAAGACGATGTTTTCCAATTAGATACATCTGAAATGGCATCAGAATACGTTGTCCATAGTTTAAAGTATGGAGAAAAGTCTCTCATTATCCTTTCCAGATCCATGAATTCCGTCGGCGAGGAGTCTAGATTGATCTCCCGTTCATTTAACTCTACCGCTTTGTCATGAATGTTCTCCAAATGTCCATGTACTGCTGCTGCTTCTCCAGCGAAATAATCGACCTTTTCATAATCTCCAAATTTTCTAAACTTCACTACTTCCATTTTAATATTGTGCACTCGCTCATCCACCGCTTTTTCTTCAGATGTTATTATCTGTTGTAGTTTCCTTGAAATGGACATAATACGGAAAGAACACTCATCCTTTAATTTTTCTATTTTCATTGGCCATTGATAAAGTGTCCAAGACATCTCAAAACACTCATAGCTTTCATTTACAAAAAATTCCCCTAAAAGTCGTATTCTTTCAGATATATTATAATGACGTTCAGTCAATTCCAGCACAAGATCTGGTGTCTCTGCCAGAAATGTACGCGTAGCAAAAACATCTTTTTCGTTTTCTATTGGTGCATTTAATTTATCACTAATCATATTATACTCTGTCAATAGTTGCAAATACTTTTTCTGAGCATTTACAAGAACTTGATCAGTCAAGCGTTTTGCAATGTTACTTGCTTTTGCCGCAATGGTTTGTTTTATGGTTTGGAAATTTACTGCAAATATACCAATATATTCCTCGTTATGACTTTTTAACAGTATTTCATCTCGTATCGCAGAGAATCGCCTAATTTCAGATTGAACCGAAGTTGGTCCAGATTCACCACGATAACCATCAAATAAATCTTCTGCTTCATCTTCACTTTTCTTAACTCGACTATCAACCACCCTTTTCTCCTTATAACCATCTGGGCATTCATCAAATATATAGTCTATTAATTTCTCATCATCGATGTTTAATATTGAAGCAAATTCTTGATAAAGCTTAACAATTATACTTATTTGATCAAATTGTATACGTAATAATTGACTAATTTGTCTTTTAGTTTCTTCATGTTTTTGATGCAACAGAGAGTCAAATTCTCCAAACAGCGATTTGTCATCAGTGAAAGATATAAATTGCAGGATGTACTTCACAGGTGCTTCAATTATATTGCATTGATTGAAACCAGATTCAATAGTTGTGATAAAACGATTTTCTATTTCCTCAAGTGTTGGTGAAAAAGTAATGAAATTCGTTTGTACAGAATTCATATCTATTTCCATCTCAATGTTAATTAACGAACGGACAGCTGGACCATATAAACACTTTGAATTGGTAACGATCCTATTTAGGCTTCTCCCAATGCCATTGCTAGCTGTAATTTGCTCATCATCACTTTCTGAGTTTGATGCGTTTGAATAGATAGAGTACGATCGTTTCTTTTCTTTTTCTAGTACATTCAGAAGCAGTGGAAAATATATAATGTTATCACTATCATTTTCGTTGCCATCATCGCTTGCTGTTACATCGATGATATTCTCAATTGATTTTCTTTCATAATCGTTCATCAACTGACTCTCTTCTTCCTTCGTTAATGATCTATCTTTCACGAAAGTTATAAATTCATCAAATGAACGGATGATAAGCTTACATAATTGATAGCTCATTTGTAAATCTATTCGCTTCATTAATTGTATAAATCGCGGATCCAATAATTCTAACTTTGTCGTATATACATCAAATTTGAATTTCGAACTATGTAATTTTTGAAGTGAATCAATAATTTCATTTCTCCACACTTTATGCATTTGTTTCATTACAGCTTCAATATGATATGTTTGTAGCTGGTGAAAATCTTCTAAGCTAATTCTTGAATTTTGTATCTTATTTCTCAATATAAACAGTGGTTTTCTACGAAAGATGTGATTTAGACTACTTTTATGTTGTTTTTTTGTAACTTCATCACCACCTTCAGGTTGCTCAGCTAGATGTATAGCTGCAATAGCTGCTATAGTGGCTGTTCGAAGGCGCCTATTTTTCTTCTTTTTTTGGTGGCGGAGTAATGAAAGCTGTAGATGAAGTTTTTGAAGATTTTGTCTGCGGCTCTTCTATTTCTAATTTTTTAGCAAATGCTTCTGTCTCAAATAAACATACAGATTCGAAATGTGGATACCATGTGTACGACGTTTTCATAACAGCATTGACAGTACCTTTTCTCATAAAAATTGCAGCAGATTGTAAATTATTTATATTTTGTTTACTTACACAACCTTGGCCACGAATATAGCTAGGTCTTATAAAACTTTTTGCATCACAACCGAATACATTATCAGCACGTAATTCTGCTGGACCAGGTAGCTTTAAATAGTGACGCAAAGGATCATTTAATGGACTCATTAAATGATATATTGCAGCTGCTTTTTTTTGACTGTTATAATAATTTTCACGAAATTCAAGAATCAATTTTGCAATCTCTTGAGAGTCTTCCATAGGCATCAATGCCAATTTTGATAATATCTCTACCTCCAAATTTGGAGGTGGTTCCATGTTGATTGAATCTTTCTGCATCTCAACAAAATGTAAAAATCTTAAGACTATTTTTGTATGTTCTCTCTCTTCTTTAGCGGTTAAAATTCTTTTTTCAGTTTCAGAAATGCTCTCATAATCGGCAAACGATATGAACATGCTACGTAATTTTTTAGTTTTTCTAGACTCAATAAATTCAATAGTGTACATATTTGTTACTGGATCATAGCTAAGTATTTTACATTTTTCCCAATGAAAAGCTTGACCATTGTAATATTTTGCGTATGCATACTTTATTGTATTATCACTATTGTTGCTTGAGTTACTCTTATTATTATTATTATCATTATTATTATCATTATCATCATTTAATGTTTGTGGCGTAGTATCAAATGTCCATAGTGGTAATTTTGATGTGTCTATTTTTAGAAACATTTTATTTTCTTTTATATACGATTCTTTCAATGCTTTCCATCGCTTTTCTATCTGTTGTGTATAATCATCTTTATTTTCCTGAACTACTTTTAAGTCTCCTATCAATTTCAAAGTCAAACAAAGAGTCGAGATGGAATAGTTTGTACCAATGCGTTCACTAGGGCTGAGTGATTTTAACTGTTGGCTGGCTACTTCAGTATTAGCAGCGAATTTATTACCTCTTGAAGCTACACCTTTGATATCACTATCAGCTTTACCACGATGTTTCATATATTTTTTCCCCTTCACTTTTCTTGAATTAGGTGGATGTGGTTTCTTAAATTTGTATTGTTTTTTTTGATTAGAAGAAAGCTTTTCGAGAGATTGTATACCTTTGCTATTTGTTGGAATGCGTAAAGTAACAGGTGCATTCCATTGCTTTGTTATTCTTGATGGTGGTCTTATTGCGGAACTCTTGCTTTTGTAAGTTTGATACGATGCTGTTATGTTAGCAGATTTACGGGGTGGGCGTTGATTGATGATGCTACCATTCGAATCCGTATTATTATGATTGTCTTTGCTTTTCTTTCTTGATGGTTCTGTTGGACGTTTTAATGATTTCGAAGCATATCTTAAAAATGCTTCTATATTTTTGGAACCATCCATAGCACTACTATCAAATGTAACTTTTTAATGCGTATATGTCTATCTATCTATCGGTCTATCTATCTACCTGTATTCGATCCAATGGATACTTATTCTGCATTTATTAATTGTTATTAATGTTTGTATTGTAGAATTGTTTGGCTGCTTGGCTATCTTTCTCTCTCTATATATATCTGATTATTCTAATAGACTAATAATAATAAATGTAGTAAATCCAGTAATAATAATAATAATAAATAGTAAAAAGGCTGCAGGCAGCTGGTTTTTTTTGATGAAAATAACTGCCGCATTTTGATATATTTCAATAGCATAAAAATAGCACCTGTTGGTATTACCAAAAAAGAATTTCGCGAGGTTAATATAATACCGTCTACCAGGTAGAATAGTACCAGGTATAGCGCAAATGATGCCAAGGGGACATCAAGAGATCAAGAGGAAGGATGTGATCATGATGATTTCAATGATGGTGCGATGATGATAATAATAATAAGGAAGAAAAAAGGCTAATAAAAATAATAATAGATTCTAAATTTATTTTATTATTGGCAAGTTGCATTAGTCTGCGTCGTCAGACTCTTTTTCGAAAGAAAGAGTCAAATAAAGTTGCATTGCAATTAGTAATAGACGACTACACGTACTGTATTGTTATGAAGACACAAAACCACCAACAAAGCAAAAGTAGTAATTAAAATTATGATGAAGAAAACATTGGAAATTACAGAGATGCATGAAGGGGTTGAGGATGGGAACGATAAAGTGACAGAATTGCCTACTAATTCATTTTTGTACCGAGAGCAAGAGCAGAAAAAAAAACTCGTTGAATTAAAACAAAAAGATACAGAACAAACCCAAAATATTATTCGTAAGTTATCGACAAGATTTAAAAGAAATTCATGGCTTGCAATTGGTGGAGCAATAGATCCAGGTACTGGTAATCTTCAAACGCCACCAGATGGAATTGGGAAAAACTTCAAGAGACAGTTTAAAAAGAAAGTGAATAAATGGTGTTTTAAAGGTGAAGGGAATCCAGCTGTAAAGGCATTCTATTATATGTTGTTTACAGGCCTAGTTTTATTTTATGGATTAGCACGAGTGGAAGAGGCAAGCTACAAATATTATTTGTCAAATGCAATTAGCGAACGAATACTTTCTGATGAGAATAACCCGTTTTTAGATGTTCATAATGTGGATACTTTTTGGAGTTACCTTCATGGCCCATTAGCCAGCATTACAAAAAAGTGCTCTAATACTACAAATCCAGAATGTTATGCTAGTATTTCTGATAGTGTCATTTTAACTGATGATTTTGTATTTATGCAATTGCGACGTCAACCCACTCTGCGAAAATTTTATACAGATGCAACTGGAAAAAGTAATTGTTACGTTCCTCCAATTTTGAATAAACGATTAGATAAGGAAATTAATTCATGTTACTTAGATTTTATACAAACTAAACCTGATCTGAATTTGTGGGCTAATAAAACGATAGTCCCAGAAAATATTGAAAGTTGTTTCTTGCTATACGAGTTTGGTCATGATGGTCAAGCTAAGTCGAAAGTGCGAAGGCAATCAGTTTTCACTATGGATACTGCACCAGTAGTTAATACTAGGTATAATACATGGTTTCATTTAGATTATGGAAGTAAAGGTTATCGTATTTGTACTTTTGATTTTTTAGGCGAATCTTTAAAACAGGGCTTAAAATCATTGGAACAATATGAATATATTGATAGGGGAACCACGATTGTGTTTGTAGACTTTACCGTATATTCCATGGATTTACAAGCTATTGCGCATGTTCAATTAATTTTCGAATTTATTCCAAGTGGTGATATCTACCCAACATATAAGATTGATGTATTTTCTGTTTCTGGTTTAACAAAAAGTGGTACAACAAGTTCATTTGGTATTTTAATTTTTGTTGAAATAGCTGTTTCTATTCAAATACTTGCGCTTTTAATGAATAGTTATGGTGTCGGAAGACATTCGCCAAAAGACTTTTTTTGCGATTTCAATTTTATTTATAATGCATTATGCATCATCATGTATTTATTTGTATTTGCATTTGAGCATTATCTAATAGGACTTCGACAACAAATAATTACACGCGAAAATACGATTGAAAGAAATATGAACATCATGGATATAGCATTTTATGAAAGTTTCATGACTGGGGCACTTTCAATTGCAGTCTTAATGACCGTGGTTCGTGTACTTCAAAATTTAAAACTTAGCAAAAGATTATCACTTATCGTATTAACGATTGAACGTGCATTTGAGGAATCTTGGTTTACATTATTTACAGTTATTTTAGTCGTTATCAGCTATGCACTTGCTTTTTATATTGAGTTAGGTAGTTCGATGAAACAATTTAGAAACTTTCGTACAAGTTTTATAACATGTTTAGCTTCATTATTTGTTGAAATTGATTTGATTGAAGAAATATTTATACATAGTCGTTATTTAGGCCCAGCTTTGTTGATAACATATATGTTTTTCGTCAGCTTTGTTGTACTGAGTCTTTTCCTTGCCATTATTGAAGGGGCTTTTGAAGCAATTAAAAAAGAGGCAGAAGAGGAAACGGTTGATCCACTATTGGCAGCATTTAGGCAAGAAGCTGCAAAACAAAAAAAACACGTTGCTGCTTTGAAAAGCTTTCCAAGAGCATTGACTAAATTAAATACTGTCACGAGCTTAACATCGCGTGCAAACTTGAATTCAACAGCTTCAAAGAAAGTTTTGCAAGAAGATAAAAAAAAAAAGACGACAGATAGATAATAAAGTTGGATGCTAATGAAGTTTTAAAAATCAAGATTTGAGAATTGGTAAAAACATGTCCAGAACATATAATTTTTGTTTTAAAAATATAATATTAAATTATTATACTCGGTAATATATATATATATATATATATATTATATAAACATACACCCCCCAATCATCTTTATTTAATACGGCGTACACCGTAAATAAATTGATTGCTATGTATTACACGATTTGGAAGCTCATCATAAATGCCTGGCATCATATTTAAAAATGGATTAGCTGTAGGATGTATTATTGTCTCAAGGGTTTCCTTCATATTATTATTATTATTGTTCTCCCCCCAAAAATTCATTGTATGACCAAAATCTGATGCTAAATCAATTCCATCATATGAAGTAAAAATTAAAGGAATATTCAATTCACTAGCTTTGATTAATGTTGGTCGCCAGACATGTTGCCATTTTGTATCAGAATTCCCACTATTGTATGCAAGAAATACATCAGGCATCATGCTTTGATGATCTCCTGATTCTTCGTCTTCTTTTTTTTTTTGAAGTGGCGGTGGGGAATATACTCCAGTTTCATAAGTTAATTTTAATGTATCTTTATATTGAATTTCTTGATGTTGATGTGATAGTTGCATTGGACCGACGAAATGTATATGCAATTTTTTATATTCAATCATATTTACACATTCTTCCCATAATAAATAGGGTATTTGACCTTCTGCCCTTGAGCCAACGCATGCAATCTTTAATGTATCATCGTCTTTGTTTTTATGTTTAAGATAACCAGTTGAATCTAAATATTGTATAATCCATGTTAATGTTAATGGATAGGTAAATAAATGTGTTAAGTGACGAAATGTTGCTGTATTAATATTTAATTCCATTAATCCATCACGTAGTTTCAATTTTTCATTGAAATATGATTCCCAATCGAGTGGAAGCTTATTATTACTTTTATTATTATTATTATTATGGTCATGTTGTTGTTTTAATTTTTCAGATATATCTTTTATTACCATTCGTATATGTTCAATATCTTTAATATATGTTTGATCTTCATGATATTTATTTTGAATGGATGTATCTTTACATCCATAAAAATAATTTCGACAATGTTGTTTCAATATAATTGTTGCATGCCTTCGTTGTACTCGTCGTAATCGTATCATCATGTTTGAATAAAAATTTTGTTTTGTGATATTTTATCTTTATCTATATCTTTTTTAGTAACCCAGTAATTATCTACCATACAGATATTTATTTATTTAGTATATTATGATTTACTTTTTAACTCTACAGATATTTACTTTTTCTTTTTGTTTTTGATAGTATGAATGCAACTAATTTATAATATATTTAAGTGCTTGCCCAGCAGCTATGCGGGCTTTGTGGTGCATTGAATTTTCCTTTTCCTATAGGAAAATATGATGTTGATTAATAAGGTAGCTGGAACTACGTGTGAAGGAGGATGGCATATTGTGCAAGTATAAATTATTCTCATTTGATAGTGAAAATCCGAAATTCCATTGTTACTGATATTGCGATATTGCTGATTTGATAGTATTGATAGCCTGCCCAGGCCTGGATCGTCGTAGTCTAGCCAGATAGTGACTCCTTGTTTTTAAGGACTATTTTACTGGTAGACATGTCAGAGAGAATTCTCTCTGACATATTGTTTGGAAAATTGAAAATAATTGTTGAATAAATGATGATGTGTGTATGGTGCTATGTGTGTGTATTTGAGTTTGCAATTATTCACGTGTAATAATTGAAATAATTCTAGAAGAATAATAATATATTTTCATTTTATTTATATTATATTCATTAGACAGTGATACTAGACGACAGTGATACAGTAAGATATATTATACAAGAGAGGATAGAAAGAAGAGATAGACAGATAGTTCGTCTAGATACAAAAAAAAAGAGGAGAAACAGTACATACACAAAACTAAAAAAAGGTTTTATATACTCAATACAATATATCACTTATATATATATATATATTTATTTAAACAAATAATGGCATCGTTACTTACTGATGATAATAATAATACAACAACAACAACAACAACGACAACAACGACAACAACAAGAAGAAGAACAACGCCAGCAACTGAAACATCTGAGCAAATGACCGATAATGAACTTTCACATTTTGAAGATTTACCTGGTATATTACAAATATGTATTGGTACTTCTACAAAACCAGGTCTCATAGCATATTTTGATGATGATATACTTGCAATAATAAATATGTTTGCGAAAACATGTAAAAAATTTCTTGAATATGATCCGTTGCGTTGTTATTATTTTAGAGTTGTATTAGCAAAAAAATATGGAGTCAATTTTGCTGACAGTATAGTAACTTTGGCTGGAAAGAACATCCGTGATGAGGATTTACAAAATATAGGTGAAGCATTGAAAGCAGACAATACATTAACTTCCTTGGACCTAGGTAATAATAATATTACTGATGTACAAAGTATTGGTGAATTGTTA
>JACLAC010005601.1_pt1 | contig 19187 bp, 10 predicted proteins | sample 8027881 | NCBI WGS metagenome assembly JACLAC01 (sample SAMN15725517, study PRJNA655200) | protist metagenome | isolation source: fluorescence activated cell sorting (FACS) single amplified genomes of... | place: Spain: Blaines Bay Microbial Observatory, Mediterranean Sea | collected 2016-01-19 | reverse complement strand
TCGACAGCATCTGGGCTTGGCTATCAAGGCCACTCTTCTGCAGCTGTTTTCTTTGATTTTGATCGGGACGGCTTACTAGACCTATTTCTAGCCAATATCGGAACCTACACCACGGACAAGATAGCCACCGTTTCCGGTACCGACAAAGATAAAGATTATCATTACTACGTAGGCTTGGAGGACGCTTTTTCAGGACACCTTAAAAAGGTACGGCAGGAACAGAGCATCCTCTTCAAGAACAATGGCAACAACCGCTTTGTTGACGTAAGTAAGGCAACTCAGTTAGTAGATCACAACTGGTCCGGAGACGCCAGTCCACTGGATGCTAATACAGACGGCTGGCCTGACCTATACGTGTTGAATATGCAGGGGCATGATACGTATTATGAGAATATCAATGGAAAATACTTTGAGAACAAAAGTCGGCAAGTATTCCCCCGTACTCCCTGGGGATCTATGGGAATCAAAGTATTCGATTATAATAACAACGGCCGTATGGATATTTATATTACGGACATGCATTCAGATATGAGTCAAGCGGTCAAGCCAGAAGACGAAAAATCAAAAGCCGATATGGAATATCCTGAAGATTTTTTGCTTAGTAATGGCGCCAGTATTTTTGGAAATGCTTTTTTTCAAGCTGACGGTAAGAATCTTTTTACCGAAGTTAGCGCTGCTATTGGCGCCGAGAATTATTGGCCATGGGGCCTTAGTAGTGGAGATCTTAACGCCGATGGTTATGAGGATATATTGATTACTGCAAGTATGAATTATCCGTACCGCTATGGTGTCAATTCAGTACTATTAAATAATCGTGGCCAGACGTTTCTGGACAGCGAATTTATCTTGGGCGTAGAGCCACGTCGTGGCGCAACAACAGCAATGCCCTGGTTTAAACTCGATTGTGCCGACAAGGATCAGCTACATCTCCATTGCAACAGGTATGAAGATAACAACCTGCGTCCTGGTAAACGGCAACAACAGATCAATATTTGGGGGGCAGTTGGCTCACGCTCTGCCGCAATTTTTGATCTGGACCAAGACGGTGATCTAGATATCGTTACCAACGAATTTAACGCCCAGCCTATGGTGCTTATCAGTAATTTAAGCGCCCGTCAACCATTATTTCGTTTTGTTAAAGTATCATTGCTAGGTAGTACTTCTAACCGCAGCGGACTGGGTGCAACCGTGATTATCAAAACTGCGGAAACTAACTATACTAAAGTCCACGATGGCAAGTCAGGCTACTTGTCCCAAAGTCTTCTACCACTCTATTTTGGCTTAGGTGCAACAGAAAAAATTGATCATATCGAAGTCCACTGGCCCTCTGGATACCACCAATTCGTTACCGCATCTATCACGCCCAATACGCACATTGTAATAAAGGAGCCATAAGACGTACATGCATAACACCGGGGGCCAAAGATTTATTTAATACGCCACACCAATAAGTCGTTGTTGAGTAGCTGTACCTGACTGCGCCTCCAAACTGATATCACATAAATAAATTCCCGGAGGAACCATGGACGCCGTATTGTCATCACCAGACCAGGTGTACAGATAGGACTGATCTGACTGAAGCTGCCCTTCTAATAGCTTTACCAAAGTACCGTCCAAAGAATAAATACGTACTTGAGCAGGAAAATTTCCCTTTAGGACATGAAAACGAATCTCGGCCACGTCACCAATACCATCTCCATTGGGAGTGATCAGTGAGCGCACCAATAGATTGCCAATCAGTTGATCCTTTTCAGCTACAGACGGTAGCAGGACCGTGGTAGCAGATCGCTTAGATGGATCTACAGGCTGCCAAAGTCCAGGTTGAATACTCCGCCCAATAAAAGCCGATATAAGCGTAGAATTGTCTTTAAGAACCAAGTTGAAATCCAATTCTACACCGTCACGTCGCACCGTCTTTGGTAAATCTACTATAAGCGAATCAGGCGCAATGGTTAAAGCCCTCGGCTCTACCTCATTGTCATCTATCCTGAGCGCCACGCTAGTAATGTCTACTAATGAAGGCGTAACAACCAAAATGCGGTTAAATCCAGAATCGCGAGACTGAAACTGAGGGGTCAGATTGAATGTAAATTTTTGCTCTTCACCCGGTTGCGCCAAACGTGGCTGAATTTGGCCTTCAATACCTGACAATAGGGCATTGGTAAAATCAATGGCTAAAGCACGTACTGTGGGAGCAACCTCAGGATCGTTAGATTTGAGAATTAGCATTACTTGGGCAAAACGACGTGGACTAGGAGATAAAAAATTTCCGCCTAAGCCTTGATAGAAATTGCTCCATTCGCTCCAATCATCTCCCACCCCCGTATTAGACTGCGTTCCACCTCGTAGTTTTTTGGGCATTTGATCGTACTGTTCCGCAGTTACTTCCGTACCATCTTTGCGAAAGTAACGAATATTTTCTTTCAATTCATTACCCGAACGAGTACGCGCCTGAATGCTAGACCCTGCAGGCAAATCGGCCTCCCAGTACAGCGATTTTATAACCTTTGAACGGTTATCTCCTGCAACCTGCCCTAAATCGATAAAATCCGAGGTGATCTCTATCTGCGCTACATGCCCTGTAGGTAATATTATAGATTCGACGATAAAGCCGCTCTGAGAGGTAGCCCAACTGTCTGAACCACCCACCCAATCAGCCGAAATGAAACGCACCGGTCGGGGTGGGAATTCATAGGTGATCTGTCCGGGAAATGTTGAAGAAGATCCAACAAAAGCGTCTGTATCGCCTGCAAACAACAAATCGTAATCAATTGCTCCTGTAAGCGTTTTTCTGCCGTCTGATGTACTCAACTGATGGGTTCGGATCTCGGGTAGATTAGAGCCATAGGTCAAGGTTCGGATTAAAAAATCCGAAGTCCTTAGAACAATACGATCTACCCAGAACAAAGCACCTAAATCCCATTCCCAGGAAATCGGTTTCTGATTTTTTTCGCGCCGCGCCCCCCAATTGGTATTGACATCACCATCAGCCATATTCTCGGCAAAGCCCCGACCATTGCGTTCAAGGACAGTACCTCCGCGTGTAAGCGTCTGTAAGCCAACATTTTCCCCAATGGTCATTATTTCCACTTCGGCGAGAGCCGCATCAACTGTTTTAGCATCTACCAAAATACGTACATATTGCAACATATCGTACGACGCTTCGTTAGGCGTTACAGCTTCCTTGTTTAGTGTTGCACCCTCTAACAAGAAGCGTGACTCTTTAACAATTGGTTTTATGTTATAAATAACTTCTGTTTCACTGATGGGTTTGGTCGTACCGCCTATCAGATGAAAAGAATACACGTCCTGACGCGAAACCCGGTGGCCGTCCGAACCAAAGACACGAAATTCCTGAAATGGGCGAGCACCGTCCTCATCGGGAAAGCGTAAACGGATCTCCGTTACCAGCGTAGCCCGTCCCAAATCGATTTCTATCCACCAATCTGCCAATGGCGCATTTGGGTCTGGTTGCCAAAAAGTATTAAGCTTACCATCAATAATATTGGTAGCCGTTGCAGCATTATTACCAACCTTCCATGAGCCACCTTGTACTTCTTTGCCACCCACCAATTTATGAACAAAATCAGCAGCATTGAGAGCAGCATTATGGCGGCGTTGGAATTTTATAGGTGTTAACGAACCGTCTACTCCGAATTCTAGCGTACCTGTAGGATAATTCCATTGCTGCCACTGAGATCTACGGTTAACACGATATACCTCACCATCAGGCTGAGCAAATAGCACCAGCGTAGAGGTGCTTAGGATCAATAGAATTGCACTGATCAGCAAAGGCCATTTATATAATCTGACTAGCTTTCGCATGCAATTAACTCCCATCTCGTACGTTCATAATTCAATAAACTATACTAGTAGTGCCAAGTCGGCTAAAGCGCTCTTTAGCAGCATCTACGGAAAGTTTCACAAGATAGATACCAACCGGCAGCATTACCCCACTATCGTGTCGCCCATCCCACAATAGAGTATATGCACCAGCCCCTTTAGCACCAGTAAATAAAGTCCTCACCTTCCGTCCTCCCAAATCAAAGATCTCTACCTGGGTATCAACCGGCTTACTAAACTGTAGCAAGGTATAGGAGATAAGTCCTTGATCGTTAACGCCATCACCATTAGGCGTCAGAACCTGAGGTATTGCAAAAAATGGCATCAGATCCTGAGCTGATTTGGCGGTGGTTAGAACCCGCAGGTTGTTGGAAAAAACGTCCGGATTAGCATCACCAGGAAGGATACGCTGAGGTAACTCTATGCTCTGAGTATCAAAAACCTCGGCATTAAAAAGAGTCGCCTGCACAAAAACCTGAGTCTCGAAAATAAAGCGTAATGTTCCGACCGATTCCGCACTAATCCGCTGTGAAGGAAAGAACAGAGTCAGGTGATCAGACCCTTCTAAAATACTATCAGGAGCAACGGAAACAGCAGGATTACCAACCAGGAAATCTACAAATTTTGCCTGTGCAGGCGTAAAGATTTTTATCGCGTCAAACCCCACATCCGTCTCCTTCATATCAGCACTTATATCGTAGGCAAAAGTGGAATACGTACCCGCTGTAACGCGTGGTTTATTGCCCAACGGATACGGATCATCCAAGACAGAAATCTCGCCAATCAACTGTTGAGCTAACGGCGGAATTGAGTGCTCAACAACAAGTGAATTGAGCCGTATCCCATCTAAAATCTCACCTTCTAGGATGACCTCAAGTTGACAATAACGACGGGGACTGGGTAATTGGATCAGCTGGCCAGATTCCGTAAAAGGAAACGACCACTCACTCCAATTATCTTGATCCTCTTCAATGGGGCCACGAACATTTTTTTGCAACTTGTTATAGGCTGATTCTGATACTTCAGTTCGGTCACCTGTAAATACATTGGTAATTTCAAAAAAAACTTGGGGCGTTTCATCCCTGCCCGTACGCATACGTACGGCAACACGACTATTCGCTGTGGGTTCCACGATATATTCATCACCTACTTGACGTAATTTTTCAACCGCCCAGGTTAGCCGGCTAAAATTGGCAACTTCACCCAGATCAATCACTTTGGATAAATATTTTCCACCCGGCGGAAAACCAGCTCCATATACCTCAAATTCAGCAATTTCAAATGGATTACTAGAGGTTACATTGAGTTGTATATAGCGCACAAACTGCAACGGAAAACGTGTCTCGGCAATGCTTTCGGTAGTATAATCTACCTGTGTTAAAAGAGAATAGATTGGCAGGTTTATATTGCTAAATTGCACCCCATCATTAATCTGCAGTTTATAGCCACGAATAAAATCTTCACTAAAAGGGCGCCCTTTACTGTCTGCTCCATCCTGACGTGGGGAAAAGACAATACGATTAATGGGAAAACGCGTACCCAAATCAAGAAAGAACGCGCGGCCAGCCTGTAATACGCCGAATTCTTTAAAACGGTTCTTATTTGAGGTAGAAATATTTCCATCAACCAAGGGCATATTAGACTGTTTAAACGGCACATTATCCCAGATACGCGCCTTGGACAATTCGTCGGTATAATTCAACGGCGTCCCTTCTGTCCAGTCTAGCTTTTGAACGATATTATCGTATTGGTTAAAGCCCACTAGCTCAATAGCTCCGGGATTTTCGAAGCTGATAGCTGTTGAACTCAATTGCTGATCTTTCCACGACAATCCATCACTGCCAATTTGCCACTGGTGCACTTCAGCACCAGCCGCAACGACCAGTAGAGCGATCATCACACAAGATATAAGAGGCGATTTGAAAAGAGGCAAAGTGAATTTCCCTCGCATCCGTTATAGAACTGCTTTTTAGCAAAAGTAGGTAGCTCTATGAGCTATCCCAAGTTTTTTATCCGAGGCTTGGGCTCGAGCAAACCCCCTGCCAATTGTGCTGATGAATACTTGACATCAACTCTTAGCCCTCTCCCGTAGCAGCGTATATACGCACAAATATAATAGACTCTCGCTGCGTTTCTTCTTCTAAAAACTGACTTTCAAACAGAAAACCCGCATTCATGGTAAGTCGATACCCCTGATAGGCAGAAACATTGGTCAACATGGCCGAATATACCATACTGCGAAAGTCCTCTAAATACGTTGGCGAAGCTTCGAGTGGCCGCTTAGCTAAATTTGCAAAGGTACTGAATTCAAGTCCAAAATCTACCCACATAGTTGGCAGTACCGAAAAACTGCCAATACAGAAAAGTGTTTCTGTGAGTTCGTTGATTTTAGCCAACGATCGCAAAGTTGGCGTTTCACGTTGATACAGGCTCTTCCATTTAGGCCATATTGTGAGTTTTGCACCCAATGGGATTTTATAATCCGCCTTGTTGATTAAACCAAAAAAGGACCGATTGCGTTTTAATTCATCGTTGTTGTCCTGTTGTTTAAAAACTTCGTATTTAACTTTAGCTATAATATTCAAATTTTCAACGCGGTTGTAGCGAGCCTGCAAGAACGCACTGTTCACAAAGGTATCCTGATTATCCAGCGGGTCGGTAAAATCTACCGACCCTATCGGATCTTGCCATATGATTCGATCTTCGGGGATATTGTCCTTAACAAATTTAGCATGTTCAAAAAGAGATATATCTAATCCTGGGAAAGATTTCTCCACATTGATCAGGGCATAAAACCCGCGACTTTTGCGTGCACTACTCAGTTGGCGTTCCCATAATCGACCAATAGTGGTTTGGATACTCTCGGTAATCTTAAGACCACCATAGACGTTATATCCACGATGATCACGCTCATACGGATAGTCAGCCAGGCGATCATCCTCAAAGCGATCAATAATGGTGTTGTTATTCATATCCATGCCAAAGAGAAACTCTGGCGGATCTACATTATAACGCAAAAAAGGTTCCGAATAGTCTGGTTTGCTATTCAGATTCTGATTAAAATCAGAAATGAAGTCATTATTTTCATCAAGTCCAGGAAATACTAGAATATCGCGCCCTACCGACCCAGACACAGCCGATCCTTGGCTCTGATTAAAGCGTTGCCAATCAGCAAAGCGATCCTGATCATCGTTATCGTCGACAAACTCAAATAGATTCTGAGTTTGACTTGAATAATCAATAATCCCACCTGGATCACCAATAAAAGCGGTAGTGCTATAATCGGCATCCATGGTAAAAGCCTCACCATAGGCAAACCAAGGATAGCGCTCATACGAAGCCGTTATATAAGCCGCCTCAGCGGTCTCTCCAATGGCTGGCAATTTACGATAATTTTGATTGGGAAATCGACCAAAACGTCGATTCAGTACGTATTCAGCTCGCAAAGCCAAATTCTGCAGATTAACCAACTCAAGATCAAGACCAATCACTTCAGCAGCAGTGGGTAAGTTGTAGGCAAAACGGACAAAACGCTGATTGGAACCATCATTTATTTCACCCTTTGCCTGAGTCACCGGCAGAAAAACCTGCTCGCCTCGACTATTGGTCTGGAGATTGGAAGTAACCTCTATGAGATAATCATTGCTCACCACCAACTCAAATTCCAGTTTTTGGGCCTCACGGAAGGTAGCAACTTGTTCGGTCGGGCTAAAGTCATTGCGCACATCATAGATAAGCTCAATTACATCTGTACCACTTACTTCTAAGACCCCTCCACGCCGAATGCCACCTCGTACCAAAGGAACGATTTCTGGATGCAATTCTCCGTCAATAACCACCTGGTCAACAAAAAGAGTCGCACCGCTTTCCACCGATTCAGGAGAATCGTCCGAAATACGAATGATCACCCGTTCAACATTGCCAACGTTCTGCGGGCCGGTCAAAACACCTTTAAGAGAATTATCACCTAAACTCAGCTCGCTAGTCGTATGCGACACATTGACCCAAGTTGCCCCTATCTTGGCAAAGTCACCAACTTGAGCAACACCTCTAGCGCCTAACAATCGAGACGTATTCTCCAGCGTCGAAGCGCCAGAGACCTCATTGAGTGCTCTATACCCAGGCGCATTAAGCCGCGAGCCCAATAGGGTAACAGCATATTTATCAGTAAGAAAATCCCACTGCAGACCGTTAAATGTAGGTTTAGAAAAGGTTAAGGGCGTCAACGTTGTGCGTATCGCATCACTTACAGTAAGAGCGGTATGGAATTGACCATGACTAGCTGTCGAGATGACTAAATTGGAGAACCAAGACCCATAACGGGTACCTTTTAACAAAGCACTCCCGAGGCGCAACGGACTTGTTTCAGTCCAATCATAAATTTTCCAGCCTCTATTGATATAATCACCGAAGAGATTATAGAATCGGGTCCCTTCAAGAAGAACATTCACATAGCGCTGATATTCATCGCGGGCGTAGTTGCTATACTCCCAACCTTTCCACTGATACTCGTAGTACAAATTCTGCGGCAGAAACCACTTTCTACGATTGGGCGCGAGCGCACCAGGATTGACACGAACCCCATGTATACCTGGCTTTTCTACCGGCCGATACCCGGTCGTCAACTGGGCTATGGCAGGATAGGCCCAGAGTATAAAGAAGGCAAACGAGAAGAACAAAATCTTTCTACTCCGAATAATCCCCCTTGGCATATGAATCTCTCCTGAGTAGTATAAAGCGGAAGCGCTTGTGGTGGAGATTTGGCTGAACAGCTTGTACAAGCCAAATTTTTAGTCCCAGCCAATCTTTGCCCAAACATTGATGTATAGCCTAGTAATAGACGCAAGCCTCATGCCAAATACTTAAGCAATATACGTGTATATTGTTAAACTATTGTTTATATTGGCCTTGATAGAAAAAAACAATTTTTTTCGTGATAAATAAAATATCCTTCTGACGCGATAATTCGCGCTTTCTACTTGAAATAATATATTTATTTTATTTATTAACATATACTTAACAAATAAAATATTTTTCGCGTAATTTCGCTCAATACGTGAGATTACGCGAAAAATTTCAATAGCGTATTTTAAAATTGAATAAACTGCTTCCAATTTTCATAAATAATATCATGAATTGCAGCTTCAGGAAATTGTGGTAGATTGGTCCCCTTAACAATATCATTGACTTTCCATTGACCACTAATGACTTGTTCGGTAGTTGCCGACGGAAAATCTGAGCCGAAAATCAATTTGTGCTCTACCCCATATTCCAAAGCACTCATAAATGCCTGATAATGTCGTAATGGTCGATAGTGAAGAGCAGAGATATTAGCATATAAATTAGGATGTTTACGGATTAATACGACGCATTCATCTTCCCAAGGATGTCCCATATGGGCAATCATCATACGCAAATCAGGACAGGCAATAGCAATATCCTCAAGTTGAATAGGATTAGCATACTTTAGCGGACCAGGACGCACAAATGAGGTGCCTTGATGCCAGATAGTCGGAATATCAAGCGCTTCCGCTTTTTTAAATAAAGGTAGATGCTTAGGATCTTGTGGATCAAAATTTTGATAGATTGGCGCAACTTTTAGCCCACGCAGTCCAAGTACATTCACATTATATTCGAGTTGTTCTACACAATCTGCATCATTGGGATCAACCGAGCACCACCCAACAAAGCGAGTAGCATGCTGGCGGACAAAATCTGCCACTATTTCCTGCTCTACATTAATACCACAATAAGGGGCTTTAAGTCCAAAAACGATTACCTTATCACACGTTTTAGTGGCTTCAAGTAAGGCCTCTGGCGTCGAGTCAAAAGCATTTTTGTATTTTGTCTCATGTCCAGCAAAATACACATCTGGAGTTAGGCGCATTTTAGCTTTTTTTGCCTCATACGCAAATTCTACAAATTCATCGGACATATGATCCGGATACCACATTAAATTAGTATGAATATCAACAAGCATAGCTGACCTTTGAACGAAAATCGCGTTTACCTGCGCTTAAGATTTTAGTGCCTTAATAAAAGGCTTTTTCCACGATTACTATAATTAATAACGCTGCCATCTTTCATGCTAGCATGATAGGCAATATAGCCCTTTTCTAGCCCATCGACAAACAACTTTAACACGCTATAATGTATCTAATATAATAGATGTCCGCCCGTTTTAGAAATACATCCTAATAGCGCTATCATAAAGATTTGCCAAACAGGATAACAGCATCACCCCAGGTACATTGCACTATAAAGTCAAAACTATCTTTTTTATAAAAGCCATCCTACTACTAAATATTTTTTCTCTAACTCAACGGACTAGATATTGGATCTTGGTGGACTGGTTAAGACACTTGACATACCCACATTCAAATGGTAAGTTGGCGCATGATATACCCCTTAAGACACAGTTCATATAACTTTGATTTCTTGAAAATTTACTTTATCAATACGCTAATCAACCTCGCTTAGACAAGAAGTTTTATTTATGGCAGACCCAGAATTTTTACGAAAACAAACCTTAAAAAACTACGATTATTCTTGGGATCGCCTCCAAGGCGATCCAGATATGCGCTCTACCTTTTGGCGTGACAATGTAGCAGACTTTCTTGCCACACAGGAGCTTTGCATCGCTAAGGAATGGTTCCCTGGCAAAAAAGTGTTAGATGTAGGCTGTGGCGGTGGACGCTGGACCTATGGTCTACAAGAATTGGGGTGTGAAGTTACCTCTTTAGATGCAAGTGAAGCAGCAGTAGAATTTGTGCGTACCAACATCGCCACAGACCCAACACGTGTTTACCACGCTAACATCTTTGCACTACCAACTGAGGTGTTGGAGCAGCAATACGATCTGGTCTTTTCATGGGGCGTCTTACATCATACCGGTGATACATTTCGTGCCCTGAAAACCATCACGCCCCTGATGAAACCCAACGGGATTTTGTACATATACCTGTATGGCAAACACTCCTGGAGTCCTTTGAAAACTTTTCTAGTAAAACTTGTAAGAAATCTTCTTTTACCTTTTCCTGCCACATTAAAATTTACAGTCTTCCGCAGTTTGCTTGGTGAGTACAAAGCGGGATTAGCCATGGACGTATTAGGCGCCACAATAGCCCACCGCTACGAACCTGCAGAAGTCGATGGTTGGCTTGCCGAATTAGGCTTCCAGCATGTTATACAAACTATTGCAACTAACGAAATTTACAGAAAAGCCTTCCATGCTGAATGTTCAGCACATCCGTTTTTCTTAGACCCTCCAGTACCGCCGTATTGGTTTGAACAATGGCGCCAAGAAAATTACCAAAATTTAGCACGCCGTGATATGTATGACCCCGGACAAACCGATCGTTAGTTATCGCATTATATCTACCTGCCAGTATCTAACTAATCGCGTCTTATCTGTTAATGGCTTATTTGTCATTCTCATAAATCTCTAGTTATAATCGGACAATACACCGAAGCGTTGGATCCGGTATTTTGCCACCGAATCTAAAAGTCTTTGCTAGTTTACCATAAAATTAAATAGATTGTACCCACTCAGGAGAATACATGCTCAACCCAAATGTAGCACAAGCAGTTATTGACCGAGGACTTTTTGTTGGGGCTGACTTTGTCGACCTTTTTGTTGAAAACCAAAAGCGTACGGCTATTGAACTGCTCTCGAGCAAAGTTGAAAAGATTAATTCCGGCATCGATTTTGGTGTCGGCATCCGTCTGGTTGTAGGACCGCAAGTACTATACGGCTACACAAATCATACCGACCAAGATGAATTATTGCGTGTTATTAACTTGCTCGCGGCTCAAATCAATAACGGCGGCATCGACAACAATACCAACTTTACCCGTCAGCACCTAGCAGATAACCACCCTGTTGACCTGTCGCTCACTCAAGGCTCTCACGTTGATGCCAAGGTCAGCTTCCTCAAAAAAATGGATAGGGCAGCCCGTGCCGAACATGCTCTTATCCAACAATTTATTGGTCTTATTTTACAACGCGAACAACATATTGAAATATTTAATTCTGACGGTCTACATGCAGCGGATACACGCCACTACTGCCGTATTAGCGCCACAGCCATTGCCGAAGATGGCGGCGAACAAGCATCAGGCTACATCGGACCAGGTGCCTTACAAGGTTGGGAATTCCATCAGCACCACAGCCCTGCAGATTTAGCTCAAACAGCCGCACAACAAGCAATGACCAAACTACATGCTAACGCCTGCCCCTCTGGCACTATGCCGGTAATAATTGGCAATGGATTTGGTGGCGTTATTTTTCACGAAGCATGTGGCCATCTATTAGAAACAACTTCGGTTGCAAAAAAAGCGTCTGTTTTCCATGATAAAATGGGCGAGATAATTGCTAATCCTGTTGTCAATGCTGTTGATGATGGCCTTATCCAAAATGCCTGGGGATCTATAAATATTGACGACGAAGGCATGCCCACCCAACGTACCCAGTTGATCAAGGACGGCAAGCTTACATCCTTTTTGGTGGACCGTGTCGGCGCCATGAAAACAGGGTTTAAACCAACGGGCTCAGGACGACGACAATCCTATAAATTTGCCCCCGCATCAAGAATGAGAAATACTTATATCGAAGCCGGTGAAACCGATGTAGATACTATGATAGCAAGCGTAGACCGTGGCCTTTATGCCAAAAAAATGGGCGGCGGCTCCGTCCAGCCCGGAACCGGTGAATTCAACTTTTCTGTTCAAGAAGGCTATTTAATCGAAAAAGGAAAAATTGCCGGACCACTCAAATCAGCCACATTGATCAGCACTGGCCCAAAAGTTCTCAAGGAAATCAGCATGGTGGGCAAAGATCTTGAGTTGGCAGCCGGCATGTGCGGTTCTATCAGTGGTACTATACCCACTACAGTAGGCCAACCCGTTCTTAAAGTCGACAGCATCTTGGTAGGAGGTCAAGAATGAGCAACACTACTAATACCCTCTTGCATAACGTGCTCAATCGGGCGCACAGGCACGGCATTGAAGCCGATGTCATTCTTAGCCAAGAACAACAATTCGGTCTTAAAGTAGATCAGGGCCATATTTCTGAATATAAGGTAAGCTCCTCACGCTCCGTTGGTATAAGAGTAGTCAAAGGTGACCGTGTTGGTACAAGCTACTCCGAATCGACCACGCCAGAACATCTCGATACAATGGTACAAAATGCCATTGAAAATGCAGATTATGCTAAGGATAATCCGCACGAAAAAATCACTGCCACTAAACAAATTATCCCGGATTGGAATAAAAAAACCTTCCAACCAGATACAGCTACTACAGAAGAGAAAATCGCTCTGGCATTAAGCCTTGAGCAAAATCTTCAAGGTAGAGCGATCAGCGCCAAAGCTCCGTACAACGGGTTCTCTGAAGTTGAACATGAAATACACGTGGCCAATTCTCTTGGTCATATCTGCTCACAACGGGAGCGTGCACTTAGTTGCTATACCTACGCTTTACTGGAAACAAATGGACAGCAAGCCATGTACTTAGGCTATCAGGTCGGCCGTCAATTTTACCACCTCAACGCCGAGTCTTGCGTTGATACAGCATACGAAACCGCTCACGCCTTGCTTGGCGGCGCACCAGTACCCACCGGTAGTTATAATATTGTATTCACCACAGATTGCCTTAACGAACTTTTTGCGGCCTTTGGCATGTGTTGGTCTGGTCAGGCAGCAATGGATGGAATCAATCCTTTACGGGACCGCTTAGATAGCCAAATAGCCTCTAAGGATTTATCTATTATTGATAAACCTGATGTTGCAGGTGGCTTTGCTCTCCGCCCATTTGACAGCGAGGGTTTTAGCACCCAACAAACGCCAATTATAACAAAAGGTATCTTCAATGGTTTTCTACACAACAGTGCTACCGCCGGCTTCTTTGATGTACCCAATACCGCCAACGCCTCGCGCCATACAAAATCTACCCTTGCCGTGTCCCCCAGTCACCTATGTATCGATGCTGGAACACAAAGCGAGACAGACTGTAAAAGCGGTACCTATCTTGAAATTATAAATTTACAAGGCGTTCATTCAGGGGCGAATGCCATCAGTGGAGATTTTTCTTTGGGTGCTAGTGGCTTCCTATGCAAAAATGGCGAGCGGGTTCAGCCTGTGCGTGGTATTACGGTTGCCGGTAATTTCTATCAAATGCTACAAGCCATAGAAGCCATTGGGGACACCATACATGCAGACCACGGTAAATCTTTCTTTGCACCGCTGATTCGTTTTGCCAAGCTTAGTGTGGCTGGCGCTTAATACCTTCGGCACAAATAATTGGATATCGTTCCGTCTAATACCTTATATATAGGCAAGGTAAATCATATGAAAGTACTTATGATTTCATTAGCCGTCTTAACCAATGGTCTTATGTTTTCTTCTGCCATAACAGCTGAACCAGCCCTGCAACCATGGCAAGAGAATCCTTGGTATTGGAGTTATCATGGCGAACCGATCCTGTTATTAGGGGGTAGCGATGATGATAATTTATTCCAATGGCGCCAACAAGAATTGATCGATCAACTTGACCGGCTTGCCGCAGCAGGTGGGAACGTAATCCGCAATACCATGAGCGACCGCAAGGATCTTGGGTTTGAGATCTACCCTTTCCAACAACTTGATAACGGCCTATACGACCTTAACATCTGGAACCCCGAATACTGGCAGCGTTTTGAATATCTACTAGCACAAACAGCCAAACGCCACATCTTTGTTCAGCTAGAAATCTGGGATCGCTTCGATTATTTTGACGCTGCTGCTAAAGCGTGCCTCTCATGTAACAGGACGGAACACTGGAAAACTCATCCATATAATCCGGCAAACAATATCAACTATTCCTATAAGCAATCCGGCTTTAAAGCACATTATCCAGAACATCCGGGTGCCAATAAACAACCCTTCTTTTTCACTACCCCCAAGCAGCATAACAATCAGGTAGTATTGCCGTACCAGCAGCGCTTTGTTAAAAAGTTACTGGAACACACCCTAAAGTATGACCACGTATTGTACTGTATGGATAATGAAACCAACGGCGCTGAAGAGTGGGGCCGTTTTTGGGCAACATTCGTCCGTGACCGGGCAACCCAAGAAGGCAAAACTCTTTATCTAACCGAGATGTGGGATGATTGGAACCTAACGGGACCATCACACAAGCGCACCTTTGATCATCCCGAACTTTATGGTTTTGTGGATGTATCTCAGAACAATCACAATAAGGGCCAGCAGCATTGGGACAATTTCTTATATGTGCGTGAGTACTTGGCCCCGCATCCACGACCGATGAATACTACAAAAACATATGGTGCTAGTGGCAACAAATTTGGCGATACCGACCAGGACGGCATTGAGCGGTTTTGGCGCCACCTGTTGGCTGGGGCAGCCTCTATGCGCTTTCATCGCCCCGATTCAGGTCTCGGGCTTAATAATAAAGCGGTAGCCTGTATTCGTGCCGCTCGGTTACTGGAATCATTAGTACCCCTCTGGTCCGTAGTACCAGCCAACGCGCTACTTAGCAATCGACACGACAACCAAGCCTATGCTGCTGCCCACCTGGGCCAAGCGTACATTGTCTACTTTCCCTCCGGCGGCGAAGTACTACTAGATCTATCAGCTATGTCCAAATCTCACATAATGCATTGGATTAATATTGATACGGGCCAGTGTCCAACCTTAAATCAAAGCGCACAGCAACACCACATTACTACTGCACAACAGGCGCTTACCTCACCCAGTGCAGAAAACTGGGTTGCCGTTATTCTTGCAACGCCGTAGTACAACAAAAACCAGTGGCGCCGCAAGCAAAGACAAAACACAATGCCATACGGTTAAAAGTGAAAAACAAAGTCTATATATGGAAGGCCTGGAAAGAAATAATCTTCACCTAATGGAGTGAAAAATGCCAGATCTACACTCAATTTTTCGCCAAAAAGCCGTATTCCATAGGAACCTAGTGGTTGATCAATACCAGGAAAAAGCCAATTTTCGGTAACCAGCGCTAGATGTTTTAACAAGCGTTTTTCTGCACCAAGCATAAGCATTGGTTTATCCGTAGTAGCAGAATCATCATCATCATAAACAAAGCCATAACCAACACCGGCTGTAATACTTGTCTCTGTTGTTCCATACGTACCAACCCCATAAAGAATGCCCGCCGTTATATCTGCGCTCGGTACCTTAGCTACTAATGCGCCTACCGCAAGATTAACACGCTTTGTTATCTGCGTTCCTACTTTCGGTAAAAAATAAAATAACTGATCCTTCATGCTGACACCCGGAAATAAAGAAATGCCTCCGCCAACAGTAATATTATCTGTTATACCATAGGCCACCCCTGGGAAAAAGATATAATAATCCGAAAAATACCCTTTCCCTTTTTTAAGCATACGTGCTGTTGGGGCAAAATACAGTCTAGTAGCATTGGGATTTGCAAACCAATATTCCCCATTCCTCATTGAGGATATTGGGATTTGCTTGATCTTCTTTACTTTTGATATAGGGATCGTTACCGTCATAAGATCTGTTTTAAATTCAATTTCATTTGCCGTCTTTTTTACAATTTTACCTATATGCGTTGATCCATCCACCGTCGTAAGAATTTGTATATGGTCCGCATCGGGAGGAGTTAAGTTTAGCCCACTATTTGTTTTTTCTCCGGCATATATTGTTTGTACAGAAAAAAAAGCTATTGTTAAGTACAGACCTATTAAAGTAGCTGTCGTCCACTTTCTCATATTCATCTTAGACCTCTCTCCCTTTAGTATTTAACAATATGCGACGGTTTCACGTTGATCAAATACGCTTTATGTAAAGACTAGGCAGACCATGTGTGTCGCTTATACTCTTAACAATAAGAGTAACGAAATCTTAACTTTTTACCCAAGCTTTTATTCCATCTACCATAATTAAAAACGCTACAAGCTAATACGCTGAAAAACAGAAAAAACAGGATATATGAAAAACGTCTTATTTATCCTTACCGACCAATGGCCAGCATGGGCCTTCAGCTTTTGTGGCGCCGATATCCCTACACCCAATATAGATCGACTAGCATCTACAGGTACGGTATTCTCTAATGCCTTCACTTCCTGTCCATTGTGTACCCCAGCGCGAGGGACCTTACTCACGGCTCGCTGGCCACACCAAAACGGCGTTTATGACAACCAATCTGTCGGCTACTCTTTGCAGCAACCCTTAGCGCTAAAACAAGACACCTGGATTGATGCCGCTGTGCGCTCCGGCTATCACGTTGGCTATTACGGCAAATGGCATTTAGGATATAATAATCCTGAAAAACGTGGGGCTCATGGATTTATTCCCAACGTTGACATCCACGCCAAACCTTACGCGCCGACAACCAATGACCATTCCTATCAGAAAACAGTTGATAATTATACCACGCAAAACTCCAGCCTTATCAGCGGCCGGGCGCCATTTTGGGGTCATTCACCCAAACCACTAGAAAGCATTCAACCCTTTCCGATTATCAACAACAGTGTCCGTTTTATTGAAGATTGGGCCACGACACAACAGCAAAACCCTTTCTTTCTTACGGTCTCAACGATACCGCCGCATTTTCCCCACCACCTACCAACAGAATATGTAACGCTAGCTGAACAACTGCGTCCACGCGTAACATTACCTCCCAATCTAAGCGATAATTGCGCTGGACGTCCCTGGTTCCATGCCGTGCCCTGGTGGGGCTGTATGGATACTAGCCCGCTTGATGAAGAGGAGTGGAAAACCGTTATTGCCTATTCGCACGCCCACATTACCATGGTTGATGCAGCCATTGGTCGTATCCTTGATACCCTGGAACGTCTCAATCTTGCCGCGTCAACAACCATTGTATTTGGCGCCGACCATGGCGATATGGAGGGCGCTCACAACCGCTTTGACAAAGGGGCTTATTTTTACGACGAAGTCTGGCGTATCCCACTCATCATCCGCACCCCAGACGCCCCCCCTACAACCCAGGACGCCTACGTTTCCCTTCTTGATATTGGTACTACTTTATTCAGTTTGGTTGACCCCACACCTACTGCGCCATCACACCACTCCGGACGCAATCTTATGCCTCTTGTCGGCTCCTCGCAACGCCCTATACACTGGGAACAAACAGCCTATGGGGTGTACTACAGTTATAACGGCTACAGCTTTGAAGTCCGTGCCATACGGAATGAGCGTTACAAGTATGTGTGGAATCCACAGGCTATTAACGAATTATATGATCTTGATGCCGATCCATACGAAATGACCAACTGCGCCAATCGCCCCGAAACTATGCACCTTGAACAAGATCTGCACCATCAACTCATTTCTTGGCTCAATAAGATCGGCGACGATCTGCCGCAACGCCTCACGCAGTTACCACCAGCAGGTACCATCTTAGCAACAGGGAAACAAGGACCATAAATATGCAAGAACAATTAACCTTAGACGGTACCTGGCAGGTTCTATTTGATGACGATAATCAAGGCCGTGTGCTCAATTGGCAGAAGCAAGAAAATTTCGCCAATCATGCCGAAATAGAACAGGTCACAGTACCGGCATCGTTGGAAGAATTTCAGCAAGACTATGAAGGCGTTGCCTGGTATGGAAAAACCTTTATACGCCCAGCTAACTGGCACAATAAAACTATTCGCTTGCACTTTGAAGCAGTCAATTATCGTGCTGAAATATGGATCAATAACCAAGCAGCAGGAGCCCACGAAGGCGGTTATACTGGTTTTGAGCTCTTGATTGATGATTTGTTAACCGACGGCGAAAATTTTATTGCGGTACGGGTCATTACCCCACTTATCAGACGTCATATTACCATCGACGGTTTAGGACGCGATGATATGCCGCATTGGCGTGGAGCAATTACAGGAGGTATTTGGCAGCCGGTATACCTTATTGCTACCGGGCACGTTTTTATCGACGACACTTTCGTTACACCCGATATCCATACGGGCGAGATTATTATTGCCAATACATGGCAGAATCAACAGACCAAAATACAGGATGTAAAAAGTACTTGGACCCTTACAAAGTATAACGACAATACACCGCTTGTCTGTCGCCAAGAACAGCTCCGGTTAAATCCAGGTACCACACATTATCAAACCTCCATTGCCATAAAAGATCACAAACTTTGGCACCTCGACACCCCCCATCTCTATGTACTTACTACAACACTTCGTCTGGACGCTGTTGACTTAGACCAAACAGAAACGCGTTTTGGTTTTAGAGAATTCACCGCTCGGGGTAAAAATTTCTACCTCAACGGTGAAAAAATCATCCTCAAAACAACCTTTAATGAAGCTTTTTATCCGCATTCTTTGG
>JACLAC010012896.1_pt1 | contig 19206 bp, 15 predicted proteins | sample 8027881 | NCBI WGS metagenome assembly JACLAC01 (sample SAMN15725517, study PRJNA655200) | protist metagenome | isolation source: fluorescence activated cell sorting (FACS) single amplified genomes of... | place: Spain: Blaines Bay Microbial Observatory, Mediterranean Sea | collected 2016-01-19 | reverse complement strand
TCTAGGTAATACCAAGCATGTTAAATCGAGGAGTAATAAATAAAGTGGTGGAGTTATTACATAAGAAAAAAAGAGCTAAACTTTTGTCAAAACGGAATAAAAACAGGAAGTCTGGTAACGGAAAAAAACCGAGGTCGATCCCTGACAATAAAAATACTATTGAAGCGAAAAGGAGTGAATAATCGATGCTGACCAGTAATTTGAAGAAACGGATGAAAGACGGGGAAGTACTTAACGGTCGTCATATTCCAATTATGACTGAGCCAGAGAGGATACGATCTATTTTAGACGAAGGTAGTTTTGACTTTATAGCTACGGATAGTCAACACGACCCTTTCAACGAAGAACGGCTATTTCATTTTTGTCGTTTAACTGATGAATACGAAGCAGAAGTAATATTTCGTATCAAGCATACTGAGCAAGCATATCTGATTGGCAATATGCTTGACTTAGGTCCAGCAGGTATCGAGGTTCCACAAGTAGAACTTGAATCTACTGTTGAGACTGCAATCAATGCATTTTACTACCCACAATTTGGAAAACGTAGTTGGGGAGGAGCGTCTCGGCCAGTTCCCGAGCACCATCAGGGCCGTTTAGGTTATAGCCAATGGTGGAAAGAAAATGGAATTTTGTGGATACAAGTTGAGTCCATTAACTCAGTAACTAACGCCCGGAAATTAGCTAAATTAGGCGTTGATTGCGTTTCGTTTGGTCCCGCGGACTTAAGTTTTAGCTTAGAGTGTTATCCTAACCATTTTCTAAAAACGGTCGAAGATTGTGTTCAACATGTAGCCGAACAGTTGAATAATACTGGTGTTGCAGTTTGTATGCGAGGTGTTCAACCAGAGGATAAAGACCTGTACGTTGAGATGGGGACTACTGTTTTTATCAATTATCAATAAGGTCTAACACACACCAATACCAAAATTGTACTCGAATGGCAACTTGTATGTGTCATCATTTTTGAAATTTACTTTACCAGTTGTAGTTTCCGGGGCCGAGTTTGTCTTTTTGAGGTTTTGATCTGTCTAAATATTGCCCTAATTTTTGTTATGTATGGCTGTGGGATTCTGAAGAAAAAAGTTTAGTCTGAAAAAGAGAAGGGTCGTTTAAGTAATTAAAAAGATAAGTTGCTGTTTTAATTTTTGTTGATTTTTTTAGTCTATGTATATACAGAAGAGGAAAAATTAACAATTTTTTTAAATATCCAGTAACAGTTTCCTCTACCAGCTGGATCATCGTACAAACAGAAGTGAAACAGAATATTGACGTCCTTGACAGATATTACTCAGACGAATAAACTGACTTAGCAGGGAGAAATAAAATTCAATGGCACTTTTGAAACCGACACAGTTAACGGCTGACCAAATCGCCTCCTACCAACATTACGGACATCTCACTGTTAGTGGTATTTTCCCAACCGAACTAGTGGAACAAATGAAACGCCACTATATGCAGATGAGATCTGAAGGATCTAAGCCAGGAGACTTTGGTGGCACACCCGACGACCCCGATGACCCTACACATCAATATCCCCGCTTGATCAATATGCACAATTGGGATGAAGAATCCCAGACTTGGGCGACTTCCGATGTCTTGCTATCGGTTATTGGACAACTGATTCAAGACCAACCCAAACTTTACCAAACTATGCTCTATTTTAAGCCTCCCGGCGGGCGAGGCCAAGGTTTACACCAAGATCAGCAATATATCACTATTGACCCTTTGATTGGTGTCTGGGTAGCTCTGGATCGTTCTGATCAGTTGGTAGGGCAAATGATTGTCGTCCCGAGGTCACACCAAGGTGGGCTATATCAGGTGGAACCGGCAGATACAAGTATATCATTCACCAATGTGCAGTGTACTATTCCAAGTGAATACCAACCCATTGGCGTAGATATGTTACCAGGTGATGTACTATTTTTTGATGGTAAAACGATTCATGGGTCTGAAAAAAACCAAACGAATGACCGTTGGCGGCGTAGCTTTATTTGCCACTATATTGGTCAAAATGGATCAAACTTTCAACCGGTGGTTGGCACTCACGTATCACACCTATAAACAACCCTTGGCTAAAGAAGATGAACATCGGCTCACAAAATAACTTCAAACGGATTTGATTTCAATCAGTACGGAATATTTAATTGGGTTGGCTATTCTCACCGAAAATATTTGAACCAATGTTTCTGGTAGCCATGATTTGACGATCTTAAGGTGTATAGACAACCGGTGATAATTAGATCAATTTGTAACGAAGCAGATATTTTTGTTTTTCCCAGCATTAGATGTTTTTGTTAGTTTGAGTAAATCAAGCTAGTTAAATTTCGGACATCACTCGTTCCTTGAGCGTATGTTGGAAATTAATTTTGGCGCTTTTTTAGGCAGTCTATCAACGTAGTTTTTACCCATTGACTTACCCCGAAGTATCGATGTTGAATGATTATACATAATTGTTCATCAGACCATGTCAAATGTTAGCCTGATAAATTTCAGTAACCATTGCTATAAGTAGGGTACTAAGAGACTTTGATTGTTATGAGGGCTCTTAGGAAAAAGAAAATGGCCACCAATTCGGGGGGCAAGCACGTGTCCGTTATTACCTGCGTACTGATATTTGACAAAGAACTATTAATAATTAATTGTCGTAGTAATTAGTTGATCGAACAGACGAGTGTCTGAAACACTATTCTGGCATTTATGGATTCAATATTTATTTAGAAAAGTAGGCTACTAACTTTTAAGTCCGTGAGAAAGAAAAACGGGCAGAAAGATAAGGCGGCGGCATTAAGCCATTTATGGGATACGTTGTTTGCTTTTCGCTGTACCGGTTTTATATCTAGTCAGTAGACTTCAGTGGGCCAAGGCAGGACAAAAACATGCCAAAAACGATCTTTATGCATTACCTGCTGCAATTGAAATAATAGCAAATCTTCCGACCAAGGCTATGATTTTTGATCAATGTACTAGTAATACAGGAATATATTCTTCAATAACATTTGTAACTAAATTAGATTACATTACTTCCGTCGAGGCAACCGATAAAAAGAAGTAATAGTAGTCCCTTCGGATCAACTAATGAGTAATTACAAGATAGCTCAGGAAGCAAACCAAGAGTTATTGGGAAGATCTTCGCATTTGATCATAATAAATCCGATTCGATAATTAATCATGTTGGAGGTTAGGAAACGAAAGGTTATCATCGAAATAGTGGATCGCTCATAGGTTGATTGACCAGATAATGATGCGCACTAAAACATTAAACCCCTCTGCACAACGACTCATAGGGAACCAAATCCGCTGTTCTAACATCTGGTCAACCGTTTAAATTTTCAAATCCAATTTTTTGCTAAATGAACCTGACTTTTTTAACAGTTTTTATCGCTCTATTTATACCACCTATATCAAATGCTAAGAGTCAGTTCAATATCGAAAATCCAATAAAATATGGTCTAGATTTTCAACACACCGACGGACAATTTGGCTTGAAATATTTTATTGAGCCTATTGGTTGTGGCTTGGCTATGATTGACTACGACAACGATGGAGACCTAGATTTATATTTTGTCAATGGTTGTGATCTACGTCAACAAACCAAAGAAGTATCCAACCGATTTTACCGAAACGATGGAGGCACATTTACTGATGTAACTGATGAAACTCAAACTGGGCATACTGGTTATGGTATTGGTTGTTGCACGGGTGATTACAACAACGATGGCTGGACTGACTTGTACTTGACTAATTATGGTTCTAATGTTTTATATAAAAACAACGCTGACGGCACTTTTTCTGATGTGAGTCAGACAGTTGGTGTGGATGTCAAAGGTTTTAGTAGTGGGTGTTCGTTTATAGATTACGACCAAGATGGTTGGCTGGATTTATACGTTGCGAACTATGTTCAATTTGATATAAGCAATAATCCTTCCTGTAAGCATTTAAACCAACAGACTTATTGTACTCCCGAGATTTTCGAAGCCGAGGCTGATAAATTATACCGTAATAACACCGATGGTACCTTTTCTGATGTCAGTGAATTAACTAATGTTAGCTCACAAAAAGGCAAAGGGTTAGGTGTAGTTTCTGGCGACTTTAACCACGATAATTGGCCAGATATTTTTGTTGCTAATGACACGACGCCCGACTTTTTACTCCAAAATTCCGGCGGCCAAATTTTTCGAGAAATCGGCTTAATGACGGGAGTTGGTCTCAGTGAATCTGGCCAAGCTTTGAGTGGAATGGGTTGTAATACTGGAGATTACGATAACGACGGGGATCTCGACATTATCGTTACGAATTTTCAAGATCAAACCAATCATTTATTCCGAAACGATGGAAGTTTTTTATTTGCTGAAACCAGTTTCCAGTTGGGTATTGGACAACGTAGTTTGCCCTATCTATCATGGGGGGTAGACTTTGCTGATTTGAATAATGATGGTTGGTTAGATATATTCATTGCTAACGGCCATTTAGACGATAATATCGAAGAGATTGATCCAGTTGGTACTTATCAACAACCTAATCAAATTTTCTGGAATCAGAAAGGCGATTTTTTCAGTGAACAACTTTTAGTCACTGATCATAAAGTCAGTCGTGGAAGCGCCTTCGGGGATCTAGATAATGATGGCGACATAGACGTAGTCGTAGTCAATCTAAATGACCAACCAACTATATTTCGAAATTCTGCTAGTGACCAAAATGGATATAATTGGCTAACAGTTAAATTAATCGGATCTCAGTGCAACCGGAGCGCTATTGGCTCTAACCTTACAATCTTTTTGAATGACTCATCAATCAGTTGGTCGCAGCAAAGCCGTGAGGTCAAAAGTGGATCGGGTTATGCTAGTCAAAATGACTTGCGTTTGCATTTCGGTTTGGGGAAAGCAAAAATAGTTGACCGTCTCGAAATTGAATGGGCTAGTGGCAATCAACAGATTATGGAACAGATCAAGGCCAATCAATTTTTAACTATAGTAGAGGAAGAATAGATGAAAAATATCATCGTGATCTTAACTGACACGTTTCGGTATGATACTTAGGTGATCAAGCTGACCGATCAGTCTGCAGCCAGAGTTGAATTGTTTGTCTGCGTTAGTGAGAACAATATTACTATCAATTTGGCGCGATTTTTATCCCACGATGGTTCAGTCAGGATTCAAAATTTCCTCGGATTTGAATTTTTGGCCGTTGGTACTAGACCAAAATATAGGAAATATGGTACGACGTCCCAGACGACTGCTGGGAATACTGGTCGATCTGTTTATAGTTATCATAGGAAAATAAAACCTTGATAGTCGGTTTAGGAATCAGGTGATGTACGAGAAATTATCGTGCTTCGGAAGAAAGCTTTTTTTTTGTTGGTTCGTTTTGTATTTATCATGGTTGCAAATTGGATTACACAGTCAACTAGAACCTGATTTAGAGCTTAGTTTCCCGGATCGAATTCAACTTCACCAAACCCAAATAGATAATGACCCGAGTCTAATTTCGCCTAGATTGGCTCTGGCCAAGATATACCTACAAATAGAAGCTTTCGATCTTGCTATCGATCAATACCAAAGGGTACGGTCAATTGATCCGTACCATCCAAATGTGGATTATGGCTTGGGTTTAGCCTATTCAGGCCAATCCAAATTCGATCTGGCAATTGAATCTCTTCATCGAGAATTAAATACTAGACAATCAAATACTAAAAGCGACACCAAAAGTAAAGCACATATTTACGCTGCACTAGGCAGTGCCTATGCGTCGCTTTATCAATACGAAAAAGCAAAGACCGCTTATGAACAAGCGCTCAACCTTTTTCCTGACGATGCTATGATCCATCATCAATTAGGCAATATAATTTCAAAACAGGGTAATAGACTTCAACTTGTAATCAAACATCAACAGCGTGCAATACTACTTGAACCAAGGCTTGCGTCTGCACATCTCCAATTGGGGTTAGCCTATGCAAAAACCCAGAATTGGCCTTCGGCAATCACCGCATATAAACAAGCTATCGAACTAGATAGTGGACTAGTCGAAGCCGAATACAATTTGGCTCAAGCCTATTTCCGACAAGGTGCCCCAAACAAGGCTGAAATACATCTACGTAGTTTTCAAAACAAGAAAAAAAAATCTGACCAGATAGCTCGCTTCAAAGGTGCATTTCAACGAAGTACCGACCGAAAACAGAAAGCCCAAATTTCAGCCAATATTGGTCGAGCCTATTTAAAGAATAATCAATATAAAACGGCTATTCAATACTACCAAAAGTCGATTGGTCTTGATCCTCGACTACCGATTGCATATAGCGGAATAGGTTTAGCATATGCGATGCTCAATCGCTATGAATTAGCTATCTTTAACCAAAAAAAGGCTTTGAATTTACAACCTGACTTAACTGAAGCCCTTTCTTCACTAGGGCTTATTTACCTCCAACAAAATAAAATTGACCTAGCTCTTTCAGCATACCAACAGTCGGTAAAACTTAAACCAAGGGTAGCTGATGTTCAACGACAAATTGGATTAATCTACATTAGTCAGCAATCATACGCACAAGCTGAAGTAGCCTTTAAAAAAGCTTTAGATATTGATCCATCTTCGGCTGATAATTACCATAACCTCGGTCTCTCACTAGCCTACCAGGACAAAATGAAATCCGCCATAGACTCCTATCTTCAGTCGATTAAACTAAGATCTAGTTTAGAAAATAGGTCTTTGGCAGAAACCTATTTCTTGTTAGCTGAGGCATATAATCATTCGTCTAACAAAATTGCTGCCGAAAAAGCTTACATACAAGCAATTGAAATAGATGATAATTTAGCAAAAGGCCTCCACGCCTTAGCTAGATTATATGGGCAGAAAAAAGAACAACCAGAAAAAGCTATTTACCTCGTAAAACAAGCTATCAAAATAGAACCTGAGAAAGCCGAATACCATAACACGTTAGCACTTCTATATTACCAACTTGAAAGTTATAATCTGGCTCAAGAAGCTCTTCAGGCCGCCTTAGCTATAGAACCTGAGAATCAAAGTTATCAAATAGGAATAGAAAAAATTACAGAAAAGTTAGCTAAAAGCCAGTGATTTAATACGCTTGGCTGGATTTGCGAAAGTTTGTTGACAACATTTTAATCAAAATTTCCATTTGACTAGCAGTCAGATCCAGAACCTGTAATTAAATCAGGAGATTTTACGAAACCACTTAAATTTATTATTATCTTTCTGACTGTCTTATTGATAATCACACTACTAATTTATGTCGAACAAGCCAAGTCAGTGATACGAATCGAAACAGATATGTGGAGTATCGTATAAGGCATCAGTAGTTAGATTTGTGTTAATGCTACCTTTAGCAGACAACTTCTAATCAAAAGATCGAGAATAAAAAGAACGATAAGTGCCAGTCCGGCAGTATAAATGAGAAAGACACTTGTTGGCTAAACCAGGAAAAACGTGCGGTATACTACGGTAAAGCCAATTGTAAGCGACCTCTAATTTAATTTGCATGGTTAATCTCGGAAGTATTTACTAAAGATAACAAATCTCTTCTCTGTCTAGTCGAGGTCAATAGATTCGACGTATTTTCGAGATCGAGAGTTAACTCAAGAATCACTTTGGGGGTGTAATCTAATTATTTATGAGATTTGATCTTATGGGTAGGCTGATAGACTTGCGGTGGTGGAAAAATCGTACCACAAAAAACCTATTATGTCCGAAGATAGGATCAACAAGAATAAAAATAAATATACTGAATAGCGAATATGACCTAGGAATTGTTTTTTGCGAGAGCTTCCAATTTTTGTGCAGGTCCCAAATTAGATAAGTAAGAGAAGGATTAGAATTGATGTAGGAAGTTATCTGTCCCCCAAATAGGGCCAGAGTTATCTTGAAGTAAACAACAAGCCCACAACCAACGATTCATCTCGCTAATTGTGGGCTTGACAACGATAGTTAGTGGTCAAATTTCGCTCATTCCCTCTTTAATTGGCCCCAAACAGACGCCAGCTTGAATTTGGGGTTAACGGGTAAGGTTTTTACTCCTTTTCCAGTAATTTTGACATCATCAAAACTTGCTTTGGTTTGCCAGCACCACACTCCAATCATACCGGTCTTGTATGAAATACCCGCCTGCCCTTCACCTTGTTCTATGTCGTCCAAAAACAGTTTAAAATTTTCACCTTTGACTTCAATCTTCATGTGATTCCAGTCACCGTTCTTGATTTTGATCTTGCCCTTGACTGGATAGTTCTGTGGGTTTCCAACTTCACGTGCATCAAAAGCACCTTTTTTATGTACCCAAAGCTCGGTCTTTTGGTCGGGTGCGTTCAAATAAAAAACATAGTATTGAAACTCATCCTGTGCTCGGAAAATTAAACCCGCCCATTTGCCATCATCCATCCGAACTTTAGCTTCAACCGTATAGTCTTCCCAACCAACTTCGCCAACGATGGAGTGCATTGCAGCTTCAGTACCAGAAGTTTCTTGATAAACACCCTTGTTGAACTTCCATTTTCCATTAGCAACCTTCCACTCTTTATTCCGCTCAGCGTCTTCAAAATCCCAAATCTGAAAACCCGCTATCGTTGGGGACACAAACCCTATCATCAGAAAAAGACAAATACCTGTTATTGCTGATTTCATCCACATCTCCTTTTACTAAATTTCATTTTGCACCCATACCCGACTACACTAAAGTAACCATATGGGCCTATCCGCTCAATCTCAAAAACAATCAATCATTGCGGAACAACTAACTTCGTTTTAACTGGCTCCAGGTAGTAGTTAATTTCTGGCGAGGATTTACAGCCGTTGTTCCACCACTAATACCTTCGCCTGTCACTGTAAGATTATCAAAGCTGGCTTTGCTTTCCCAAGCCCAGACACCAACCATACCGTTTTTATACTCTATAGCCGAAGTTGCCGTTCCTTGTTCTTTCCCATCTAGAAAGACGGTAAATTGCTGCCCTTCGACTTTAACTTTCATCTGAATCCATTTTCCGCTTTCAATTTTGACTCCACCTTTGGCTTCGAAGTTTTGTGGCTCACCACCCTGTCGAGTGTCAAAAGCTCCTTTTTTGTGCACCCAAAACTCAGTTTTATTATCGGGTTGATTCAGATAAAAGACATAATATTCGAATTCATTCTGTGCACGAAAAATAAGTCCTGCCCATTTACCGTCATCAAATCGAACTTTGGCTTCGACCGTATAATTTTCCCACTTTACATCACCAACGATGGAGTGCGCGGCCTTTTCTTTCCCAGAGGTTTCTTGGTAGACGCCATCTGTAACAGACCATTCACCATTGGCTACTTCCCAGTCTTTAGCTCCGTTTTCAAAATCCCATACTTGAGTCCCTGCTGATGAAATAGAAACAACACCAGCTAACGTAATCACTAAAACCAGTAATCTTAAAAATTGGATGTTTCGTAGCATAATCACTCCTTGAACTAATAAATCGATTACAATTGAACACCTAGGGCGATCCTAGCATGACCCAAAAATGTTGTCAACATATTAGTAGAATAGAAAAAATAACCAGAAATTCACATTCGTCTCGAAATTGACAAGCAAATTCACGAAAAAACTGATCCATCGAAGATCCAGTTTGTCCAGATTTTTTCGCTTCATGTAATTTTTGACAATAATCACATGAACCTCGATTATTATTTCAGCGATGAATGATGTGAACCTCAAACTCAAAAAATTGTCTTGGGTTGATTTTTATTTTTACGATGTCCATCGGTTGGTATTTTGATTCAGAATATCAAAAAAATCTACTCTTTCTCGTAAGACTTCATTAATTACTAATTAGTAGTATATATTTATTGTGAGGTAGCCATCAAAGCGTTGGTTTCAGATTTCATATTTTGGGCTACAGGATTTGGAAATAAACAATTCTATTTGACTGAATTCACTTAGATTCTGGATTATCAGTTTTAATCCAAATTCTGTATTTTCAATTCTACAACAATCCCAGATTCAATTCTTTAATTTCTGTGTAGTCTATTCGGCTTCTTTTTCAGAATGAGATGTAACGATGAATCACCTATTGATCAAAAGTGATTTATATTTTTTGGGATGGTCTTGAGTCCATTATTTCGAAAAGTCCCAAAAGGATCTTTGGCTAGTTAGCTAGATAAGTATGAGCAAAAAAAAGTAAAACCTGCTACAAGAGGATTTATAAAACCTTTTCGCTTCAGGCTTTTATCTTACCTTGGTCAGTTATCTCTTTGTTAACCACTACTGCCTGATGCAAATCAATATATTCTAATTCTGATATCTGAACATAGCAGCCCGAACTATCGTACAATCTTTTCTCTCAGTCAATTTGTAATTACAAGTATAAGAGTCAACCTGCGGAACCGAAATCCCTGCTAAAGTTTCCTTGCTATCAGGTTTTTATTTATGTTAGTTAATTGTCGGTAGACGATCTATTATGATTTTTAGTTATTAAACGGTAGACATCGTACTATTATTTAATAGAAAAATTCAGGGACCATAAATTATGCAACTTTGTTGGCTTTCGCTTTATATGACCATGGTGGTTAGTGCGCCTCAACCCGATTTAGCTGAATACATACAAAAAACAGAATCAGCTTTTGCTTGGCAACAGACCGGTCGCCTTCAGTATGACAATGGTCAAATCTATAATCTGCGCCTTGTTTCACAAATTTGGAAGGAGATTCAGTGGGAACATAATCTACAAGTTTTTGTGCCTGCAGATATTTACTACCCAGAAACAATGTTAATATTAGTAACAGGTGGATCAACAGGTAGCCAACCTTCGGATAATGATAATGCAATTGGTATCGAATTGGCACGAAGGGCCGGTTCTGTCTTGGCGGTCTTATATCAGGTGCCTAACCAACCGCTTTACGAAGGCAGGAAAGAAGATGACTTGATCGCTCATACCTTCGAGAAGTACTTAGAAAGTGAAGATAGTAGCTGGCTGCTGTTGTTTCCAATGGTGAAGAGTGCCACTCAGGCTATGACGGCCCTGACACAATTTACGCAACAGGAACTCGCGCAGAAAATCGATAACTTTGTGATCACTGGGGCCTCTAAACGCGGCTGGACCAGTTGGCTGACAGCTGCTGTTGATCCACGGATTAAGGCCACGATTCCTTTGGTAATTGATGTTCTCAACATGCCAGCCCAAATGGAGTATCAGAAAGCAACATGGGGCCACTATAGCGAGCAAATTAACGATTATACTGAGCGTGGGTTGCAAGATGTACTAGGCACAGGAGAGGAGAAGTCTCTGACGGCCTTGGTCGATCCTTATAGCTATCGTTCACAATTGACCATGCCCAAGCTGTCGGTAATTGGTACTAACGATCCATACTGGGTTTTAGATGCACTGAATCTCTACTGGGATGATCTCGCAAAACCCAACTATGTACTCTATGTTCCCAATTCTGGACACGGCTTGGATGATCAGGAAAGAACCATTGCCGGCGTGACCGGTTTTTACCGTTATATTGCTTCAGGTCAACCCCTGCCAAAACTAGAATGGTCATATCACCAAGAGGGAGACAATCTCTATCTTCAGTTTTCTGCTAGCCAAAAACCGGCTCAAACTCGCTTATGGATCACGTCATCGACTAAACGAGATTTTAGAGAGGCCAATTGGGTATCCGTACCAGTTGTAGAAAAGGAGAACGGTTTCCTAGGTCAAGTGGAAATTCATCAGAAGCAATACGTAGCTCTATTTGGTGAGTACGTGTTCATGATCGACGGGCAACCGTGCCCGCTTTCAACCCAAGTCAACATCGGCACGATCAATCCAAATCAAGAAAAGTAGCCACTTTTGAATTTAGCTGGGAATTAGTAAAAAACTATAAAAAAATCAGCACAGATGATTTCAAGCCAAAAAAGAGCCCATATTTTTATTAACTCGACTTTTTGAATTGAGCTTTCTAAAAAAAGTCCGCGATTTTGGTAACATTATACAGACGCCAGAATACTAATAATTTAATTACGAATAGGTCAATAGAGATTGACCACTCTAGAATCTGACTCTGTCGAAAAACCTCCATATGTAAGTTGGGTAACAAACGCTATATAAAAGAGGTAATATCGGTAGTACCACTAGACAAGATCAGTAAGCCAATAAAGGGTCTATCCTATAATCACAAGCCCAAAAACCTTGATTATACTAGTGCTGAGTTATATTTATCCCTGCGTTTTCATTATCAGCATATACAGACAACGAACTCCAAAAACACTAAAAGTAAAAATTGTATATGAATTGACTATTTGTATATATCAGGATCACCACATTTGACTGAAGATAGAAGCTCAATCAACAAAATTTGAGACTTAATTTTTTAAGTTAATAAGGGGTTAGCTTTGCATACTCATCTTCCGTAGTGTCGACAAGCTGCAATCATCAATAATCTGAACAACACGTATAAAAACAAAAGGTGAAAATACCAGCAAATAACCCCGAATGTCTAATTCCTTCCTCTTCTTGATAGTTATGATAACCATATAAATCCAATATTCTTTGCCAAACAGATAGGTCTCTAAACAGAATCATTTATTTAGAATTCAATGATAGTTAATCATTAGTTAATTCCATAAAAGTTTAGTTATTCTATCGAAGGTCAATTTCGTTTATTTTTCCTACACTATTTCCTTTATTTTATGTTTTAATCACAGAGTATAAAAGCACAAATGGTATGCGTAGTATTTTATGGAAGAATCAAAGCAAAAGTTAATTTATCCGGATTTTAGGGATCGTTGCAACTTTCAAACCACTCTGGAAATTTCTAACCAACTCACAAATGCAGAATCAAAGTCCTTTCTCCCTGAACAATACTTATCAAAATATAGTGAAAAATTTGAATCGCTTGATGTTGATCATTTTAGAATCTCACTGTATGGACTCAAATTTCTACTAAATAGATGGCATGAAAAATCATCTTTTAATTCAGGAGAACACAAACTATTTACCTCGATAAGTAGGAAACCTGACGTCCCTTTACCTTTAAATGAATTATCTAATGATATGTCTGTGTTAATACCTTACAACTTCAACTTCTCCTTTAATCCATCTTTTCTAAAAAAAATAACACCATTGCATGATTGGGTGAGATATTACGCTATAGAAAATATTGAGCAATTAATGTGTAAGAAGTGGTCATTCAAATCTTGCTTGGCTGAAAAGTGTGAGAATTATGTGGCATCTAAGGTGAGATTTTGCAGTGAATCTTGTTTGTCGAAAACACAAAAGAGACGAACTCATGGGAAACAGAGTACTTTTCGATCAAATACGGATAAATTATCAGGTAAAAAAACTCTAATCAGTCGTCGTAGATGAATTATATCATCCAACCGATATTTCACATGTAATTAGTATCTATTTGTCAAAAGGGTAAGATCATACCCTTCTGTTTATTAATCAAAAGTGTTGAAGATTAGCATAAGTATTTATAGTATTTCTTACCTCTTCTTTCTGTCGGCCGTCATAAAGGCAATTCAAGTTTAAGGTTATTAGAATTGATACTGTTTTAATCTACTACCGACTCAATCATTGAACTAATATGAGCTAGGCAGAGAATCTGGAGTGGAAGCAATAACCACCGTACTTATGTAATACCATAGGAAGGGAAGTGTTGGCATTGTTGCCTTTAAGAACTTATTTATTTCACAGCCACTATTTATTATAAGACAGTCGTAAAAAATAAAAGCAGGAGTTTTCATAGATGAACGATGGTTCGACCTCATTCAAAGTCTAATTTAATCGGGTCTATCACATTGATATAAGCAAAACTAATTCTTCAGGTGAAAGTGCTAGTTTTGTATTAGAGCCATCAAGACAGCTTGTGTTTAAGGTAGTGTTTCCACTACTATTGATTGGCTTATAAAAAATTAAGTAATTCCTATACTGACTAAAATCAAAATTGATGTCGATGGCTTTGAACGAAAGATTATGGAAGGAGTTAAAATCACCTTAGCCGAGTAGAAATTAACATCGGTGTTGGTGGAAATTAACGATCAATTGGATGAACATTTAGAGATTATTGTATTATACAGCAATATTGATTTTCTTTCGATGAGCGTCAGGTAAAGCAAGCAACAGTCAAAGACGGTATCTTTCAAGGAATGGCTAATATAATTTTCGAAAGGCAGTTTTAGGTTGGATTAGTGAATTACTAATGTCATAGATCATAACTCTACTCTCTACTGAGATCGAGAGTAGAGTTAGAGCAGTTGCCTCTTCAGGTGCTGACTGTTATCAGATTTAAGCAGGAGATTATACAGAAATTATAAAAATGGTCATTCTGAGGTAATTGTCTTCATGTTTATAGGGACCTAAGCCTTCGAACATCTAAATCAAAGAAGCCACATGACCAAGAGTTAATTCTATCAGATAGGCCACCTAGTATATTTATGGAGGTTGCTACCTGATAAAAATCCTTCTGTGGTTTCTAATCTTAGATGTTCAAATTTCTTGTCTCTTATCAATCCGCTAATAGGATTTGTGTTGATAATGCTGAAGCAAGGATTAACACTTGATTGGTGGAAGCCCCTTCCAATTAAGTTTATTTCTAAAACGACCAAAAACTCCACGTTACTTATTAACTCAGGCGATGTGAGGTATTTGGTCGTTTTTCATTGTCAATTCAGCGTTTACCAAAACCTTAGCTGAAGCAGTAGTTTTGACTTTTATTTCCTCTATTACTCTCCCGAAGAAGTATTACTTCAAACTATCGACAGAAATTAATAAATTATCTAAATAAAATTAGCCATTCGCAAAAAATAGAAACCTGAACAAGAGTTTACACTCTTCAATTTTCTATACTCTTCGTATTCCATGTATCTCTCTTTTTAAATTCCAATCGGCCCTGTCAGTTCCTGCCAAAAATCTATTGTATAACTGCTAAGCAAATTACAGACTCAAAGATCGATAGATAAGCCTCTGTTCCTAGTGGTGGAAATTATGCCACACCTATGAGACTATAGCTATCGGACTTTTGTTTGTGTGGTTTGTGATGCTGATTTGGCAGTGTTGATACTAGGGGTTGTGTTTGGAGTTTAACAGATTGATTACTAACATCCGATTTTTCATTATTATTAGACGTTAGTAATCCAGTGGCTATTCGCAGTCTTTTTAACTATCCTTTTCATAGATTTAGACGTCTTTTACATCACATAATCACTTATACTGTAGACATGCAAAATTGTCTCACCTGCGATATAAATATGTGGGGAGGCCCAAGATTGAGATATCGAAAAGTCATTTCAGAAAGGACAAGATAATACGAAAAAGTCTGATAAAAGAGCTAACCAAAAGTCAGGCCTGGTCCAGATGGGAAGCGGATTCTATGACTAATGACGTCTTTCTTACACGAACAATCAATCCAAAAATAATCAACACCAACAAAAAAGATTATTGACAGAGGGTTTAGCCAAACACGAGACTGAAAAAAGAAAAAAGTGGTCTGGGGGTTATTATAGACATCAATCGGCAGTAGGAACTACAGATATAGATATTCAGAAAGATATAGTGCTGAACCCCTATATGCGAATATTAAACTGGGCTGTTAATACATTCGTTAATGGTTTATATAAAAAAACAAAACCATTAACGACTACCTGATAATAATTTTTGGGATTTTCTTGGTAAGTCTTTTAATTCGGTATCATGTTAATTATGAGGGGCCTCAGAGTACAGGTGATATCCCAATCCAGGCTGAAGCGAGAGGAGGTACCGATTTTAATTACTGACATGTTGATCTATAATATCGGCTCATTATCGGCCATTACAGGAATTGACAATGAAAAAGATTAGTTATTTTTTTTTGTTTACGTTGGTCTTTCTGGGTTGTGGTGATGAGCCTTCTAGTGAAGATGAAGTTGTTAAGCATTTAGTTGAAGATGAGTTAGTTTTTGATACAGAGCCAGGAAAGAAAATAACTTGGGAAACAGACGGAAAAGAGATGGTGTTGATACCAGCTGGTTCTTTTGAGATGGGTGATCACTTTAGTGAAGGTGAAGAAAATGAATTACCAGTTCACAGCGTAAACTTGGATGGTTTTTATATAGATACACATGAAGTCACAGTAGATCAGTTCAAGCAATTTGTAAATCAAAGTGGTTATGACTATCAAGGTGATTGGGGACAGGTAGCTTTGTACTCACCGGGTCATGATTATCCAATCAATTATGTCAACTGGAATGATGCTACCGCCTATGCTGAATGGTCAGGTAAGCGACTACCAACTGAAGCGGAATGGGAATATGCCGCCCGAGGCAGTTTAGAAAGCAAGCGTTATCCCTGGGGAGATGAAACTGATGATGCAAAAGCCCACTATGACAATTGGGATGATGGAAATGGGACAACAAAACTAGTAGGTAGCTTTGAGGCCAATGGATATGGACTTTATGATATGGCAGGTAATGCCTGGGAGTGGTGTCAGGACTGGTATGGAGAGAACTATTATAGTAGTTCACCAGCTAGCGATCCGACGGGGCCAGAGACTGGTTCAATGCGAGTATTGCGAGGCGGTTCCTGGGCTCACGTTACACCCGACGGCCTGCGGGCCGCTTATCGCTTCAACAGCCTACCGAGTATTAGGCATCCCTTGATCGGATTTCGATGTGTATCGGATGTACCCTAATTACTCTTGCTCTCTCGGCAAGAGGAGCATTTACAAGCAACAAAGTCAAAATAAATCTAAAAGTGTTGGCTATGGAAGATCAACAGTATGAATACACAGAAACAGATGGCGGATAATGTAGTTGATAATGTGGAATTTTGTATTAGCAATCTAATAGATATCCAGACAGAACTATACATCCAACTTCAAAAAGACCTATCTCTAGATCACGATCTACCTTTTCCGAAATCGTCTATATTAGATATTCGACATCAGGTTCAGCAGGTAATATTGTCAAGTTTACAGGACATTGAATGTGGACAAGGGTTGTACAAGCGGATTGAGAAAAAGTTATCCGAGTTTCAATCTAATATTGATGGCCCCGATTATCTTTCAAGGAAATAACTGGTGTGCAACTATTACTGAGCAAGATCATCAAACTCATTACACAAGTAAGGAAACTATGTATAAGACTCTTTATATTTATTTAAATGTATTATAAGGTAAAAAGATTATTTGGAAGTATTTCGTAGGTTATCTTAAAAGTTTTTGAATAGCCTTCAGGCTTAATGGAGAGGTTATAATTTCGATTTTACCTCTGCCCAAGCAATGGGTAGCTTATTAAAGCGGCGAACAGCTAGGGAGTTAGTGTTCATCGCTAGTGCCATTTCTGCAACGGTGATAACTCTTTCCCACATTCGTATTTGTGCAATCTCAGTATTTAGCCACTGACCATCTTCCCGATGAGCAATAAAAATCGGACGATTTCCCTCTGCACATGGATCACCTACATTATCACCCTGAGCTATGACTTTTTCTGTACCGTCGAGATATAGCTTTATCCCATCTTTTATACTGTAGGTTCCACACTGATAATGCCACTCATTACCTAAGTTTCCACCCCACGTATCACCCCCACCCGTTTTACAACCCCAGACTGAAATTCCTGGCTCTAAACTATCGTAAACATACAGAGCAAATTCCCATTCTTTTAATCCACCTTTCATCACAATAGGTTGTCGCATTTGCCCGTGTTTATCTGTACCAGTTTCCCTTAATATGGTCATTCCTTTAGATTTGTCGAAGTGAGCATCAAAGTCATAACCTTGACTGGCAGCATCAACTTTAACAAAGTTTGAGTGGCCATCGAATTGCAGTGTCTTTCCGAACGTATCTTTTTTTCCACCAACCCACTTAGGCGCATTTTCACTCATCTTCGTTTTAAAATTATTGGGACCGTAGTCTTTGACATTTCCACTACCTTCGTCCATTGGTAGATAAAGAAAGAGATCTTTGTTAATATCTGCACCCCTAGACAAAAAAGTGAAAAAAGTTAGAAAAATTTTTTTTTCGATTCATTTTAATTTTTTAAATTAGATTACTTATTCAATTGACTAAGTGAAAATATAACACATAAGTGTAAAGGTGAGAAACTTGGTAATAACGTCTGATAATAGATCTTGTCAGATAGAGTATGACAGAATCGTTAATAGTCAGTTTACCTGACATCAGCCACACACCTAGAACCAAAGTAATCTAAAATTTTCACCACCGTAAGAGCGATAGGATGGATCTAGGATTTTTGTTGTACCATTAAGCCATGAAGATCAACTGGATAGGTCGAAAACGGTTTTCGATATGTGGATTTACCTTAACTACTTGACCCCCTTGGTAGGAAGAACTCTTACTCTTGGTAGTTTTTATCTTTATGCCAGCCCGTTATTATTGGGATTGAAAATGGCAACTAAGCTACTGAATATTGTGGTTGTTGACTACCAGTTGGACAGATCACGACCGATAAGAACTATTATTAATTCAGTAACTATTCCCCAGTCGTTTTTAACTATCCTTTTCCTAGACTTAGACATCTCCCCTATATGAGATGTCCGTTCGTCATACATTGCGAATAAACTGTTTCTAGAATTAAGAGATTGAAGAGATTGAATATGAAGAGATTTTTTTATTCTTAATCTACCTCTGTTTTATATTACTACCGGTTAGTAAGATTGAAGCAAAAAGTTCAAGATATGATCAGTTGAGAGAAAGTGAATTAGGTATTTCTCTGAATTACGCATATATTATCAAAAAGGCCCTAAAACAGAAAGTTTTAGGGCCTTTTTGATAATATAGTATTTTATACTACCGTTATTCTTTACGTATTTGGGCCCAGGTTGAGGTTAACCGATTTCTCGGATCTACAGCAGTTGTCATGGCTTTAAATCCAGTTTTCACGATTTTATTAACATCCGCATTGCTAAGGGCGCTGTGAAAGATAGCTACTTCGTCCATAGCACCAGTAAACCAGTTCCCTGTAGCGTCCCAAACACCTCCTCCACCGATATTCACACCGAAATCGGAAAATCCATGTGCATCTTTACTACAATCTTTCTCGGTTTGAGCTGTTTGTTGTCCGCCAAAATACATTGTAAGAGAAACAAAGTTTTGAGAATCACTAAATCGACAACACAGTGATCCCAATTACTTATTTCTCTTCAAATTGGATCAATAAACTGGTAACTTAGTTTTTTACTTAGGTTATTTAGTGGCTGTGGCTAATATCTATCGCCATAACCTCCACCACCGCCACCACCTCGGTTACCTCCTCCTCCACGA
>JACLAC010010820.1_pt1 | contig 19206 bp, 13 predicted proteins | sample 8027881 | NCBI WGS metagenome assembly JACLAC01 (sample SAMN15725517, study PRJNA655200) | protist metagenome | isolation source: fluorescence activated cell sorting (FACS) single amplified genomes of... | place: Spain: Blaines Bay Microbial Observatory, Mediterranean Sea | collected 2016-01-19 | reverse complement strand
ACGCCCCCCCCGCCGTCGGTGGCTTTGACGATGACCTCAAAACTGTTGTCTCCATTGGCATCGTTGCGGGCTTCGAAATCCTGGGGTGCGTTGAAGTGCAAATAGGCGCTCTTGGCTTGCCCTTGAGTCAGGCTAAAGGCACCGGCGTCTGCGCCGCCTTCGATGGAAAAGCTCAAGCTTTGGCTGTCTGCATCCGTGGCTTCAATTTGATAGACTGAAGCAGCGCTGTTCTCCGGCACGTTCAGCGATGCAGGAGACGTGAAGACTGGAGGCGTGCTTTCAATTTCGTCGTCTACTTGGACCGTGAGCATCTGACTGTCGATGCCGCCGCGGCCATCCCGCACCTGGATGCTTGCCCTGTAATCGTTGTCGCCGTCCGCTGAGGCGTCGCTTTCGTAGTCTGGCGGATTGATAAACGTCAGGGCACCGGTCTGCGGGTCGATGCTAAAAGATGCTTCATCCCCGCCATTGGTCCCGAGGTAAAAGACCAGTGTGTCCGCGGGTTGGTCCTGATCGGTAGCAGACGCGGTGAAGACCCTCCCAACACTGTTCTCGAGGAAGCTCACGGTAGGCGTCGCCGATCCCGCCAGAACCGGGGCGTCGTTTTGGTCGGTCACAGTAACCTGCAAGGTTGCGGAAACTGGGTTATTCAGAGCATCCCGACCTTCAATGCCCAGCGAATAGGCCCCCGTGACCTCGTGATCGAGGTTCGTGACCTGCGTGATCTGAGCCTGGCTGTCGATGGCGAAAGTATCGCCTGTGTTGCCGCTGACAATGGTAAAGCCAGCGAGCCCGCCAACTCCCGAACTGCTAAACGATGCAAGGGGCGTGGCGGAGGGCAAGCGATGCTCAGCAATCGAAATCGCCGTTGGTCCGTCGAGCGTCGGTGCAATTTCACCCAAGTAGCCATTACCGTTCAAATCGGCCTCAAAAGTCTCTTCCCAGCTGACCAACGCCGGTTCTGAAGTCTTGAGGCGAGTTTCGTGTGTTTGCAGGCCGGAACTGTCAAAGTGTCGAACGGTGTAGGAGACCTCGCCGCGCCGATTGGTGATCTGTTCGAGCGCGTGAAACCCGCCAGCGCCGTCTTCCTCGGCTTGAATTAGGTCAGCGCTGGTGTTGGAAACAACCGAAACTTGACCGCGCCGTGCGGGCTCCGTCAGGTCAATGGGCGCTTCGCCACCTGGGGCATCGGGGTCGAAGCTGACGGTGGTGATGGCGTAGCCGCCGGTGGTGGAGCGGTGGAGTTGGAAATCACCGTTGGCGGCACCGCTGCCGTCGTCCTCAACCGCTGTCAGGCGATGGCCAATGGCATTGTCGCCGTTCAAATCGACTTCAAAGGTGTCTTCCCAGCCGACTAACGCCGGTTCTGAAGTCTTGAGGCGTGTTTCGTCCGTTTGCAGGCCGGAACTGTCAAAGTGCCGAACGGTGTAGGAGACCTCCCCGCGCCGACTGGTGATCTGTTCGAGCGCATGAAACCCGCCAGCGCCGTCTTCCTCGGCCTGAACCAGGTCAGCGCGGGTGTTAGACAGGACCGAAACTTGACCGCGCCGTGCGGGCTCCGTCAGGTCAATGGGTGCTTCGCCGCCTGGGGCGTCGGGGTCGAAGCCGGCGGTGGTGATGGCGTAGCCGCCGGTGGTGGAGTGGTGGAGTTGGAAGTCACCGTTGGCGGCACCGCTGCCGTCGTCCTCAACCGCCGTAAGGCGATGGCCAATGGCATTGTCGCCGTTCAAATCAACTTCAAATGTCTCTTCCCAGTCGACCAACGCCGGTTCTGAAGTCTTGAGGCGTGTTTCGTCCGTTTGCAGGCCGGAACTGTCAAAGTGCCGAACGGTGTAGGAGACCTCGCCGCGCCGACTGGTGATGTGTTCGAGTGCGTGAAACCCGCCAGCGCCGTCTTCTTCGGCGTGCAGCAGCGTGACAGACGTATTGGAAACAGCCACTTCGCGACCGTTCCGGGTCGGTTTGGTCAGGTTAATGGGCGTCTCACCGGCTGGGGCTTCGGGGTCGAAATCCGCAGTTGTAATGGCGTAACCATCTGCTGAGGTGCGATGGAGCTGGTGGTGACCAAAAGCTTTGCCGGTGCCGTCATCCTCAACAGGTGCCCCTCGCAGCTCAACGCTTTCGTTCCGCTCATGCGGGAGTTTTATTGACCCTGAGTTCGGCATTCGCCTTGTATCACATCCCTTAATTCAGCCGAGACCATCTCCAAGAAGACCTCGCGCACGCAGCACTTACATAATAATGGTTAGCCATTTAAATAGCCACTATCCTAAGGGTGCTAGACCTGCCTGTGGACAAGTAATGCTCGGCGCGGCCTCCAATTCCGCGCTTGGGTGGGTGGATTGGGGCGTGAGGCCTGGAAAAAGCATTTCTTGCCTTTGGGTTGTCTTTTGACGGATCATTGGATCCAGTCTCGCCCTGCGTGCGTCCCGGTTGGGGGATGTCGGCTTGAGGGAGGGCGTTGAAGAAGTGATGGGAGCGTTTACCGATGACAAGAATTAAGCCTGAAGACCTGCGGTCGCGACAGTGGTTCAACAATCCCGACGATCCAGAAATGACGGCGGTCTATATCGAGCGCTATCTGAATTACGGTCTGACACCCCAGGAGCTTCAGTCGGGAAAGCCGATTATTGCCATTGCCCAGACCGGGTCGGATCTCAGCCCCTGCAACCGGCATCATTTGGAACTGGCGAAACGGGTCAGGGATGGGATAATTGCCGCTGGTGGTACGGCGTTGGAGGTCCCTGTGCATCCAATCCAGGAGACCGGAAAGCGGCCCACAGCCTTGCTCGATCGAAACCTAGCGTACCTTAGTTTAGTTGAAACGCTTTACGGTTATCCGATTGATGGCGTCGTTTTGATGATCGGCTGTGACAAGACCACGCCCGCATGTCTCATGGCGGCTTCGACGGTCAATATTCCAGCGATTGCACTGTCGGTCGGCCCCATGCTCAATGGCTGGCACGATGGCAAGCGCGCCGGGTCTGGTACGGTGATCTGGAAAGCACGGGAGCAGCTGGCAGCAGGCGAAATCTCCGATGCGCAATTCATGGAAATCGCCACCGCTTCTGCGCCGTCTGTAGGGTACTGCAATACCATGGGAACCGCCACGACGATGAACTCGCTGGCTGAAGCCCTGGGCATGCAGTTGCCGGGATCGGCGGCTATCCCCGCACCTTACCGGGAACGCGGGCAGATTGCCTATGAGACCGGGTTGCGCGCAGTGGATATGGTCTGGGAGGACCAGCGTCCGGCGGACATCATGACGCGCGAAGCCTTTGAGAACGCTATCGTGGTCAACTCGGCCATTGGCGGTTCCACCAATGCGCCCATTCACCTCAACGCCATTGCGCGGCACCTGGGAGTGCCGCTGGATAATGACGACTGGCAACACGTCGGCCATAAAATCCCGCTTCTGGCCAACATGCAGCCCGCAGGCGCTTATCTGGGTGAGGATTATCACCGCGCTGGCGGGGTGCCGGCAGTGGTTAATCGCTTGCTCGAAGCGAATTTACTGCCCCATCCAGACGCCGTCACGGCCAATGGACGAACCATCGCGGACAACTGTCGCTCCACGGTTGCACGGAACGATGATGTGATTCGGCCGCTCGATCAGGCGCTCAAGGCCGAGGCCGGTTTCATCAACCTCAAGGGTAATCTGTTCGACAGTGCGATCATCAAGACCAGCGTTATCTCTCCGGCCTTTCAGGCCGCGTATCTGAGCAACCCTGAGGATCCCAACGCCTTTGAGGGGACCGCCTGTGTGTTCGACGGACCGGAAGACTTTCATCACCGGATCGATGACCCGACCGAGGGGCTCGACGCCAACACGGTTCTGGTCATGCGTGGGACCGGGCCAAAGGGGTACCCCGGCGCCGCAGAGGTGGTGAACATGCGCCCGCCGGCCTACCTGCTCAAGCAAGGGGTCGAGGCGCTGCCGTGCATCGGCGATGGTCGGCAATCGGGGACCAGTGGATCGCCGTCGATCCTCAACGCCGCACCAGAAGCCGCAGACAATGCCGGTCTTGCTATCCTGCGCACCGGCGATCGCATCCGAATAGACCTCAATAAGGGCAGCGCGGATATCCTGATCTCTGATGAGGAATACGAGGCCCGGCGCACGGCGCTGGTGGCAGCAGGAGGCTTCCCAATCCCAGAAAGCCAGACCCCGTGGCAGGCTCTGTTCCGGGATCAGATTGAACCGCTGGATCGCGGCATGATTTTACGGGGAGCCGATGATTATCGCGATGTGGCGCGCAAGTCAGTGCCGCGAAACAACCACTAGAGCGTCAGGAGATTGCTGATGAGTGCGATTGTTCTGCTCAATCCCGCTGACGACGTTGGAACGCTGGTTAGGCCGGGATCGGCTGGTGAAGCTCTGGTGCAGGGTGGCATCACTCTGACCGACAACGTTGCGCCCGGTCATAAGATAGCGGCCAAAGCCATTCCCTCTGGACAGGCGATCCGGAAGTTCGGGCAAATCATCGGCTATGCCGCCATGGATATTGCCCCGGGCGAGCACGTGCATTCGCACAACTGCACCATTGGCGAGCACGATCAGGACTACCAGATCGGCATCGATCTTCAGGCGGCGCAGGCAGCCATTCCGCGTGGCCCAAGTCGCACTTTCGAGGGTTATCGGCGTAGTAACGGCCAGATCGGCACACGCAACTATATTGCCCTGTGCTCGACGGTGAATTGCTCAGCTACGGTGGTTCGACAGGCGGCGCATGAGTTAACCATCAGCGGTCAGCTGGATGCCTATCCCCATGTTGATGGCGTGTGTGTCTTTGCCCATGGAACCGGGTGTGGCATGGCTATGGGGGGCGAGGGCGCGGCCAATCTGGAGCGCGTTTTGTGGGGGCATGCGACCCATCCGAACGTCGGGGCGACGATTTTTGTCGGCTTGGGGTGCGAGGTGATGCAGGTGGAGGTGATGAAGACCCTTTACGGCGCGCAGACCGCCGACCGCTTCCACGGCCTGACCATCCAGGAAACCGGCGGCACACGCGCAACCATTGACCGGCTGAAAGCCATGGTGATCAGTATGTTGCCCGAGGTGAATGCCGTCAGCCGCAGCACCTGTCCGGCGTCCGCGCTTTCAGTGGCCTTGCAGTGCGGTGGGTCCGACGGCTATTCGGGGATCACGGCCAATCCGGCGCTGGGCGTGGCGGCAGATCAGCTGGTCGGGCTTGGCGGGACGGCAATCCTTGCGGAAACGCCGGAGATCTATGGCGCCGAGCAACTGCTGTTGCGCCGGGCCGCTTCGCAGGACGTGGCGGACAAGCTGATCGAGCGGATTCAGTGGTGGGAGAGCTACACGGCCCAGCATGGTGCATCAATGGACAATAACCCCTCACCCGGGAACAAAGCCGGCGGCTTAACGACCATTCTTGAAAAGTCTCTGGGCGCAGCGTCGAAGGGCGGTTCGACCCCGCTGGCTGATGTCATTGGCTACGCCGAAGCCTGCACGACCAAGGGCTTCGTGTTCATGGACTCGCCCGGCTACGACCCTGTTTCCGTCACCGGTCAGATTGCCAGTGGCGCACAGATTGTGGTCTTCACGACCGGTCGCGGCTCTGCCTTTGGCTCCAAGCCCGCGCCGACAATTAAGCTGGCCACCAACGATATGCTCTTCCACGCCATGCCCGATGATATGGACATCAACTGCGGGGACGTGCTCAGCGCTGGGGTTAATCTGGCGGACAAGGGCGTGGAAATTCTGGACGAAATCCTAGCGGTGGCGTCGGGGAAGGTCTCGCGCAGCGAAGCTCTTGGGCTGGGCGACAGTGAATTCGTGCCCTGGCAGATTGGGGCAGTAATGTAGGGTTGGATTGGGTTGGTCTGATCCGATCTGATCTGATCTGATCTGTGACGGCTTCGGGAACGGCTTTTCGCTGCTCCGGTGGCGGTTCGGCCGGAATGACATAGTTGGGGACGCAAGGGGTTTGTTGATGAGTACCGAAGAGACTGACGCGACCGTTGCTGAAGCGCTGGCCGCGAGCCTGAACAGCAAGCGCGCGGCTTTTGCCAGGGATCCTAACGCTTCTTACGCCACCCGGCTCGACCGCCTCGACCGGCTCTCAGCGCTGGTGAAGAGCCGCAATTCACCTCATCACCGCCCAGTCGCATCCTCTCCGGTGCCACAGGCACGGTCTACACTGCGCTCGTTTCAGACCCCGACGCCAACGATACGCTCACCTTTAGCATCGACCCCAACAGCCCGGACGCAAGCGCCTTTCTGCTTTCTGCGAGCGGAGAACTGGCCTTCGTCACGTCCCCTAATTTCGATACTTCGCATGACGTGGACGCAAACAATGTTTACGACGTGACCTTGGTGGTGAGCGATAGCTCCGGGCTGCTTGCCAGTCAGACGGTCGCCCTTGAGGTCATCGATCCATCGACAAAGTCTTTCTCACCCTATGCCTACACCAATCTACTCAACAGCCCACTGATCTCGGATCTGGTTACCGAGATTGGGTTGGATGAGGTCACTCTGGCCTTTCTGCTGAGCTCAGGCCACAACCAGCTTGGTTGGGCGGGTCAGGGGAATTTTCTGACAAACACTCGGGTCAATGACCAGATCACCGCGATGCAGGCGAACAACATCGATATCACCATTTCTTTCGGTGGCTATGGGGGTACTGAGGCGGCACGGGTGACCTATGACCACGCGCAGTTGGGTGCACTGTATAGCCAAGTGATCGATACCTACGGCATCACCAAACTCGACTTTGATATCGAGGGGCAAGGGATGTATGACACCAATGCAAATACGCGCCGCAGCGACGTTCTTGCCGATCTGCAATCAACGTATCCAGATCTTGAAATCAGCTACACCCTACCCGTCCTGACAACCGGTCTAACCAGCGCGGGAATAGCGGTTTTGCAGACAGCAATCGACGCGAACCTCGACCTCTCGGCGGTCAACATCATGACGATGAACTATGGTGCAGGCTACTGGGCGGGTAGTGGCAGTGACAGCGCGATTTTAGCGTCTGAAGCGACGTTAGCTCAGCTGGAACAACTTGGGCTCTCAACTCCGGTCGTATTAACGCCCATGATTGGCATAAACGACGTGCGTGCTGAAATTTTCGGGCTCCAAGATGCGCAGGAGTTGGTTCAATACGCACTGTCAAATGATGATGTAGCTGGCATCTCCATGTGGTCTCTGCATCGAGATAACGGCGATTGGCCGGGATATCTTTCGGGGACGAGCAGTGGGATAGTTCAGGATGACTTTGCCTTCAGTTCCATCTTCAAATCACTCACCGACCCAGCTTCAAGCGACCCATCGACCACATTTTTCGAGTATGAGGTTGTCTAGGACGCAAATAATGGAACTGGGTCGCGAACCGATAAACCAGCAATCAACCGCTGGTTTATGCCGTCACCAATGGTGACAAACTAGGCGACCACTTATCTTCTGGATTGAGTCTGATGAATACACCGCATCAAAAACCGCAGTCAGCAACCAATCGCACTTATTTGAAGTTGCACGAAGCGATCATCGTTGGCCACTACACACCCGGTCATCAACTTAAAATCAGTGCCTTAAGCAGCGAACTGGGAACGGGCACAACCCCCGTGCGTGAAGCGCTCAGCCTGCTCGTGTCTGACCAATTGGTGGAACGCATCGATCAGCGCGGTTTCTGGGTGGCCAAGGCTAGCCGACAACACTTTCAGGAGGTTCTGAAGTTGCGGTGCCAGTTGGAAGCTCTAGCCTTGCGTGACAGCATCGACATGGCGACCCGCGAACAAGACCGACAGGTGATACAGTCCCTATTTGTGTACGAAAACCAAACAGGAAATGATCCTCAGTCCCGGCGCCAAGCACACAAGAGCTTTCACATGGCTCTGCTAAAGGGATGCGGGTCGTCCATTTTGCTCCGCATGTGTGGTCAACTGCACGATCTGAATACTCGATACCGCTACCTGGCAAGGCAATCCGATTCCTATCCCAACCGAAATCCAGGTGCCGAACATCACGCGATCCTCGCCGCGTTTCTAGAGCGCGATAGTGCGCGGGCCTGCAACGCTTTGACCCAGCACTATCAGACCACCCGCATCTTCCTGCCCGATCCCTTCATCTGAACCCGCTCGCCCAGCAGCTTGGGTCGCGATGCCATCCCCATCGGCGACGTGCGCGAAAGCGGGTATTGCTTCCTGCGTGAAGAATGCGAACCTGGGATCTGTTCGCTGATGCTGCAGATGCGGCTAATCGCCGGCAAACTCTTCGATCACCGCGTCCGTATGCTCGCCCAGGGCAGGTAACTTAGGGACCGATCCAGTGCGATCGATTTGGTCGTCAGAGTTTCGCCCCGGTTGGAGAGGCGCGGAAATCACTTCGCCAGTTTCCAACATCAACTGACGCCGTTTCAGAGCCGGATGAGAGGCCAGATCCGACACTTCTGACAATCGCCCAAATGCGAGTCCAGCCGCCCGCAACCGCGCTTCACAAGCTGTAAGGCTCATGCCCGCGAAAATCGGCCGCATGACGGTATCCAGCGCGGCTCGGTTGTCCGAGCGCGCCGGGTTGTCGTGATAAAGCGTGTGATCGATCAAATCTGGTCGCTCCAAAACATCCGCGCACAGAGACACCCACTCCCGTTGGTTCTGGATGGACAACAAAAAAGCCCCATCTGCGCAGGCGAAGGCGCCGTAAGGGTAAATCGTGGCGTGGGCCAGGCCCTCGCGCCGGGGGGCTTGTCCGCTGCCTTCGAATTGCAGCAAAGGCACGCTCATCCAATCCGCCATGGTATCAAACATGGCAATATCCAGACGCTTGCCCTTCCCCGTGACCCCCCGTTCGATCAACGCCTCCAACACAGCAGCGTGCGCAGCCATCCCGGTGCCGATGTCAGCGACGGAAACCCCAACCTTGGCGCGCTCATCCACATTCCCGGTCACAGAGCAAATCCCGCTCTCCGCCTGCACCAAGGCATCGTAGGCGCGCATCTCGGCGTAGGACGAGTGCGGGTCATAACCCATGATCGAGAGACTGATCAGACGAGGATTGAGGGCTTCGATCGCGGCGTAGTCCAAGCCCATACGCGCCATGGCTCCGGGCGCAAGGTTTTGGACCAGCACGTCGGCTTTGGCGATCATCGCGCGCAACAGGCTCAGCCCCGCCTCGCTCTTCAGATCCAGAACCGCGCTTTCCTTGCCGGCATTCAACCACGCAAAATAGGCCGAAGTTCCAGAGGCCGCACGGTCATAGTGGCGGGCCGTCTCGCCACTGGCCCGCTCAACCTTGATCACCCGCGCGCCCCCCTGGACGAGGCGAAAGGTACAGAGCGGAGCGGCGACCGCTTGCTCGATCGAGACGACCAACAGGCCATTCAGGGCACCGTTGGTTGATGAATGCGATGATGGCATTAGAACGACCTCGGCAAGCCCAGCACGTGCTCGGACAAATAAGACAGGATCAGGTTCGTCGAGATTGGGGCAACCTGATAGAGACGGGTTTCGCGAAACTTGCGCTCGATGTCGTATTCCTCGGCAAAGCCAAAGCCGCCGTGGGTCTGGATGGCGACATTGCCAGCCTCAAAGGACGCGTCCGCCGCTAGCATTTTGGCCATGTTGGCCTCGGCGCCGGGATTGCCGCCAGCGTCATAGAGGCGAATGGCCTCGTTCACCATCAGCTCCGCCGCGCGCATGTTGGCGTAGGCTTTGGCAATCGGGAACTGGATGCCCTGATTCTGACCGATTGCGCGACCAAAAACCACGCGGTCGCGGGCATAGCCAACGGACTTCTCGATGAACCACTTGGCATCACCGACGCACTCGGCAGCAATCAGGATGCGTTCCGCGTTCATTCCAGTGAGAATGTAACGAAAGCCCTTCCCCTCTTCGCCAATCAGGTTCTCCGCCGGAACCCGCAGGTTGTCGAAGAAGACCTCTGTGGTGGCGTGGTTCATCATGGTTTGGATCGGGCGAATGGTCATGGCACCGCTTTGCAACGCCTGCTTCATATCCACCAGGATCACCGACAGACCCTGTGTCTTTTTCATACCCTCGCCCAGCGCTGTGGTCCGGGCGAGCAGCAACATCAGGTCGGAGTGCTCGGCGCGGCTGGTCCAGATTTTCTGGCCGTTGATGACAAAATCGTCTCCCTCGCGCCTTGCGGTGGTCTTCAGCGCGCCGGTGTCCGTGCCGCTGGTTGGCTCGGTCACGCCAAAGGCCTGTAACCGCAGCGCGCCCGATGCGAGACCCGGCAAAATCTGCTGCTTCTGGGCCTCGCTGCCGTGCCGCAGCAAGGTGCCCATGGTGTACATCTGGGCATGACAGGCCCCGCCATTGCACCCCGCGCGCTGGATCTCCTCTAAAATGGCAGCGGCCGCTCCAAGCGGTAAGCCTGCGCCGCCATAGCTTTCCGGGATCAGCGCCGCCAACCATCCCGCTTCGGTCAGCGCCTTAACAAACGCAGTGGGATAGCCGCGCTCTCGGTCCAGTTCACGCCAGTATGAACCGGGAAAGTCGCCGCACAGGCGCGACACCGCTTCCCTGATATCGGCATAGGTCGCATCAGTCAGATGGGTCAGATCAGTCACCTGACAGGCCTCCACAACGGTCTGAAATCACTGTGGTACTCTTCCCCGGAACGGCGGCTTTAGCAAGCCGCTGAATGGCCGCGGCGCGGCCTCTGGATCAGCGTTCGTCTAGGGCAGTATGCGCGCGTAGACCTGTGTTTTGTAAATCATAGCCGGTGTAACTAATCAAATCGGTCAGTGTCAGGTCATCGCTGCGCTTCTCAAACACTTCAATATACTCGACCATGGTGTTGGAATGCTCCCGCATCACCCCTTCGGCACGCACCGCGTCACCAGCCTGAATAGCCTCGAAAATCACCTTGTGCTGAGAATTCCCAAGCTTGAGGCGGAACAGGCTCCGCTCGACGCCTTCATCGGTCGATAAAACCTGCCGGTCGAACACCATTGAACCGACTTCCAGCATGGGAAGGTGGCTGATGCGGTTGCAGGTAAAGCTAACAAAATCATTGCCGCAACCATCAAGGATGGTCTTATGGAACAGCGCATTTTGCTGCTGCAATCCGCGCAGAGTCTGGTCATCCATGCGGCCTAGCGAAACCAGCCGGTCAATCTCATCAACCGCCGCCTCCAGCCGGATCAGGACGTTATCCTTGCTCGCCGATTGCGCCATTAGGCGTGCAGCGAGGCTTTCCAGATGCCCGCGCACCTGAACGGCCTGCATAATATCACTCACGGTCGGACTATTAACGAAATAACCCCGCCCTTCGCTACGGCGGATCAGGCCTTCCCGTTCCAGCATGCGCAAGGCCAGACGGATTGGGGTTCTGGAGACGCCGTGGGTTTCACACAGTTGCGCCTCCGACAGCCGCTCACCTTCGCTGTAGGCGCCGAGCACGATGTCATTGCGGATCCGGGTGGCAAGCTCTGTATCGATTGATTCCATAGCTCATTACCTAACCAATGGGATCCCAAAGTCAAGAATCACTCAAATTTTGGGCGGCCAATGACGCGATTTGCTTGTCATGGGATCCTATTTGTGGAATCATTTTCCGTAGAGTGAAGCATTTATTGCTCAATCCCAAGCCTTCTCAACCAACTTGGGATCCAAAACAATCATAACGTGCAGGGAAAAAGTGCCATGGCGGTTATTGTCCCCACCAATAAATCTGTTGAGGCTTTCGAAGGCCTCCATTTATACCACGGTGACATCTCCAACTGTTCCATGCGGGTACGTATGACGTTGGAGGAAAAGGGGCTGAGCTGGACCAGTCACCACCTTGACCTCAAGAAAAAAGACAACATTTCCGACGACTATTTTGGCATCAACCCGAACGGTCTGGTGCCCACGCTGGTCGATAATGGTGTGGTGCACATCGAGTCCAACGAGATCATCGATTACCTCGACGAAACCTATCCCGGCCCCAAGCTGCGTAGCGCCGAGAACGAAGCTGAAATGCTCGAATGGCTGTCGCTGGCCGGATCAATCCACGTCCCGGCGGTAAAACCGTACGTCTACTCAACACGCATCGCCAAGAAGGTTCAAAAGACCCAGGAAGAGGAGCAAATGTACGACTCTCTTCAGCAAAACCAGGAACTCAAGACCTTCCACAAAAAGCACGCAGGCGGGGCGAGTTTCAGCGAAGCAGACATCGCCAAGGCCAAGGAAATTCTTCACGACTGCTTCTCAAAGCTCGAAGCCACCCTAGAGGGCAAGACCTGGATGATGGGCGACCAGTTTACGCTTGCCGACATATCCTGGGTGCCGCTTTACCACGTGCTAGTCGGCTGCGGGTACCCGTTCGAGGACTTTACCAACATCACGCGCTGGGCCGCTTCGTTTCAGGAGCGCCGCAGTTTTCAGGAGGGGGTGCTCAAGTGGTGTCCAGACTTCTCGAAGGTCTAATCACCGCCCTACCCCAACCGCTTACGCCGTTCCTCCCCAATCTTGTTTTCACAGCCCCCCAAAGGGGGAGACCAACCGGTCCACCAGGAGCTCATTCATGGCCATCACCTCACACACCAAGCCCTTTCAGCATTTTATCGGGGGCGAGTGGGTAAACTCCACCGACGGTTCTGTGTTCGATATTTTCAATCCCTTGGATGACAGCCTCTATGGTCAGGCCGCTAAGGGTTCAGCAGATGACATCCACCGGGCTATCAGCGCTGCCAAGGCCGCCTTCCCCACCTATGGCACGAGCGTCCCAATGGAGCGCGAACGCCTGCTGCTGCGAGTGGCGGAGATCATGGAACGTCGGCAAAAGGATCTGATCGACTGTTTGGTTGATGAAATCGGCTCGCCAATGTCCAAGGCCATGTTCGAGTTCAACAAAGGACTGACCATGGTGCGCGCAGCAGCGGGGCTTTGCCGCTATGTGCGCGGGGAAACGATCCCCTCAGATGCTCCCAACAAGGTGTCCATGTCCATCCGCGCTCCCTTGGGCGTGGTTGCCATCGTGACGCCATTTAACGTGCCGCTGATCAAGACCACGCGGCTGGTTGCCAATGCACTAGCAGTTGGCAACACGGTGGTGCACCTGCCCTCTGAAATGGCGCCTCACCTCACCATCCTGTTCGCTGAAATCATTGCCGAAGCCGGTTTTCCGCCGGGCACCTACAATGTTGTAACCGGCCCAGGCGCGGAAATTGGGGACAGCCTGACCAGCCATAAGGACGTGGATTTTGTCACCTTCACGGGGTCGTCAGTTGTCGGGCAACACATCGCTGAAATCTGCGCGAAACGCCGGACCCCGCATACGCTGGAAATGGGCGGCAAAAGCCCGACAATCATTCTCGCTGATGCCGACCTGGAGCAGGTCGTGCCGATGGCAGCGCGTTCGATCTTCATGTTCGCGGGGCAAGCCTGTATTGGCTCCAGCCGGTTTTATGTCGAGCGCCCGCTGTATGACGAGTTTGTTAAGCGGTTCTCTTTTGTGGCGGGCAAGGTTGGTATGGGCGACTTGCGCGACCCCAATACGGTCATCGCCCCGATCATCTCCCAGCGACAGCGCGACCGTGTGCGCAGTCATCTCGCCGACGCCGTTGCCAAGGGGGCAACAATCGCCGCCGGTGGTGAATGGGAGGGCAACCGCTGCCAACCGACGCTGCTGACGGGGATCACGGAAGACATGACGGTCTGTAAATCAGAGACCTTCGGCCCGGTCACGTCGATCTACCCGATCGACAGCTACGAGGAAGGCTTGGAGAAAGCCAACGACACTGAATACGGTCTTGCTGCGTCGATCTTTACCAAGGACATTAACAAGGCCATGCACTTCGTCCAGAACTCGGGCGCCGGCATGTGCCACATTAACGGCCCAACCATCCAGGACGAGCCGCATATTCCCTTTGGCGGCAACGGCGAGAGCGGGTCAGGCCGCGAGGGTACGGACGCGGACATGCTGGCGATGACAGAACTCAAATGGGTAACGATACAGCTATGACTTTCACACTTTACCACCACGGATCATCGGTTTGCGCCGCCAAAGTTCGCTTCGCCATGGCGGAAAAGGAAATGCCATGGGAGGGGGTCTATATCGACATCCTCAAGGGCGAACAGTTCGAGCCGGACTACATCAAGCTCAACCCAAAGGCGGTTGTGCCGACCCTGATCCACGACGAGCGTGTGATCCTCGACAGTACGGTCATCATCGAATACCTCGACCAGCTCGACCCAGACAGCAGCCTGCACCCGACCGACCCGGTTGATCGGGCCAATGCACGGCTATGGACCAAGGCGGTGGACGAAGACCTGCACCCCGCATGCGGCGCCATGACCTTTGTCTGCTCGCACCGCCACACAGTGCTCAAAAATCTTGGCGAAGAAGGGCTTAAGGAATTCCTAGCCTCGACCCCGCCCCTGTCCGTCACGTCGAACTGGAAAACACAAAAGGATGCCTTCACCCGCTACGGCTTCGACGCGCCCGGCGCGGATGAGAAGGTGCGGCTGTACGACACCTATCTGCACAAGATGGAAGAGGCGCTGCTCGGCGGAAACGACTGGCTGGTGGGCAATACCTTCTCCGTCGCGGACGTCTCGCTGACGCCCTACGTTAACCGCCTTGCGATGTTGTCCATGGGCGGCATGTGGGAGAATGGCCGCCTGCCCAACGTCGACGCGTGGTTCCAACGGATCAAGGGGATGCCAAACTTCACCGCCAGCTTCATTGACTGGGTTCCAGACCACCTGACTAACGATTTGCGCGAAAACGGCGCCAAAAGCTGGCCGGAAGTCGCGAAGATCCTCGACATCTCGATCTGACAATCAACGGCAAATACACCACCAAGAAAGGACAAACATGGGACGCTTAGCAGGCAAAGTCGCCGTCATTACCGGCGCAGCACAAGGCATTGGCGCGATCATGGCCCAAGCGCTGTCGGAGGCCGGAGCAACAGTTCTGGTGACCGACGTTCAGGACACCGCCAAGGCGGTCAAGGCGATTACCGACGCCGGCGGCACGGCCCAGGGCATGACCGTCGATGTGACCAATAACGACGACCTCGCCAGCATGGTTGAGAAGGCGAAATCGATGGGCGGGCTCGACATCATGGTCAACAACGCCTCGATCTTCGCCACGCTCAAGCCCAAGCCTTTCTTTGAAATCAGCGATGAAGAATTCGATACGATCATGCGCGTGAATGCTCGCGGTGTGCACCAGGTCATGCGCGCAATCGTACCAACCATGATCGGCGCAGGTGGCGGCAAGGTAATCAACATCGCGTCGGGAACGTTCTATTATGGCCCACCGGGCCTGTCGCACTATACCGCCTCTAAAGGGGCTGTTATCGCGCTGACCCGCTGTCACGGTCGCGAGTTGGGCGACAAAAACATCCAGGTAAACGCGATCGCACCGGGCCTGACAGAGTCCGAAGGTCTGCGTGGCAACGATGCCTTTGACATGGCGCGCGCACCGACTGTGGCATCGCGGTCAATAAAGCGAGAGATGGTCCCAGAAGACTTGCTCGGTACCATGATCTATCTGGCGTCGAAGGACAGTGATTTCGTCACCGGTCAGACGCTCAACGTGGACGGCGGCAAGATCAACGTCTGATCTCCTGCTGCCACCAGACCAGCGCCGCTTCACTCAGCAGAAGACGAAGCGGCGCTGATTTCTTTGGCTGAGGCAATGTAATAGTGGCGCGTGGGGCAGTTGATCTGTTCTTCTGCATAGTCCAGCAGGATTTCAGCCTTTAGCGCCTTTGCCAGGGCCTGATTCCCGTCTTTATGAGCGAAAATGATGCGATCAACGAGCTGTAAGGCCCATTGAAAATCACCCTTGGCACGGGCCTGATGAACAGCGTCCAACACGGCCTCCACCCCGCCCACCAGCGCGATAAACCGAGCGCCCTCGTCTTCGGGAGCAAGCGTGCCCAGGGTCGTTGGATTGCCATCAAACCACCCCATCGTCCCAACACAGTAAGCGCGCACGGCAAAATCCACGCGTCCGTAGAACTCTCGCAGGTGCGGCTTCTGGGCCAGCTCCGCCGGCAGGCGGACGCGGTGCGCAAGCTGGTCAATTGTCAGCCCGGCATCAATGCCCTCGCGGGTCTGCTGGGTCACGTGGCGGATGGCGTCGCGGTAATCGGTCAAAACATCACGGATTGCACTGGCGCCAAAGATCGCCTTGGTATGACCGGGCGCGAGAACCTCGGGCGAAAAGGCCATCAGCTGATCCATCGTATCAGCCCAGGTATCAAACTCCCGATACATGGTACCCCGAATGGCATAGAGATTGGGGAACGAGCGGTAGAAGTTATCACCGCTGAACAGCACCTTTTTGGCCGGGTACCAGACCACCATATGATCCGGCGTCTCGCCCGGGGCCATCAACAGCTCAAGGTCGACACCGCAAAGCGTCACCGACTCCCCCGCTTCGCCAATCCGGCGCGTGGGCGGCATGGCGCCCGCCCCCATCCCCTTCAAGGGCCGATCTCCAGGCCCCACACCGATCCCGATAATCTCGTCCGGATACGACAGCCCGATCCCAAATTGACGCTTGGTCCTTGCCTGCATGGCTTTGCTTGGCAGCGGGTGATCTGTGGCCACGGCCAGAAAATCATCCGAAAACCGGGTACTTGCGAGGATCTCTGGATTGTCACCTGCGGCCGCAAAGACGCTTGCGCCGGAAACGTGATCGCGGTGCGAGTGGGTAAAGATGATGGTCTCAACCGGCTTGTCTGTAATCTCGCGAAAGGCTGAGAGGATTTGGCCAGCAGCGGTTGTGGTCTCGGAGGTATCGATAAGGATAATGCCGTCGTCGCCGACCATCATGTAGACATTCGAGGCCGCAAAACCGAAGGCCATGTATACGTCATCAGCCAACTGAACCACTTGCTTTTCGAAGTACGCTGGATGTGCTTTTAGCTCCGGATGCATGCAAATTCCCCTTCAGATACTGTCAGAATTACGTCGTTTAGGATCCCTAATTTAGGAAAGCACGATATTTAGGGCATTTCAATCCGTATTTTGCCATCTTGGGATCCCATATTTTGAATGGCTTGGACTTTAACCAGTGGTCAAACGGCACGAATTCTGTTTCTGTTGGACCCAGGTGCAGAAGCTTAAAATCGAGAGGGTAGAAATGGCTCGGAAAAACATCCTATTTATCATGTGTGATCAACTGCGGTTCGACTACCTTGGCTGTACAGGGCATCCGACCATCAAAACCCCTAACATCGATGCATTGGCCAAGCGCGGTGTCACCTTTTCAAACACCTACTGCCAATCGCCAATCTGCGGCCCGTCGCGCATGTGCGCGTACACGGGACGATACGTCTCCAGCCACGGCTCAACATCCAACTTCACGCCACTGCGCATTGGCGAAAAGAACATTGGTCACCACCTGAATCCTCTGGGAATGCGCACGGTGCTGGTGGGCAAGACCCACGTAGTTCCCGACCGCGAGGGCCTGGAGCGGTTAGGGATTGACCCCGATGGTGAGGCCGCTTTGTATCACGCGCAGGGCGGCTTCGAGGTTTATGAGCGCGACGACGGCATCCACCCCGATATCATGGTCAAGCCGAACGTGCCCTACAATCAGTACCTTAAATCCCAGGGCTACGATGAAGACGACAACCCCTGGCACTGGGCGGCCAACTCCGTGGAGACTGAAACGGGCGAGGTGCGTTCGGGTTTCTTCAACGACCGCGTTGACCTGCCGGCACGGGTCACCGACGAGCAATCAGAAACCCCGTACATGACCCGCCGCGCCATGGAGTTTCTGGAGCAGGACGATGGCGAGACGCCTTGGCTCTTGCACCTGTCCTACATCAAGCCGCATTGGCCTTACGTCGCCCCGGCCCCTTACCACGCCATGTATTCCGCCAAGGATGTTGTTCCGGCAGTGCGCGCAGACAGTGAGCTGGAAGATCCCAACCCGCTGGCCAAACTGTTCATGGACCGCGTGGCGGGCGAAACCTTCAGCCAGGACAAGGCGCGCGACACCATCATCCCCGCTTACATGGGCCTGATCACTCAAATCGATGACCAGATCGGGGTGCTGTTCGACTTTATGGAACAGCGCGGCTTGCTGGACGATACGATGATTGTCTTTACGTCCGATCACGGCGACTATTTGGGCGACCATTGGATGGGCGACAAGGACTATTTCCATGCGCCCGCCGTGCAAATCCCACTCATCATCGCCGATCCGGATCGCCGCGCCGAAAAGACGCGCGGAACCGTCGATGACTCCCTGGTGGAGCTGATCGACCTGCTCCCCACCTTCGTTGACTTTTGCGGCGGAGAGCCACCGCAGAACATCCTCGATGGCCGTTCTTTGATGCCGTTGTTGCGGGGTGAGAACCCCGATTGGCGGAGTTTTGCTGTCAGCGAATACGACTACTCTTGCCAGGTTTTCCGAACGGAAACAGGCCGCATGCCGCTGGACTGCCGGACCTATATGGTGGCGTCGAAAGCGTGGAAGTACATCTACGCGCCGGGTTACCCACCGGTTTTGTATGACCTACAGAACGATCCGCAGGAGTTAATCGATCTGGGCCGGAGCGATGCGCACGAAGCGGCACGGCAAGAGATGCATGGTCTACTAGCGCAGTGGGCCTTGCAGTACCGCCAACGCGAGACCTGGACCGAAGCGCACAATCTGAAAATGACGGGCCAAGAAGAAAGGTTCGGCGTGCTGATCGGGTATTGGGACGAAGCAAGTGCGGCGCAAAAAGACCCGAACATCATGCCCAAACGTCATCGCTCAAAGGGCGAATAGAGCCCCTTTGCAGGTGTTGCTGACATTCATGATCGACCATTACAGACAGAATGGGCTCGCGTCGCATCAAACAGACTGATTGCAACCTAGTCGTTTCCATCAAACCGCACCGCGATGGAAAACCATCGGGTTCTTGCCGCAAAGACCTGCGACAGACGCATCGATGTTACCGAAGTTCAGCGCCGCCATGAACGGAGCTTTAGCTTTGAGCCCGTCGAGGTTGTCGATGTGTGCCTTGACCAGCCCGTACGCGACCTCTTCATCCATGTTGACGTTGACATAGTCACCACCAACCATGGCCATACCGCGGAAGGTGTCGTCTTCGGACAGAACTCTCCAGTTGTCGCCCAAAGCACCCTGGATATCTGCCAGAGGTGCGCTGAACGGCGCCGCGCCGACGTTGTTCAGCAACTTGGACGCTGCCTCACTCTCGAACATCTCCTTTGGCAGGGAAATGGCCGTCGCCGAACCGGCTGCACCGACCTGGCTTTCAC
>JACLAC010020519.1_pt1 | contig 19207 bp, 17 predicted proteins | sample 8027881 | NCBI WGS metagenome assembly JACLAC01 (sample SAMN15725517, study PRJNA655200) | protist metagenome | isolation source: fluorescence activated cell sorting (FACS) single amplified genomes of... | place: Spain: Blaines Bay Microbial Observatory, Mediterranean Sea | collected 2016-01-19 | reverse complement strand
CGATTCGTGGTACTGTTCACAGGAGCTCGTCGAACACGTCGAATCGTACGACAAGGACTGGATTTCCGTGCTCAAGAGCAACCGCCACGTCGAGTACGGCGGCGAGATGATTCGCGTCGATGCGCTTGCCGAGCGCATCGACACGACCGAGCGGGAGGTCGACGGTGAGACCTACAACATCTGGACGAAGAAGCTGAACGTCTCGAAACTCGGCGAGAGGAAGGTACTCATCTCGGAGAGGGTGACCGACGATGAGGACGAGGAGAACCCGGTGAAGTACCTCGTGACGAACAAGATCGACGCACCGACGACGCAGCTGATTCGCACGTACTCGATGCGCTGGCGCATCGAGACGTTCTTCAGGGACAGCAAGCAGGACCTGGGCTTCGAGGACTGCGAGGTCGAGCGTGACGCAGGTGCCAATCGGCATTGGCACCTGCTCATGTTGGCCTACAGTGCTCTTCGGCTGGGTGTTGCCGATAGCGCTCTGGGAACTGTGCTTTCACAAACGACGTCGTTGTGCAACGATCTCAAGCACTCGCTGAAGGAAGCCGTACAGAATCTACTGTCGTGGACATTGAGGAACGCTGACCAGGGCGTAGACGGCCTCATGGACGAACTGAATGGGGTCTTCATATAGGTGCGAGGTCCAGTTAGTTAATTGGGCTCCGTATAGTTGGAGAAAGTTGTCCGGGCAGGGATGCTCGTCACCTCCCGATAGAGGCTCATGAGGGAACTTTCACGGCGAGCGCGTCGGGACAACAGGTTTCAGTGGCGGGGTGTTTCGGATCCGTGGGTAGGACCCCCCGGTCGCCACCCGGTGGACAGTGCCCGCCGGCACTGCCGACACGCTCGCTATCGCGGTCCCTTCGACCAAACGCTCTCAACGCACGGTTACGTCAGTTTCGACTTCATACCCTCCCGCAACGGCGTGGGCGCTGTGGCGTGCGACGGTGTAAATAGCGTGCAGACGTGAGATCCGTATGCAAGATCCACACGAAAAGACGCTCAATCCGCTGGTTCCGTCGCTCTTCATCAAAGCTGTCCAAGATCGACTCCGCAGTTACAGCGGGACGCGGCTCTCGCAGCCGCGTCCCTGCCCGGATTGCAGTGATCAGAACTACCGCAAACACAACATCGAGGAACAGGTGTTCGCCGTCCTCATCACTGAGGACGGCTTCGAGGAAGTCACGGTCGAATACCGACGCTACTGGTGCAAGAACTGTAGGAAGCCGACGCTTCCAGATATGTCGCCGCTGTTTTACGAGGGCTGCCACTACGGGAAGCCTATCGTTGAATTGTGCTTGTTCCATGCGGCGGAGAATCCGTTTCACGCCAGTGAACGGATTCTCCAGAACCAGTACGGGATTCAGGTCGATCGGGACACGATCCAACGCTACGCCGAGCGGTTCGGCGACGAAGTCGCCGACCGCCACGGCGTCAAGATCGCCGACTCGACGGTCTCGATGAACTTCCTCTCGCTGCTGTTCGACGTCAGTACCGTTGAAGAACTGCGAACCAAATTCACCGACGAACTCGCTGCCGAGGAGATCGACGGTCTCGTCGGTGTCGCCGACGAGACCTATCCAGCGAAGAAGGGTGCGAAAAAGGATCTCTATGAGGAGAACATGCGTCGCAAACAGGACGGAAAACAGGCGAAGAAGTGGCCAGAGGGATTCACCGTCGGAAGCTCGTATCTGCCGCAACTGGGCTGTTTCGCCGGACTCCAGTGTCGGAACACAGCCTTCGCGCGAGCGCTGGCGCTCGCGCTCATCTTCCCGTTGCGGGGTGTGGATTATTGGCTCACTGATGACCACGACTCCTACAACGACGTCTTGCCGAATCGAGTGAAGTGTCTGGTTCACAAACTCAGGACACGCGCTCGCGGCGACGAGCGCGTGTCCGACCTCCACAAAGCGGGTGAGTTAGACGAACTCCGTCAGTATCTCGAAGAGGAGTACGAGACCGCCTACGAGGAGTTAGTGGCAACACTCAGAGAGGATCAGCAAGCGTTCTGGGATGAACGGAAAGAGGAGTTCACCGGCCCAGTGAGCACGAACGCGATAGAAGGCGGAAACTGGCGGCTCAAGTACGGTCTCGGCGTTCCGTACGCGCGGTGCCAGTCGGCACGCGCGCGTACAGCGTTGTTGGCACTACGTGATTCCGTCTCAGTGTTCGAGAACGGGAGACCAACGGAGAGCTTCGCTCTCCGTCACGGATCGTTCAGCTTCGAACAAGTTATGGGCAGCGACGCAGGGTCACACTCACAGGCTGAATCTCGACGGGTTACGTCGCCGCTGGCGGCGTAACCCGTGATTGCGAGAAGGACACAGAACAGGCTCGGCTACACCGTCGCACGCTACACCACCAACGGCGTGTGCCCATAGAGTGATGCGTAGATAATTACCGTTTGTCTTGGCCATCGAGGATTCGTCTGTAACTCTTCGACAGGAAGTCTCTTCAACGGCCTCTCTGAAGCGAATGCCAATCGGAACGCCCCAAAAGATGCTTCTGTCCAAAGCGCCGAGTTTGAACCGGACTAGGCCGGGCAGTTAGGCCCTGCTCGCTACCCGCACATGGTCTTCAGCGGGGGCCAAACCCCGGGTGCGTCCGGACAGACCGGCGCGGGCCCCGCAAGCCAACTGAGAAGCCTCGTCCGTCGGGGGCGGCGGTTCGCGGTCGCTCGTCTGCAGGGACGACCGACCGCGATTGATCGGCGGCAGTCCGTCAGGCGCGGAAGCGAGCAGCGGACCGCCGGACAGCCGTCGCTCGACGGGTCGCGGGGTGGAGGAGGCACGCGGGTTTCCCCGCGCCGGAACGCCGGGCAACCCCGGGAGTCCACCTCATCACTACCTTTTCTACATCCGAAAGAGGGCGTGATCGGCACGATCACACCCCGTTGTCGAGATGTATCTGTCGGAGTTTCCCAACTTCGACAGATCTTCTCGACGCGCAACCAGAGGTGGTCACGTCAAGACCCGCCTCACCTTTCCTTTTTCTTCGCCATCTTCCTCGACGAACAGTGTACTCATGACGGGGTTCTTCGTGGCCCGCTGGAACCGCTCAGAGAGTGTCTGATGGGAGATACCGAGTTCGTCTGCGAGATCGGCGGAGGTGATCTCGCACGAAATGTCGAACTCCGCTATTGCCGTCATGTAGGAAGCGCTCTGAGGCTTGCACACTAAAGTCAACCCCCACCCCCTCTGTTTGGCAATGCTTTGCGGTTTCCCCGAAAACGGACCTCCATGAGTCGTCGGCTGCGGCGGTAAGAACAGGAGAGGACAAGACACGATTATATTACTTGTCCTGAACGACACTTACCGGGAACCGGCTTTCCAACCATCACCCCGTTCCCACCCCTGTTCTGAACGTACTCTTGTCGCCGCAGACCTGAGGGTCGGTCTCTTGCAGATCCGACGCTCGGAAATACTGATAGCTATTGTCGTTCTGGTCGGGTTCAACAAAGGTCGCGAGCGCGTCCTGTACGCGCTGGCGGTTTGTCGGTGACATGGTGGTAGTCATGTGCGTATACGGTCCTGCGGTTCACGCGCACCCTGAACCGTGCAGGGCTTTCGCAGGTTCAATCTCTGGATCGGTTGGTTTTGTGGCGTGAGATCTCGTTGAATTCATGCCGACCGCGATGCCCACCCTTGTTGTAGTTTCCTCTACCAGCCCAATCGGTCGCTTGACGGTTGACCGGGAGTCATAGAACTCTTCACACACTTCCGTAGCATCCCGAGAAACAGTATCTAAGAAGCAGCTAATATCGCTGTCATTCAAAAGCACCGATAGCAGACCTCTCAACCCATAGCCGAAAGCCATGGCAACCGTTCTATGACACGCTGCGGTTGAGGCTATTGGATGTTCTCGCCCGTATTTTCGAGCCGCATGCCGTCAAGCTGCTCGCTGATTTCGGTGGTCTTGGTGTCGAGTTCACCAACGAATTCACTCGTTTGATCGGTCGTCGTTGCGCCCTGACTCGTCGGTTCAATCAAGCCTTCTTCTTCGAGTACGCGCAGTGAATAGCGCACCTTGTGATGCTCGTAGCCGGTTTCATTCGACATCCTCACGATCCCAATGGGCTCGTTTGCGATGACCAGCCGCAGTACTTGGAGATGGCGGACCAGCATGTCTACCTCTTTTTCCATCCGATCGATCATATTGTGTGTTATCATGGAACGATGCATGTTAAGTGTTGTTCCCGAACTGATCCCTATCCCCTCATCTGGAGCTGTCCCAGTGGAATTCAAGACTCACTGAACCGTCAGCCGTAGGCTCGGTGTCGTCATTGGAAGCAACGACATGGTGTGGAGATGGAAACCGAACATCGTTCCCGCTCGCAACCAGTTTCATCTCATCACTTTCAGGGAGGATTCTCTCAGCTCTATGCACTGCCTCAACAATGTCTTGGGAGTCTGCTGTGTTGGCCCTGCCGGTTTCGCTGTTGGTCCGTGCTGCCCTCGTTACTGGCTCAATATCGATATCCGCGCTCCGGTTCGAGAGGACAGCGTTGACAGCGACGCCAACCAGGATGATTAGCCCACTAAAATAAAGCCACGTCAGCAGCACGAGAACACCCGCAATCGCACTACTCCCTGGTGATTTGAACTGTGTATATAGCCGGAATACTGACTCGAACGTGGTCAGTCCAACGGCGGTCACGAACACACCAGGCAGGATCTCCTCCAATGTCACGTCGGTGTCCGGGAAAATGTAATACATTGGGACGAACGTGACTGCTAACCCGATGATGAGGACTACCGGACGGATGACGGTCGCAATCACTCCCGGATCGACGTTCGACAGAATCGAATTGATCGCCAATCCTGCCACTAACGCAAGTCCAAACGTCAGAAACACCACTACCCCGTCGGTGAGCTGATCAGCGAAGGTATTCGCTGATCCCGTCTCGTAAATATCCGAAAACGCGGTGTCGAGCCCGCGAAAAATCCGGAGGGTTCCCCATAGCAGCACTCCCAGCCCGAGGATCGAGAGTCCCGTGGATGTCCCGGCAGTTTCGAGTTGACCGATGAGAACCCCACCAGTGCTTGGTGTGAGAACCCGTTCGACAAACGAGACGAACGCCGTTTCGAGACTTCGATCCCCCACAGTCGAGATGATCGTCAGCACTAATACCAACAGTGGCAGCATCGACACGAACGCGTGGTAGGCGATGCTGCCCGCCATGAACGTCACTTTCTCTGTACGGAGTTCGTGCACGATTGCGCGAAGAACGTCCATCGAACGGTCAAAACGGCTCATATCGATTCGGTCAGCGAGTGACTGCATCATGGTTCCCGGCTTGCAGAACAGCCACAATAATACGACCGATTTCGACAGTGTGCCCGGCTGCTTCCGTGAAGTTTTCGAATCGGGTGATTAGCTTTAGAGCCGTCCTCTGAAAGGGTCGGGGAACCCTTTGCTTTGTGTTCGATGCAGTCAGTCGTCGATCGATCCCGGTGACTCGAAGCTATCGTCCGACCCAGTCTCCGAATCCTCGGCGACGTCTGACGCACTACTCCGCGCACTCGACATCCAGTCGTCGATGTTTGTGGCGACGTAGTCCTTGCTGCCCCAACCGACGCCGATGCCGACCGCGAGCGCGAGTGCCACTCCAAGCGCACCGAAAAAGGCTGTAACGACCGTGGTGAACAGCGTCGTCAGCACGTCAGTGTCGAATCCTACCGTATCCAACGCGATCGTGATCGTGATGTAGTAGACGAACAGCTTCACTGCGAGTCCCGCGAGAGTGGTCAGCCGGCTTGCATCGGTGCTGGCGACAATGCCTTCGAGGAGATCCGCAACGAAGACACCCACAACCAGAACAAGCAGTCCACCGATCAACGCCGGGGCGAAGGCAGCGAACTCGTTCAACAGCTGCGAGAGCGCTGGAATTCCAAGGGTGTCCGCCGCTGCCAGGAGCGCGAGGAAGTACACGACGTACTCAACGAGTTTCCCGACTGCGTTTCCAACCCCACCCGTGGAGGCAGTGACGCCTTCCAGGGGCGTGCCACGGGCGTAGCCATCGAGCCCGAACCCACTGACGATATTCGCGATAATATCGCCGAGGTTCCGTCCAATCACGAACCCGATCACCAGAATGATGACCGCTGAGAAGATGATAGGGAGGAACGCACCGATGTCCGAGAGCAGTTGCGAAAGGATTGCGATCCCGAGTACGTCTGCCGCAGCAAGGAACGCATAGAAGTAGACAATATACGCAATCAGCGTCCCAATCGAGCTTGCCACGCCGGTATCACTCTCGAGTGGTGTTCCGCGAGTGTAGTTCGAGAGCCCAATTCTTTCGAGAATGCGAGTTACGACACCACCAAGAACTCGGCCGAGAATCCAGCCGATCAGTAGAATAACGATTGCACCAACAATCGCTGGTATGAACCCGATGATGTTTGCGACGGTATCTTGCAAGAAATTGGGAACTTGGACCTGCAAGGCGGTACGACTTATGAGCGCGGGTGGAGTTGTCATTGATTGCATCTCCTCTCACATCCAATGGTTTTGATAGTCATCCAGTGGATGCAACTCCGGGTTTGAACGCTTCTCTAATAAAATAATGTGGTAGTTTATGGTTGGGTGATGGGTACGAACGCCGATTGTATTGTTCATTGATGAATTTGATACCGGCATCGTCAATTCGAATCTGTCAGCGATTGCGCAATCCAGCCGCGTACTTGTTGTATTCTGTCGACAGAGCTCGCAATTTCTGATAACACTGGATACGTGAAATCCTGTGAGTGATAGAGGTACTCGTCAAAAGTTCTCCCATCGAGATGCAGGTTGTCCGTCGGTGGACGTTCGTTGAGGAACGCTTGACGCTGATCGGCAAGCATGTCACAGTCGTGTTCAAGCGCGTGGAGTCGATCACGAGTGGCGGTGAGATCTTCATCGGACCAGACTTCAAACGATGAATCGGCAAGCTCGGAGACAGTGGCGGTAATCTTGCACAGTTGTTCATCAGCCTCGACGAGCGATGTCGCTTCTCGATCGAGCCACATCGAGAATGCCCTGCGGTCGCGATGGGCCTGCTCTGCGGCTTCGAGAATCGTCGTCTGGAGGTTTGGAGAGATGTTAACATTCTGCTTGAGGACGTGAGCAATACCCGGTCCGAGCTCTCCTGCAATGGTTTCATGGATCGAGGCGTCGTTGTACTCGTCGTCGTAATGGTCGGTATCCAAAAGCGTCTCCTGAAAGGCGTCCTCGATTCGCTCGATCGTCGCTCCACCGGGCTCCGTATCGGAGAGTGTGCGGACTGGTTGCTGGGGTTGTCTCCACGCCCCGTTCTGGGAGTGACTGCATTCGATATTGGCAACGCGGGTGTGAAATCGCTGGAATGCACGCTTTTCGACCTGTGTTCGGGCTTGCTCTCGCTCAACGCGGTCGCGCGCGTTACTGATAGGTTTGATCGCTTGTGGAGTCATGATATATTTGTGTGCAAAACGTGTGTGCTACGGAGACACTCTCTTTCGATAGTAGTGCATCTCTGAACAGCATCATCCGACTTCTAAGCAGTGTTGCGGTGGATCCTGTCGCGGAGTCGTTCATCAGTGTCGCGGTGATCGGGCATCGCGGACGTCGGTCCCGTCGCGAACTTTCCCCGGGCAGTTCGGACAGACGGTACGGTTTCCATTCCAGTAGGTGCGAACACTCGGACATACTGATCGGTGACGAACGCCTCGCAGTTCTGGCTTCAGGCATATGAGGGGTGATCGTCGTGAAGAGTAACCTGTACGAACTGGTCGTTGCCGCAACTCTGGCACTGAGTCGTGTTCATCGGAACTAGGCTTCCATCACTAGTGGTTCCCGCAGGACACAGGTTGTTACACTGATCACAACAGAGAAACCTGCTATCGCTTCTTTTCACTTCTCCATCTAATTGATCACCCACCATCTTATTTGCATAATAGCACCCCACACCATTGTTCCTTTCGGCTAGTTAGTCTCCCCTTCGAGGAGTTCGCTTTCGGCAAACGATTCGAGGACATCCCCATCAGTTCCATTTCCAACATTCTTCCACGGGACTACACAATAATCGCAACATTAATTATCCACTCGTCTATCTACTCAGGCAGGTTCTATGATACCACTCCAGCAAGGGTTTTCACTCGACTCACAGTCGTTGCTCAATCAGTACGGACCAGCACTCGTCAGCGCTGCCGTGACGATCGTACTGTTCCTCGTCTCGTTCGTCATCATCTACTACGTCGGCAAGGCCATCGTGGTCCGGATGTTGAACGCCACGCTCGACAGCCGTGACATCGACGAGACGATTGCAGGATTACTCGTGAGCACGGTAGTCGCGATCACAGCTGTGCTTGCAATCGTGATTGCAGCAACTATCGCGGGCGCTGGTGTCGTGCTCGCGGCATTTGCGACGCTCGCTGGTGCGCTCGCACTCGCGGTCGGGTTCGCTGCACAGGATCTCATCTCAAACTTCGTCGCGGGAATATTCATCATCCAGGACGAGCCATTCAAGGTCGGCGACTGGATCGAGTGGGACGGCAACGTCGGTGTCGTCAGGGAAATCCAACTCCGAGTCACGAAACTCGATACGTTCGACAATGAGGAAGTCACGGTGCCGAACAGTGACCTCGCCAGCGCCGTTGTGACCAACCCCACGGGCAACGACCAGCTCAGGGTCGGCGTCGACTTCGGCATCGAGTACGACGACAATATTGAAGACGCGCGTGCGGCAATTCTCGACGAGGCGCGGAACCTCGATGGTGCGCTCGCCGAACCCGAACCCGCCGCGCCCGTCACAAGCCTCGGCGATTCCGCGGTCGTGCTTTCGGGACGTGTCTGGATCGATCCGAACCGTACCGGCTACGCACCGACGGCCGCCGCGTTCACCGAAGCGGTCAAGAAACGCTTTGACACCGAGGGCATCGGCATGCCGTACCCCTACACCGAACTCACCGGAAGCGTCGATGCCGAAAATCTTGACGGGGCAGGATACTCAGCAACGGACGACTGACCACAGCAATTCCATCAAATTCGAACTCCCGTTAGCCCGTTGCACGGTTTCGAAATCAGTTCGGAAATATCGTACAGCAGTCACTAATTACAGGAATAGTCACTTTCACTAGACTAGAAGTCGGAGTAGTGCTATGAGTACCAGCACCTCCGACGCCTGCGACAACACCGCCTATTCGCATAAGATCACCGTTCGTGAATACCTCCGAACCCACGGCGAGGTCGCCTCCAAGGACGATCTCCGCGCCGGCACCGACGTGCCGGCGTGGTACATCACTAACATCGCTTCCCAAGCCCCTTTCTACACTTCCTTGAACCACAACAACGAGTACGTCGCCAGCAAGAACATCGTCGGCCACCGCTCCACTCACGACGGGTTCTGGCGACCCGAGGTGGATGACGGCGTCGCCGTCTTCCACCGCAAGGAAGACGCCAAGCCGACGCTCAAACACCTCGCGTTCCGCCGACCATCCGGGTTGACCGCACCCGAAGCAAACGACCTTCTCGGTCGTCGCTCCTACCGCCCACTCCAGAAGCTCGCTGACCAACAGGAAGTACACGCCACGGAGTGGCAAGACACCACCGTCTACACCCACAGCTGGCCGTCCCTTCGGGACGACCAGCTGGCTCAGCGTGAAACCGACCAGCCAGCCGATGTCACTCCCGACGATCCTGCTGACGACGGCTACCTCTACCGTGACGAACTCGTTGCAACCTTCCTCTCGGTCGCTGTCTCGGAACTTCAGTCAATCTCTCCCGAACGAGCTGCCGCACTTGTCCTGCGGCAGTTCGAGGGCGACTCCTTCGACGCCCTCGAACGCCGTCTTCAGCGCAATCACTCATTTCGAGAGGCTCTCGACTACACCGAGCCAGAGGACGTCCCGGATGGGACGTCGCTCTGGCGGGCCTTCGACGAACTTCATCCCGATGAACTCCGAGACTGCCTCCAGTCGATGTGTAGCGAGTTGCTTGCCGATCACGAACATGCCGGTGAGTTCGTCGTGATCGATGGAACGCACATCGCGGCGTGGGCGAATACGCGTGATGAGATCGAAAATGGCGAAGTTGAAGGTGCGAGCTGGGGGAAACACGAAGGATCGTTCTACGGGTACAAGGTGTTTCTCGTGGTGGATGCGGCAACGGAGCTGCCGGTCGCCATCACGATGGAGACCGGCAAGAGGAACGACAGTGCGGCGTTCGAACCGCTCGTTGAGGAGTTCAATGAGCGGTACGACACTAACGATCTCCAGGCAGCCCTCGCCGATGCCGGCTTTGACAGTCAGGATAACCGCGACTTCTGTCAGGATCAGCTCGATTGTCCGTTGCTGACGGCGATCAATCCTCGCCGATCGTCGCCGTTAGCGACGATCAAGGACGAAATCAAGGAACTGTTCAAGGAACACGGCGAGGAGATCGACAGTCCCTACGACGCTCTGGAGCGGCTGCCACAGAAGCAACTCTCGGAGTACGGTGTTTCCGTCGGAAACGTCGAGGAGACGTACATTTTTCAGGCAATCAAAGAACGGATGCATCGACACCTGCGGGCAGGTGTCGAGCGCGTATTCTCGCGTCTGAAGTCCTTTACCGGCCTTGATCGCGTCCGCGCACGCAAGAAGAACAACGTTGAGACTCACGTCGTTCTCTCGGCAGTAGCGCTGGTTGCAGCGTCTCTCACTGCACAACGGCAGAACAAACCAGGGTTGATACGGTCACCGAGTCGGCTCATCTGACGGTCGCGCCATCTGTCCAAAAAACAGGTGTCGCCGCCTGAGAGGCATCGCTCTCAGGCGGCTGTTTTTTCTGAAAGAAGCTCGACCAATCAGGCTAATCTACCGGCCGATTCAGCCATTTCTATCAAAAATCGTTCCATCGTTTCACCAACTCTACTGATGGAGTCCGGATTCAGGCCCGATCGTTCCGTCTGGCGATTTGATTTTGAACGTGCAACAGGGTATCCCGTATTTTGACGGAAATCACACTGGTTCGAGTCGCGTAATCACTCGAAAAACCGGTGACGGCCGGGTACTTCGGGTGTCGAAATCAAAGTCGATATCAGCGGGATCATCTGCGATTCTCGCTCATCACGACTCTCGGACGCGTCTGTTTCTGAGATCGAATGGAATGGAGAGATGGTTTCGGACGGCAACTCTTCGATGAACTGTTCGAAGTCATCGATCTGCTCAAGCGTATCGGGGAACGTGAGATATTCCACCGTGACGAATGCACCGAGAGTAGTGATGCGATAGCCGTCGCTGGTTTGTTCAGTCCAGTGTCTCTCGTGAAGTTCGTCCAGCGATGGTTGAAGGGCCCTGCGAGAGTCACAAAGCGTCGGTGATATCTTCGAGCGGGGATGGTTCGTCACGCAGGTGTTCAAGCAACCAGAGCAGTTCGGGATCCGCTGCAAGGAACTCCTTTCAGATCCACGCTCCAGAACCTGGTCGCTGATACACTCTCACACCCCTCCAAGAGTCTAACTACTTGACTTCGCACGTTTGCTGATTGACAGCAAATTCAGAGGAGCGATGCCGCTAAGCGGATCGCCCGCGTACGGAGAATTGGGCGTCTCAGGACATGGTAGCGGTTCACTTGGCTTGCATGGAAGGTGCGCGTCCTGCCCTCAGGCAGGAACCACCAGACATGGATGCTGGCCCTGGCGTGTCCTGTGACGCCCTTCTCTACCGGTAAGAACGCACTTCAGTCGCATTACTCTCACGGCAGAATCACTCGTTTATCGGTAATATGTCGGATTCACAACGTGCGAAGTCAAGTAACTACCCCGGCCTACCGAGACTGCTTCCCTAATAGACCCTGAGACAGTGTAGAAAAGATACCAGCCGAGAAACCGCGAGGCAAGGTTCGATACTTACCGTGACCTGCAGAAAACATATACCATCTCTGAGAATAGGGGATGGTATGGGTCTTGAAAAGCTGGTCGAGCGAGGCTCACTCTATGGATTCGGTGCCGGAGCACTGACGACAGGTGCTGCTGTGCTCGTTGCCAGCCTGTTCGACGTCGCGCTCGGTGCCGTTGTGCTCGTGCTGGTTGGCATTGCCGTTCTCGCTCTCGTCTTATTGCTCGGTGCTCCCGGAATCGGACCGGACCCTGCAGTCAGCGAAATGCAATCGAGCACTGGTGGAGAATCCGGCGAGATGCAGATGGCGAGTCCAGTAGAGGCCGGTGGTGCCTCGAGAAATCCCGCCGCTATGGCAACGGTCGTGCCAGCGACACAGTTGGAGTACGTCATGTACTTCGCTGGATTTGGACTCATCGCTGTGGTCATGCTCGTATTTCTCTTGGGCTGAAGCAATCCGACCACTTGGCTCATCACTCCCCACCCTTGGTACACTTCAGCAACAGCCCGAACAGCCGTCTCACCATTTAAACAATAGTAACAGGCCACTCAACTCACAGATAAAATCATATCAACTGATCTATGATGACCCTACCGAAAGCAAGCAAAATCATCTAGCGTGCTATCCCCGACTCAGGACATTCGTACTTCCACACTCCGGACACTGTGTCATCGTCCCGAGTGGCGGAGCCTCCACGTGATCCCACTCGTCGCTACCAGGGGCTGCTTCGAATCTACACTCCAGACACCGCGACGGCAACACTGTCGAGTCACGCTGACTCATATCGATTCCCCGATTGTGGGAGCGACCCCAGCGCTTCGATTTCCGACTCCGGATCGTCGTCAATCTGTATCAGTCTCCGTGTCATACTGACATCCATCACACCGGACTTCCTAAAGGTTACTCTCCTCCAGTCTCTTCGCGCACCACGAGCTCAATTGAGGGACTCTCGCGGCGAGCGCGCTGAGATGTGAACTTTCGGAGGCGGGTTGTGACTTAGCATTCCTCGGACGCGACCCGAGGACAGTGCCCGCCGGCACCGCCAACACGCTCGCTGTCGCGGCCCCTTCGACCGAACACTCTCAGCGCACGGTTACGTCAGTTTCGACCTCGTACTCGTTGTCTACGGCGCGGGTGGTCTACTGTCGGCCAGTTCCTCCGTCATGTCCGGGTGGTCAACGGCACGCCTAGCGCCGGCAGCATCTCTTGGTAAACTCGCCCGCACCATCGACCGCGCCGGAGCTCGTGCTCGTCAAGCAAGTCACCGACGTCGTCGTAGAGGTCGGTGCGCCATGCGTACTTCCCGTCGGTTCAATTTTCATGGACCGCTGATTTTGCACATCGGTCTCGCAAAGGTGTTCTGTTTAGGTGACTGGCCTGCCTGTCCGTCATGCACTTGTCGTGCGAACGTCTGGCTACTATCGCAGCGCGGACACGAAATCAGCGGGTGCGGTGCTGTTTTGTACCGGACTCGGCGCTCACTACGGATTGATGTGCAAAACCAGGATCGGCATTCTGCTAGCGTGAAACCTGTGGTTGTGTGGGGACCGTCCTTCATGAGCTTCGCGCTCATGCTTATCTTGCCTGCACCGCGGTGGGGCGACAGATTCTCTATAGACGCACTCCGGGTTCGTACGGGCGTTGAATTTCGTCGGAGCACCATTACACAGCCTTATTGATTGCTTCGCTCTTAACGTGTTTTCATCATTCTGAAATGGAATAAAAACTTAATAGTATGCGTTTTGAGAGGGTAGTGTGAGTAAATCACTCACGCAATAATAGTATGAGCAACGATCAATACTACCACGAGGAGGCAGATCCGCACGATCCGACCAACCGATACACTGCCGAAGAGGCTGCAGAACTCGACGAAAACGCATTCGGAAATTCGATTGGCCGCCGCACGTTCCTGAGCATCGCGGCCGCGACCGGGGCCGCGCTCGCCTTGCCCAGTACAGTATCAGCCGAGGTCACCGACGACGCGTTGACCGATCTCGCCGAGTACGTTGTCAACGCGACGCCCGACGACTACGAGGCGACGCTCGTCCTCGAGTTCACGGACAGAGACGCACTCGAAACGTTTGCCGACGCGTACGCGGAACCCAACTGGAACATCGAGGAGGATTCGCTTCCCCCGAAGGCAGAGACGCGAGAATCGCCGACTCCGGCGGCCCACGCATACCTCACCGCCGAGGAGCTCGATCAGACGCTAGATATTTCTGACGTTGAATTCGTCGATTTCTCACCAGGTGCGAACCCGTTCTGGAGGTTGGACAACCCCTACGGCGACCGCGTATTCCCCGAGGTTAAGGATGCGCGTGATTTCGTCTCCCACAGCGAACTTGGCCAAGGACTTCAGTATTTGGAGGACGAGTACCCCGACCGCATCCGCGCTCACTCCATCGGCCAGGGACCGGGTTGGGAGAACCTGCGCACGGGCGAGGACCCCGACGGTAAGGACATCTATGTCGCGGCAGTGACGGCCGACGCTCAGGACGAAGAATCCTTCCAAGAGAAGGACAAAGCTGTCTTTTCCCTTTCAATCCACGGGGACGAGCCCGCGGGCCGCGTGGGTGGCACACGCCTCCTTGAGGATGCAGTAAGAGGTGAGGCCGATGCCATCAAGGACCTTCTTGACGACATCGTCGTTGTCTTCCTCTACGTCAATCCCGATGGCTGGGTCGTCCGAAAGCCACAGTACGAATTCGAGAGTTGGGGAGGAACGGAACGGTTCCGCTATCATCGCGGGAACGCAGCCATCGGGGACACCAACCGGCAGTACCCGACGATGGGCTGGGTCAACCCCGGGTACTGGCCGGCTGAGCCCGAGGACCCTCCCGAGGTGCGTCCCGATGATCCCGAGGGGCGGGGCTACGAGGACATGGTTCCGGATGCGCTGTCGGTCGTTGAGCATTTCCGGGGCTACGACAACGTGGAGTATCTCTGTGACTACCATGGGATGGACCTGTCGGATGCGATGACGTTGAACCTGGAGACGAACGCGCCGTTCGATCACGACGGTACGCACAACCTCGATGAGGTGAACCGACGAATCGTGGACGCGCTGGACGACCAGTGGGGTAGCCCCGAGGGAATCGCCGAGGACACCATGCGCGCCGGCGAGGACATCCACGACGTCGAAGGATACGTCCCCGACCGGCTGATCGACTACGGCTCGATCTATGACTGCCTGGGCTACCAGATTACCGGCGGGTTGCTCGGTTGGGCAGGCCAGCCAGAGGAGTTCGGCGGTCTCGGTGCCATCACGGTCGCCCCTGAGATGATCCTCCGGGACGCCTACGACTTCAAGCCCTACATCGAGCGCCACCTCGGCCTGGCCTACCGCCTGTCGATGGAGGAGTTCTCCCAGCTGACCGCCGCAGACACTGACGCGACGATAGCCACTGGCGACCAAGACACCGCCTACGTCGCCTCCGATGTCCTCACGCGTTCATCCGCAGACCTTCCGTTCACCGACGAGGGAGACGACGGCCCCGGCAACGGACAGGGGCCGCCACCGCACGCCAGCGTCCGGCGCAGCCGAGGTCGGTCGGATCGTTCGGGCGGAGTGACCGCTGAGTCCGGCGGATCGACCCACTCGTTGGCTGCGGAGTTCCACGCGGCGGGCATCAACGAGGGTGTCGTCCAGCTCGTCAACCCCGGCGGGCAGGTCGTCCGCGAGGTCGACCTCGCGGACCCGACAACGGACAGCCACAGCGCCTTCTACATCCCTGATCCGGACGACGGCAAGTGGATCGTCGAGTACGACGGCGACGCCGGCGTCGACGTTGAGACAATTCTCATAGAGTCCGAGGATGAGTACCCCAACCCCGAAGAGACGCTGGGCTATTCTCAGCGCGAGTATGAAGTCAACCCCATGCGGTTCTTCGAGGACTTACGGCCCAACCTCGAAAACGGGGAGATCGACGATATCAGCGTCCATCACGTGTCAGTCGGTCGGCTGCTCCGCGGCCGGTCGGGCAAGCGTCACTACGACAACCTGGTGATCGCCCACGACGACGGGATCGACAACTCAGAGTACGTCTCGGAAATCGAGAGGTTCGTCGAGGCCGGTGGCGACCTCGTACTCACCGACGCCGGGCTAAACCTCCTCGCCGTCCTTGACGTCGGCGACATGGCGGCCATCTCTGCTGACGACATCGAGGAGACCTCGGTGGATATCGGCAACCTCAACAACCGCGACTTCGACCACCCGCTACTCACGGACATCCGGGAGATCCAACAAGAGGTCTGGAAGGGGTCACAGCTCGGCTACACCACCGGAGACGACTCGCCGGTCACGACCGTCGACACCGACGCATTCGAGGCCGCTGGCGGTACCGTCGGCGGAACCATGGGCGGCGAAACGTACTGGGAGCAAGACGAGGACGGTAACTGGGAACAGATATCCGTTCCCGGCGAGGTCGGTGTCGGGACGCTAACGGCGGGCGACTCGGAAATCAACGTTTTAGGGTCGGTTCTCCCGCCGGCGAACCAGCGGGAATTGCACCCGTTCGGAATGGCCGACTATGCGGTGTCGTTCATGGGTCACACGCTCATCTGTAACGCACTCGGGTTCGAACAGCGCCGCTACGTCAACGGTGAGCTCGTTGGGACCTGGGGTGAGATCCGGTAGCGCCGCCAATCAATCCCATTCCATTCGTTCCAGCGGTTGGTCCTTCGACTGAGAAAATCGACCCGACACGAATCGATGAGGAGTCAAAGAACGATCCGTTCTTTCCGCCCGATGTTCATTTCCCGCGCCTATTCTCGTTTCCCCACCCTTTCGAAGGAAGTAGTTTGGAACGGCAAAAACTCAGCAGGCGCGTTTCTCGCGCGGTATTTAGACGCGACCGCGACAGCACCGCTGAAGAATCCTCCCCCACCCACCAACGATAGATAGAAGCTGTAGCGGCTCTCCAGTTGCATTCCTTCTCCACATCACCAAAGCTCAGCCGCAGATCGACACTACACTTGTGAGTGCACTAAACACCACTATTTCGAGGCAACCTGGCGAGCCCACTTCGACCGCCAACGGTCCGCGTTTTTGCGGAGTTCGTCCACGCTATATTGAATTGTTTCCTTAGGCCCCTTAGCATGTGGCTGGTATTTTTTCGGTAGCGATGCATTTTCGACAGCCGGAAAGCCGACATTCAGAACTGCCGTCCGGCGTTGTGTTTCGGGTTCAAGCAAAAACTGGGCGAACGTATCGACCATATCGCCATGATCAGTGTCAGCGAACTTCCCGACGCCGCTGACGTAAGCATAGCCCGTGTCGTTCGGGAAACCGATACGGTGTTTGGCGAGCGGTTTGCCCTCGTTCGTTGCGTAGATCTGGTCAGTCGAAAAAGACACGACCATTGGAGCCTCGCCGCTTTCGTAGGCGCTGTACGCACTATTCCATGATTTGACAGCACGTACATTGTTTTTCAAGAGCCGCTGCCAGTAATCAAGATAACTATCTTGTCCTTTCTCATGGATGGTCCAAAGAAGGAAATCGAGACCCGTGACCGTCGTCTGTGGATTCGCCAGCAACAACCCACCTGAATATTCTGAAGTAAGCAGCGCATCGAACGAAGTGGGTTCGGACACCTTTCGGTCATTGTAGACGATACAGACATAGGAGGCACCTGTCGGGACGATTCGTTTCTGTGGATCGAACCAGTACTCATCGACAACGGATCCAGTGTCAATCGTATCCAACGGCGAGAATAGCGCGGTATCGCCGTCAAGCACGCGCTCGGCACGCACAAGATCGGTGGGGGTAACGCCAACGTAGGCGTCGGCATCAAGCGGCGCGTCCTCGTTGCGGCGCTGGATGAAGTCATTCATCCCTTGCTCTTTGATCACCCATTCTATCGTCGTTCCGTGGCGTTTTTCGAACTGCTTTTTCACCCACTCGCCGGCGCTGGTACTGACAGCGTTGACGTACGCCTCACGTGCGCCAATACGGAGAGTGTCAGGACTTGACCCAGCCGAAGAGGTACAACCTGCGAGGACACCGAGAGTTCCCACGCTCGCCCCAGCGAGATAGTCGCGCCGTGTAACATTCCCTCGCATCATTGCGAGCGTGCTTCGCCATCGAGATACTCTTCGACGCGATCGACTTTCTCATCGACGGAGAGCGAATCCTCTCGATAGTGGTCGATTTTGAGCATGGTAGAGACACGGCGGGCATCAACAGCTTCGGTCGCAGTCTGCGCGGCGGTGAACACCGCCTCAAGGCTCTCGGCCTCAAGCGTGGTCTCCATCGGATGGGTCTCATAGCGCACATCACAGTCTTCAAGCGCATCGATGGCGGCGGCAACCTCGGCATCAAAGTCCACATCTGGGTCATCGACTGGCGAAACCGCAAGGCTAGCAGTGACTGTCATCATTTGCGATACCAACCACTCCGTGATATAACTCACGAATCGTCAGTCAGATAGTCACCATCACTCCACACGTCAGCCGATAGCCGTAATGCTGTACCACAGTCAGTATCCGGCTGAACGTGACTCACTCACCATCTGATCGACCACTTGCCGATCTCGCAGACCTCGTTGCCAAGCATTTCAGCGACTATCGACACTCTGACGAGTTCAACGAACTCTCGCTGGTCATCGACAACAGCGACCCGGAGCACTCGACACTCATCGTCCACATCGACCGTCAGCAGCCTACCGACCTCGCCCAGCGCGTCGAGGCTTTCCTCCGTAACAATGGCGCACGGACCGAACGCGAGCGCCACGATGACACCGACATCCGCGTTCTCGCCACCATCGAGTAGTTTCTCACCTATCGCTCTCCATCAGAATACTCGGCAACAGCGAGGAATGCCATGCAATCGAGTTCAGATCCAGTACGGGACGGATATCGGACAGAGAGATGCCGCTGGCTATCCGCGACTCAAGACATTCGTACTCTCACACTCCGGACACTGCGTCATCGTCCCGAGCGGAGGAGCCTCGACGTGCTCCCATTCGTCACTACCGGCAGCCGCTTTGAACCCGCATTCCAGACACCGCGACGGCAACGCAGTCGATTCACGCTGGCTCATGTCGATTTCCCGGTCGTGGAAGCGACCCCAGTGCTTCGATTTCCGACTCCGGGTCGTCGTCAATCTGTATCAGCCTCGATAACATACTGTTACCCACCACACCGGACGTCCTAAAGGTTGGCCTCGTCTCTCTTCTTCCGCCCGCCACGAAGTCGATTGAGAAGACCTCGCGGCGAGCGCGCCGGAACATGGCTTTCGTTGGCGGTTGTAGACGTAAGTATCTCGGATGCAAGCCGAGATCAGAGCCGCCAGGCACCCGCCGACGCACTCGCTGTCGCGGTCCCTTCGACCGGGCGCTCTCAGCGCACGGTTACGTCAGTTTCGCCC
>JACLAC010022283.1_pt1 | contig 19214 bp, 17 predicted proteins | sample 8027881 | NCBI WGS metagenome assembly JACLAC01 (sample SAMN15725517, study PRJNA655200) | protist metagenome | isolation source: fluorescence activated cell sorting (FACS) single amplified genomes of... | place: Spain: Blaines Bay Microbial Observatory, Mediterranean Sea | collected 2016-01-19 | reverse complement strand
AACATTTCCAGACCGTGATAAAATTATTAAATTATTAAGAGAAGATACAGCACTACAGCAACTCAGAGACAATGAACCTTTTAATAATAAAACACAAAATATGAAAGATATGATGTTAAAAACGAAGCGTATACAAGAAATATTAGCAAGCGACTTTCCAGAATTACGTGGTTCATTAGCACGTTTAGCAAACAAAGCAAATTTAACATATGATTATGCATTTCCACCTTTCAACTCGACGTTATTAAGTGCTGGCGGTAATGGTATGTTTGTTAATGTTATTCGTTCACAAATGACCCCGGAACAATCGAAAAAATGGTTATTGCCTGCTATTAAAGGTGAAATTTGGGGTACATATGCACAAACGGAAATGGGGCATGGTAGCAATGTTCGTGGTTTAGAAACAACTGGTACCTACAACCCATCTACAGAAGAATTTATCATACATTCTCCAACATTATCCTCCACTAAATGGTGGCCAGCACATCTTGGTTTTGGTTGTACACATGCTGTTGTATATGCAAGGCTTATTGTTGGTGATGTAGATCGTGGTGTGGTTCCTTTCATGGTACAATTAAGAGATACAAAAACATATGAACCATTACCAGGTGTACAATTAGGGACCTCTGGACCTACAATAGGCCATTATGCAAATGAACATGGACGTTGTCGCTTTAACAATGTCCGCATTCCGCGAGACCAATTATGTATGAGATGGCATCAAGTATCACCAGATGGAACATATTTTGCACCAAAAAAAGAAGCAAAAAAAACATCGTATATCACAATGTAAGTAACTCCTATTCCCCTAAAGATAGAAAAAGTACATCCTCTCTAACAACACATTGCTGATTCATACGCTACGCTCCACAGGACAAATACCAGAGTTGGTTTTGTTACCACAGCATATAAGAATTTATCAAAAGCATTGACTATTGGTGTTCGTTATTCATGTTGTAGGAAACAAGGTTTCCCTGCACCTGGTGTACCAGAGCAAACAATTATGGATTATGGTATGCAACAACATATCATGTTAACATTATTGTCATGTAGTTATGCATTGAAATTTACTTCATTATATGTAGTAAACTTTTCCAGCAAAGCAATGGCACAATTAGATGCAAATACAAGTGAAGGAACGGAAAGTTTTTTAACACAAATGCCTGAATTACATGCAACAACATCTGGTTTAAAAGCATTAAGTACAAAATTAGCATGTGAAGGGATTGAAGTAATACGTAAAGCTTGTGGGGGACATGGATATGGCCTTTTCAGTGGATTGCCACAATTGTATTTAAATACATTAAGAAGCCAAACTGTTGAAGGGGATAATAATGTATTATGTTTGCAAACATCACGATTTTTAGTCAAAGCAATTGAGGAGGCAAAAAGCGATGGTGGAGTAAATTTATCTCCGATCTTAGCATATTTAAAACGTGATTTTACTGGTAACAAAGCACGTTGCTCAGTAAAAAATGGATACGATTGGAGAAATCGTGATGTTCAATTGAATTGCTTTGGACATTGGGCTTTACGTGAAGTTAGTACGGCAACGGAAAATTATTTAAAAGGCCAAGAAACCATGCCAGAGTATCAATCAAAAAACGAAAATATGTATGAATTAGTACAAATGGCATATACACATAGTTATTTCTCTATTTTAACTTCGTTTGCTGGTGCAATTGAAAATTATAAAGAATCGAATACGATGAATTCTGATGTATTAAGAGTAATGGAACGATTGTGTGATTTATTTGCATTATCTACTTTGCAACAAAATATTGGTGGAATCACGATGGATGGTTTTGTTGATCAACAGCAAGTTATGTTATTGAACCAAGAAGTGAAAAGTTTAATGAATGAAATACGGCCTGATGCAGTTGCATTAGTTGATTCATTTGGTTTCGACGATATATTAGAATTACATCAAACCGCAATTGGTCGATATGATGGTAATTATACAAAATATTTATGGGAATGGAGTCAAAAAGATCCAAACAATAATGCAAAAGGAAATAAGAAAACTGGTGATTTCCCACCTGAATTTGATGAAAATTGGGGACCAGTATTGAGTTATTTCAGGAGAAATGCTGGGAGTTTGTAAAAGAAGGGTATGTGAAATTTATTATTACTCTCATGCGCCGCTGTATATAGCTATCATACGTAAAAAAATATACATGAATATTATTATACACCGTATATTTTTATACCAATTCATATTAAAACACTCTCGCGCACTCTACTTTCTTTTCGGGGTTACCTCACCGATATTAATCAATGTTTTTACTGTATCTGTCAATGTTTCATCTAAAGATCTAAATTTCAAATGTACACGATTTTTAATTTTATCATTGCATACATGCATGCGATATACCAATGGATGATCTGGTAGTAGTTGTTTTAAACCTTTTGATTTAGCTACACGAACGGTTGATGGTAAATCATATTGCTCATTTGGAAATAATCTCATAATTTCAGGTCCGAAATGTTTAGGGTATAAAATATCACCACTAAAAAGGAGAAATCGTTCACCAGATTGTACCATCTTTGATTCAGCTAATAATATTTCAGCTTTTGCAACATCACGTGCATCTACTGTTAAATACGGAAAGCCATATCCATCAATATTATCTATACGTTGTTCAATTTTTTGCTTACCTTGTAACATTCTTCCAATTTCACCTTGCCAATTATCATTATTTTGATGTTTTGAATTAATTGGTCCAATAATATCAGATGGATTAGCAAAAATTGCTTGCCAATGACTTCCAGATGCAACAGCACAATATGCTAAATAATGCTCAGTGGTTCGTTTTGTTTGGCAATATTGCAATACACCACTCATTTGTTGAATTTCTTTCGATGGATTTTCTACACTTAATAAATGAAGACTTGATTCGACATTTTCATCAATAACAATATTATCACCATAATCATATAATGATGCTTTAAACATTGATGCAATAGATGATGTGTAAATAAGTCTTCTAACAGATGGACAACGATTTATACTATCAACAACATATTTGGTTGTGGTTAAAGCAGTTTCATTTAATATTTTAGCAGCTCCATTTGGATCTTGTTTATCTGATGCTTTATATGCAATTAAACCTTCTTCATCCGAAAGCATGACTTCTGCAGGATGGAAAATAGTATGCGCACCTTGAAAGATGGCATCATATGTTCCTTCCACTTTCATATCAGCGGAATGCAATGTTAGTTGCCCAGATTGATATTCTTTTAATGCTTTTAAAAAACCATTTTTTCGCTCATTATCTACGTTACGCACACAACCTTTTACACGATATCCTTTTTCTAATAATTGCAATATTAAATGGGAGCCGACATATCCACTTGCACCAGTGACTACTACAATATCATTTGGTTTTAATGCATAATCGGTTAGATATGATTTAGACATATTATTCTATTTATACCATCAGTTATAGATATCTTCTTTGTAAAGACGAATGAAAATAGTGACCAAGAGAACTCAGGAAACTATATTATTAATAAATTTATAGAATATAATAATCGTGAATCTTTTTATCTTTTTATCTTCTATCTATAATAGATTATTATTATTTTTTTACTGCCTGTATTAGTAGTATGTCCACCGGTCCACCAGTCCACCAGGCTGAAAAAAATACTACTACTATAATAATAATAATTAATATACCACCAGGTATAATACAAATTAAAATAATCCTGAATATATATGATGCACATGGTATCATCTATAATATGTATATACATATACATATATATATATATATATATATATTGTTACAGAAAAATAATCAGTCAGGAGGAAACAAAATAATTATACATCTGCCATTTACATTGACACTTTTATACATTGAACAATGTCCAACAGTGAGGATGATCCATGGGCAAGTTTATTTTTAAACGCAGCAGGTGAAGCACCACCATCATCTACTATTGAGAAAAAATTAAGTAAAAAAGAATTGTTAAAATGCAATGAAGCAATTAATAACTTTATTAAAAAGACAACAGATGAGAGAAATAAAACGCAAACTTTCAATCAACATGTGATAAATAAATTTAGAAACTCATTTAATCCAAAGAAGAAAAGAACAAATAAAATTGTAAAAATTAATGATGTATTACCAAATAATATAGCAGTAGGTGCCTTACAATCAATTAAAAATGCAAGTGATAAACAATGGCAATTAGCAATACCTAAAACCGATAAAGGCAGTGGTGGTAGCAATAAATATAAAGATGGAGCTGGAAGTACAGCACATCGATATGAGGTAGGAGATGGTCAAGTTGTAAATAAATCACCATTTGCATGGCGAAGTTCAAAAGAGGACTATACAAATACAATGGTACCACTTGTTATTGAAGCATTATGTAATTGTATGAAGAATTTATTGCCATCAAATCGTATTGGTATTTTTCAAGCTGCTAAATACACACGTGGTTGTTTTATTGAACCACATGATGATATTGCATTTAAAGATATTGTTGATGATCAAGGTATATCAAGACGATATGAACGTGATATTGCAGTTATTTATTATTTAACAAAAGATTGGCATTATGAATTAGGTGGAAATTTTGTTGATCTTACAGTTGGTGGTGAAACACATACACCTCAATTTAATAGCTTAGTAGCATTTAATGTTCCCAGATTACATGAAGTAGATTTAATGAAAACTGATCGTCATCGCATAACAATTTTTGGTTGGTTTTATAAATTAGTAAATACAACAACAAAAACAACAAGAAATAATATGATCAATAACATAAGCAATGATAATAGTAAAACGAAAAGGAAAAAAAGAAAAATAAATGATGATAATATAAAAAATAGAATAAAGAAAAAGAAAAGAAAGTACAACAAAAAAAAAAAAAGATAAAAAACACAATGAATGAAAAATTTGTTTGCATAAATTTTTATATTTTATATAATGCATATTATTTATACTATCTTTAATGAGTATTAGTTTGCAGAGGTGCATTAGAGCTTTACTACGAGTATATAGTGTAGGATAGAATATTGTTCTTGCGATTGAGTATTGAGCACATATTACTTAACATGAGAAGTGTAAAATTATTATAAAAAACTTATTTTCGTAGATTTTAAACATCATATTAATATTTTTAACGCTCTTCGTAATATTTTACGCTCTTCGTAAATATTTAAAAAAAAAATAATATATGTATGCGCACATGTTTTAATTTTCTGTCTTTTACTCATACGCTTCGTATACATTTCTCTTGACAATTGCATCAATTCCTAACACTTTCAAAAAGAATTACAGTGACTGGAGCCATTGTTATCGTGTTGTTATCGTCATATCTTTGAAACATGTTGGTACAGGATTTGTATCACCCATAGCAATTGCATTTCCCACATTTTTACACACATAATATTGCTCTTCACCTTTCTTTGGATTGTTAAATTTTACATTATCAAATACAAGATTTTCCATTGGTGTAGTTAAATTACCAAAAATAACACCTGGATGCATTTGAGGATTGTTTACCGTAATATTTCGTAATGTTATATTGATATATCTTCCACTTGCACTGTAGCATGGTGCGACTTTTTCTGGTAACTTGGGCCAGCAAATTGAACATGGATGCGCGGCACATAAATTATCACTATCACTTTGTTGAGCTGGACCTATCCATATAGGCCATTGCTCTGGATTATCAATGACAATATTTTCATACAATATATCTTCAACAATACCCCCATGGTTTAAATCTCGAAATTTCATATAAATACCTTTATACGTATTATGCATATAGATGTCTCGAAATGTGATATTTCTATTGGTGGATGAACCAATACTACCAATAGTTAAGCCAACCCCGCTCGCATTTATTCTTTCAAATAACATATTCGTTGATCCATCTTTTGCACATACACAATCATCTTGATTCCAAACGGTACAATCATGTATCCAAACATAATCTCCAGCAACATCAAAACCATCCGTATTAAATGCACTTAAATCGATAATATCATGACCATCATGATCAGTTCTTCTTGCACTGATATCAACGTTTCGTACTTCTAAATATTCAACTCCATGTGCCCAGAAGGTCCAGTATGGGCTATTTTTTAAAATTATATTTTCAACTAAGTTATGTTGACCATTTTCCATATTAAATAAACGTGGTCTATTTTCACCAAGTTCTAAATATCCTATACCGGGTATACCCCACCATCCAGCTCCTTGACCATCAATTAAGCCTTTTCCAGAAGATGTAAAAACCATATTATTACAATTGTAAAAATGTAGACATTCCAATACTTGAGCTTTTTTCCCATTTCCAGTACGTGGCCACTTTTTTTGGTCTTTAGAAAATATTATTGTACCATCAAATGAAATTGTTACTTTATTCAAATCATGCGCTACAATACCTCCCATCATATAAAAAGTAACGTTTGGAAAAAACAACGTATCATTTTCTTTTAACATGGTTGCTAATGTTTCATTAAATAATTCTCCATTTTTAATAGCAGTATCTTCTGACATATCTTCCGGGATTCCACCCAATGCAGTAAAATTATATTTTGTTGCATTTGTGACATGCTTGGTAATAGTAATAATAATACCTACAATAAAATATAATATCAATAATGTTATATGTTTCATTTTTATTTTAAATTTTTTTTTAAAGATTTCTCTTTACAAAGCTGCACTGCATATGTCTACATACATATATATATATATATATATATAGTACTATTATGTATAAAAAATTAGAAAATCTTAATTTTTTACACTCACTTGACTTGCAACAGTTTCCTTTTTTCAAAGGAAGTCGTTTACACGTGTGCTTACTTTCTACTTACATATATAATTTCAGATATTTATTATATTATTATAGATCGATCGAGATATAGTCGCTATAAAATTTATATATATCCTCCTATACGATAGAAACATAGAAACAGGATATATAGGTATACTTATGGCTATACTTGGTACTATGAAAAAGGAACCACATAATTTACCTTATATTATAATAGAAGTTGACAGTTATTATTATTATATTTTCTTTTTTGATTTTGAAAATAGAAATACATCTATGGTATTTTCAAAATAAGAAATACGATATTACATACATACATACATAAAATATTATATAAGCAACAATATATATATATATTCTATATTGAGAAGAATTAATAATATATAACGAAACGAAACGTATATAATTATGGACGCATCAAGGATAGCAAGGAAATATAATAAAAAAGGTTCAGCAGTTGGTGATTTAATGAACCCAGTACGTGGTATACGAGATGTACAACGTAGAAGAGGTATTGAGCCTAGAAACCATGCACGGGAAAATATAAGAATTTTGCGTGAGAAACAGCAAGAGAACAGAGAACGAAGGCAACAAAAAGCAGATGCGAAGCCAAGAAAATTCAAAATGAAACGTTTTCAAGATGTGAAACCACGTGTAGCACAAAATGATTCAAAGAAAGCATCGGAAATTGCAAAAGAAACAGCTCGTATGAGAACGGAACGTAAAGAACAGAAAGCAAAACTAGCAGAAAAAAACAAACGTATTCGCGAGCAAAGAATTGCAAAAGCACGTGAAAACACTCGTCATTCTCCAGTCAAAAGTAGTAACAACCGAGAAACACGAAAACCAGCTGTTCCAAAACGTGGTGAAGTTGTTACTATGCCAGCAAGACAAGAAAAAAATTTTATAGCAGAAAATCGACGTGAAGCTGTTACCTCATCTCCACCAAAGAAAAAAGATAATGAAGATGCAAATGCTGGCATACAAAAAAGTGGTGATAACTATGGTAAAGTACCATTGTATTTACAGGAGCGTAAAGCTGAAATGGCAGAGGAAGCAGCAAGAAAAAGACGTGCAGAGGAAAATAAAAAAGCACCTGCAGGTATGAGTTTAATGCCAGAGGAGGAAAGACTTGATACATTAAAAATATTAAAAGACAATTTAGCAGCTACAAAAGATCATTTACAACGTATGCCGTTGTTAGTGGAAACACCAAGTGCTATCAGAAAAAAAGCAAATTTGGAACGTAAAATTCAAGAGATAGAAGATGCTATCAATATATTTAGTAGGCCAAAAGTATTTATTAAAGATTAGAGATTTTTTTTACGTACACTCATATATAATATATACTCTCGTATATGTGGAGTGAAATAACGAAGAATGTGACATTTTGTAAAGAACGTATCATACGTATATATATTATACGTCGTATAATATATGAGATACAGTGCGGTTTTCAATTAAATATTTTATAAAGTTATCATTATCATTTTATAGCAGAGAAGAAAAATAATTTTTGAAATAAAATATGATACCACTTTGTAATCGTGTGTGTGTATTATAAAAAAATACGTATACGACCGTATATATTTATATATATAATTAAATTGTTTCGCGTACAAAAAGGTAAAAATATTATAAATTAAGAGTAGATCGTATAATATATATAAAATATATATATTCTATAAACAGTTTAAAAAATTTTATGCAGATGTGTGTGCAATTCTTTATGAAATGTACGTGGACGTATTCTGTTTCTCCAACATTCTTCTTAGGAGTATTTATTTCTGAAATCTATTATGATTGAAAATGTAAGATATGTGAACATGAAAAATATCATACGCTAAATTACACAAAGTATATATATATATATATATATATATATAAATATACAACGTAAATTTATATTATATCACTATATAACCGATCAGAATCAAAAAGACGACAACGACATTCAATACCAATATTATATTATGAAAAGCTTTTAAAGTAATTAATTTATTCTTTATGTCTATTGATATATTTTGTTGTATATATTTAACAATTGGATTATTATTATTATTTATTGCATTGTTATTATTTTCTAATCGTATCAAACTCAATCCATTCAACAACAAGGTAACACATAGTATTACTTTCGACAAAAACATAATACAATATCTCTAATCTATCTAACTATGTATGTATATATATCTTTACATACATACAATGTTGAAATATATATATAGTCTGATATATATATATAAAACTATTAGTAAATAATACTATTTAGAATTTTTTTATAGTTTGTTCTGTGCTTCTCCCCCTGTAATACTGTAGTAAGGCGTAAGGCCTGCTGGTTTGTTTTTTTGGCTTTGATCCCTATCATCATCTAGATACACAGTAGAGTAGCGAGTAGCCCGGCTAGCTAGCTAGTCTACTACTTGGTACAGCATAATATAAATATCTGGTATCAACAAAATAAATGACCTTAAAATACTATTATATCTAAATAGCACTATAATAATAGCATCTCAGATAGTTTTTATGTCGCTATGTGCAGCAGACGACACACATTTTTGCTGATTATTTTTTTGCACGTTTTTTCAAATATATATAATCCGATTGAATAATAATTCTATATTCTATTAAATCAATACGAATTGTTAATATATAGAAAGACAAGTAGATTCAAATTCTATTTAAACAGTAGAGAACATTATATACTCTTTTATATATATTTGAATAAATAACGAGAGATATAATATATATATACACACATGTCATCTACGGATACAGGATCAGATGATGAATATAATTTCTCAGATGAAGAGGTAACGGAAGAATTAAAAGCTGGCTATAAAAAAGTGAAAGATGAATTATATCAAATAAGAAAAAGACAACAGAAGCCAGTGTTTGATCCAACTGCTGAGGAACCAAGAATTATCGATTTATTAAGAGAAACAGATAGTAGTACAAAACCACCACGATATGATGAATCATCATGGGAAGATACAAAATTTTTTTGTGTAACTGTATTTATTTCATTATCATTTGCGATTAGTATATATGCCTTTTTAAATTATGTTGGACTTTATGAAATTGAAGAACATTTTTGGGAAGAGTCTGATTTGTAAAATAATCGCGTGTGCATAGTCACATATTTACGTGTGTGTGTGTTTTTGAGTGTGTGTGTGTGTGTGTGTATTACATACATACGAACGTATTCTTTTGAGAGTAGGAATTGTCATGAGTAGGAATAAAAAATTAAAAATACGCGTACATATTTACATATCTGTATATTTATATTATTTTACGCATAATTTATTGTAATATTTATATAATAATATACATCAGTATATGTAGTATAATATAATATGTATATGTATATGTATATATCTTGTCCTTTTTACAGGTCTATCCTAGTGCTAGATACACTGGTAGCTTAATTTCATTAATATTGGGCAATTTATTAAATATAATACACTATTATAGACTCTATAGATAGAACTATAGACTGAATATATATCTCAATTCTTCTTTTTCATATCAATTAATTCTGGTAATAATTTTGAATGAAATATGGCAACATTTAAATTTCCACAACGTAAAATTGGACGAGGAATTTTCATTATAATTGCATCATTTGATATTACTTGAAAAGTTGGTAATAAAATTTCTTCAACTTGTTTATCCTTATCATTTTCATCATCAAAAGTGTAATTTCTCCAATCAATTTCTTCTTCTTCTTTCTTTTCCTCTTGTGGTAAATAACGCAATAAATTTTTTGTTTCTGGTTTACTGATATAATCTCCTTGATTAAATGTAATAATTTGATCCACGCTACAATCATTGTGATTCATGTATTTTTCTTCTCTTTTATTGTAGTATTTATAATTGATTAATTTAAATGATCCTGATAAGATTAATAGTAAATCATCATTATCAGTCGTTGTATTTTCGTCTGTCATATCAATATTATGTATAATTTTATCACCTTTATTAAGTTTTAAAAATGTACAACGTTTCGCTATATTGTTATACATAATATCTTTTTGAAATGTAGTCATACTGCAATCACATATTTCATTGATAGCTGGTAACGTACCATTGATTATTAATGGCAATAAATCTTGATTTGGTTTATAGTATTTATCATTAATTTTATTATTATTATTAATATTATTATTAAATAATGTTTCAATAAATATTTTCAATTCATTTAATCCCATATCTCTTTCTTATTTTTAAATTATATATATATATATATAGATATATATTCATACGACAAAAAATGCAGATGTAAAAGTGAGAATAATGTTGTTTTTTGATCCTCTCTCTTCTTATTTATATATAAACATTATATATAGTACTATATTAATATGGCACTTGTATTAATACTTCGTTTTCTCATTCGCAACATTCCGTTCAACGTTCAACAACGTTTTACAGGTATTTTTTCTCACACATCGCTTTTTGCTTTTTGCTGTTATTTCAGTTATATTATATAGTATGCTGGTATGCTGGTGCAAAACCTTCTGATGTGGCAATAATTATAAAGGAATGTATACTTGATAGTATACTGAAGAATTATAAAAAACACAGAATAAAAAAATAAAAAACAATAATATAAATAGAATACAATAACTGAGGCAACAATATCTATCTCACACAATACATGAAATACATAAATGGAATAAAGATATTACAAATATATATTCCTCTCTCGGTCGGGTTTGTAATAACTTCTTTCCTCATAAGACCACTACATTTTCGATTCTTTAGTTTCCAATCGAGTAGTACCAATCAATCGTAATTTTTCTTTTCCAATTTGTTGATATAACGTATAATTAGTGGCATTCCCTATACATGCAGCATTTGCTTCATCTGTATCTAAATGTATATACATTGCATCGCCAGTACCTCTAACAAAACGTAATGCTGGATAACCATATGCCAATAATGTTGGTTTTAAATAAGAAATTATACTTCCAACAAATCCAGAACCAGGAACACCATCTGGATCGTTTCCAACTCGAACTAACACATCATGAAAAATTGTTGTATTTTTTGGTGATTTTATACCAACTGTTAATAAATCACCTGACACAACGCCTAATCGTTCTGCAATTGGATCTTCATATATATGTAAATGTCGCCATGCACGGACAATACCAGATTTCAATTCTACCTGGTTGTTTGTTAAATTACCATCATCATCCTCAGCTATTAATATACATTTTGCACCTGAATTGACATTATCACCTGAGATACGTGCAGGTGCTTCAACGCCAAGATTTAAACAATCTGTATATGCAAGTTCAATTTGAGTACGTTTACGTACTGGACCTAACACTCTTAAATGTCTTATCTCATCTCCAGTTTCAACATTTCGAATAGTCACTGTTTCTTTTGCTGCAAATCCAGTATATTTTGCAATGAATTCAGGAATATATGCAACTGCTTTTTTTAAACGAAGTTTTTTCCCTGGAAACAATATTGATAAATCTTCTGGTGATAGATGTAAATGTCTATTACTGGTATCAATTGTCAACTCCGCATCTTTTACATTAATATCTGATGATGGATTTTGAAAATGAATATTTTCAACAATATTAGTTTCATTTGCAATTGGATATAATTGTTTATTTGGCCTAGGCTGTTGTTCAATATCCCATACATTTTTTCTTCCATCATCGATTATCGTATCAACATGCATTATTGGAGTAAAATTCATTAATAAATTATCTCTTTGAACTTCACTTTGTATATATAAATCATATGATAAAGCATCTTTATACATAGAACTATTGACTTCATCTGTATCCATATATACATGTATGGTTGTATCACCGTTATCATCATTACGTTGTTGAGGAAGCACAACAATATCGCAATAAGTTGTGGTATTTCGTGGAGATGAAATTTTAAAAGCAACTAATTGTTTCTGTTTCAAATTTTTCTTTTTAGCAATATTTAATTCCATTGTAATATGGCGTTGTAAGCGAAAGGTAGAATTTTTAAGTTCCATGGTTTCCTTTGTCTCTTCATTTAATAAAATACATGAAATAGGTGTTGAAAACGATGTAGTTATATATTGTGGTGGCAGCATCAAAGGAGCAGACGTTAGTTTTAAACTTCTTAATATGGTATTTGTTAAACACGCATATGATGTTTTTGAACTTTCTCCCAGTTCTACTACATGAACATTTGTTACTTTTAATTTATTATTTATTATTGTAATTGTACGTGGTGAAGATAATCCAATAAATTCTTTTCCTGTCAATCCAACATGGGATTGGATTGGATGGACTTGCATTATTAATTCTGATCTTATTGTATCACTGGTGGTAGTCTTTTAATATATGAAATAAACAAACGGTGGAAAGCTACACGGGCATACATATTACATATATCTTTATAATTTTTCAACTCATTTAAAAAAGAAAGAAGGTGCAAACCAGCTGGCAAACCAGCAACAAAGAAGATTCGACGGAGGAGGAGAGCTGGAGAGTGCCAGAGTGGAAAAGAAGAAAGTGTGAGAGTGTCGATACAAGTATAATAAAGTTTTTGTACAATATATCAGAGAGAATCTCTGAATATAATCTTTGATTCAAAGCCACGTCATATTAAGGTATTAATATTACATTGTATTACCCCTGTAGCTATAATATAAATAGATAACCTGGTATCTGTAATCTTAATCTGAGCTATAAAAATTCACGCACTTTTAAGAAATATGTCAAAACGTATTTTTATATATATATTATTATATACTACGAATATTAGATACACTTTTTTTAATCATCTGTCTGGGTCAAACATGCTACACCAGCTTTAATCCATCGTTTTTGTTCATGCTTATCCATCATCGGCAATTTAATACTAGTAACATAATTTGTACTATGACCAGTTGTTGATAACATACCTCTACGTTCAGAAGTTTTATATACAGGGCAGTTGTACCGATGTCCCCATACAATATCTACACTTTTTACTGGTTTCATCCATATTACCGGCATTTGAACATACAATTGTTTGACATTACTGTCTACCAAGACTTTTTCTTCAAAGTTCCAACCTGCACCTTCTAAAAACAACCCTTTAATATAGGCCCCATCTACAGGCCTTTCTTCTAAATTATCTTGCTCGGTTAGGTTGTACAATTCATATTCGTAACTCAATTCATCTATAGCTACAGTGTATTTTCTTGCAAAATTTTGCAAAGTGCCAGTTAAAAATGAAGGAGTGAAGAAGAAACCACTAATCCAATAAATAACTGGTCTATCGTTTTCTAACCAATCTGCAAAAAATTGCACTCTCATCAAAAAATCATTTGTCCATGGACCCAATGGTTTCATAGATGGGTAAGAAACAGCTGTCCAGTTCTTCGGAACCCATCCATTCACCATGCTATTCCCCATGTCTTCTAATTCTTGGGACATTACCACTAAGCCTTTGATGGCTTTGCGAACGTCACTTAAAGTAGAGGACATGCGTGTTAATAATCTGTTAAATTTCAACAATTCTTCTGTCAAAACCGTATTCATACTCTCATCAAAAAGTACAGGATATAAAACACGTGCTTTTTCAATATCGTACGTTCCAGGCAAACGAGTTTCAATGTCTGCTGCAATGTCTTCCAACATTTCATCCCATGATTTGCCGTCACCACTTGCAGACTTTGCTTGAAGTCCTAAAACGGTGTTTAACATTAATGTTGTCTCTGATACGGCAGATGCAATCGCCGCATTATCATGCATTCCAAATAATTCCGGACCAGCTTCAAATGGTAACTGCTTAATGAAATCAAAATTTGATTGTATATCACCTTCTGGAGGCGCATAAAATTTTCCAGATCTTGAGAATTTATATTCTTCACTTAAAATTTCTGGAGTATAAAAATCTGTCATTATATTTGTGATTAAACGCCTGTCTTTGTCATCTGTTACACGACCACCATAATTACATTGGGCCGTGCAGTAGTTGAACATTTTCCAAGGAACATCTTCATAATGCTCCAACAATAAATGCAACTGATCTAACGTTATCCGTAAATCTGGTATTGAAAATGTATATGGTATGTTCCGTTGTAACACTGGCTCTAAAATAGGGTCAATAACCTCCGGCAAATTTTCCAATAAAATAGGAGTCAATCTTTGATTTACTTTCTTCCATTTTTGATGACACTTCAGATGAATCAAATACCATTAAATTTGATCGTTTATTAGCCCATTTGTTGTTGTTCTTCTTCTTGTTGTTATTATCTTCCTTCGATTTCTTTTTTTTCTTTGCAAATGCAGATGGTATTCTTATATTTACTTGTGATGACATGTTTTGTTTCTCTCAATGAATTATATTTAAAAAGTACAATTTGTCATGGATGAGAAGGTAGTATAAATAAATTGTGTTTTGTTGTAATGTGTGTACAATAATGTAGTATATAAATGTTTCTTGTAAATACATCTTCGAACTAATATAAATATATATATATATGATATTAGTTTTTATTCAATATTATGTAATGGATGTAATTTGAACACGTGTAGAATAGCAGGTACACATCACCATAAAAATGCATCAAAAAACAACGGTAACGATATAGTACCTTACAGTAGTACAAATTTAAAACTATTAACCTAATATTAGAAATATAGTCCGGCCGGATAGTACTTTTAAATAAAATGAGAATATGAGAATAAGATCATAGCTATAATAGCTTCACTGTATTGTACTGTACCCGTAGTCGTAGTATAGCGGTATCCTATATGATATATATAGCTACCTAAATAGGTTTGATATCTGATTTCTCATATACTTATCTTCCTTCTTTTTTGTCCTGTGTACATTTGCACAATGAATATTAATCAAACCCCATGGTTGCAACATGGATAATTTGATTATTAAAACCGTTATCCCATTTGAATCTGGCGGGCCATTCCATAATATTATTGGTGGTGTAAAGGATGGACTAATCAATTTAGCTTGAAGCAAAAAGCCACCAGTTTCGTTGCTTCTTATTTTATCATTTCTTTTATAATCACCACTACATATATCATCGTTTTTAAGAAACACTGCTACCTTTTCACCATCATGAATACTATTTCCTGTTCCCCAATTTATCAAATGTATTGCCCAAAATGAATCATAATCTCCATCTGTACTATTTCCACGAACAACTACATCGACAAACGTTAAATTAGACCATGCCCCATTATTATTTGTATCAAAAAGCATTTTCATGAATTTCTTTTTCCAACTGTTACCAATTACTTCTGTCCCATTGATAATATCTAATGGTGTAAATAATAAAGCACAATCACCAGCAACGCCATTAACAGACGCGGAAAAAAAAGCAACACACATAACATTATTATGACATTGCCAAGCGCAAGATCCTTGATTTGAATATTTACTTATATATCCAGCAGAAGGTGGGTGATCACTAGGCAAACGATATCTAATACCGTCCCCACCAGCATGAATAGAGCCAGTATGTACTAGACTAAAACCATTTGTCGAATTCTTTTGAAAAGGAGTGATATCCATTTCATCAAATAATAATGCATTTTCACGAACAAACAAAAATAAATCAGAAAAATTTCCCGCATCTCCAAAATATCGTGCGGCATGAGGTGTTGGTAAATATATATCCCAAGGAATGAGCATATTGGCACCAAGAGCATAACTTTCTGCAATAGAACGCCGTATCAGGTGCATAAAACTTTCAGATCCATCAAGTGTTAAATTTTTACTTTTTGGCATTGTCATAACTTGATGTTTTCCTTTTGGTACGCTTTCAATAAATATTTCTCTTAATCCTCCAGGATTTGCATTTGTTGATGGCAGTTCACCCATACCCATGTCGCAATGCTTATAAATGTCATTCCATATACCGCCATTATTACATGACAAAGGGACCTCTGGAGGTAAAATATCATTGCTCAATTTTGACAAATACTTTGATGTAACATTTCGTTGGTATTGTTTAAATAATTGACGAAGTATCGTTTGCTTTGATGATGAACTTTCAGTATTATTTATATTATTAGTAGTAATTGGTTGCTTGTTATTTAATAATAACGTCTTCTCTTCTTCTTTTTTTTGTAACAGGTATAGACGATAGTTAAAGGAAGAGGTAATATTAAACATTGTACGCTCTGTCACATTTAAATCATTTATCAATGCCGTTGTAAAACCTTTCATACAGACAGAACAGTAACAACCACTTTCAGTTGGGTTACCTATGAATCGCACCGTATAAAAGAGCGACGTGTTAGAGGGGATATACATATCTTGTTTAGGTTTACGGGAAGAATGGAATAGAATTTACTATACATACCACCAGACCAATCAACAGCTTCAGCATTGCTAGTTGGATCGTCATGTTGTATGACGTTACTGCCTAAAGAAACTAATAACTTTGCTCGAGTAAATGCTAAATTTTTATACGCTGGATTATTAACACACCCATATGCATGGCGAGATGTCCAATTTCTCATCCATGGTGCAACTAATGTCTCGCCATTGATATTTAATATACGCCCAGTCTTGAATGTTTTCCCATTTGCATCAGGTATTTGTGGATTCATAGCTAAACTAACAATTGAAAGATTATGCAAATTGGAATGTGCCTCTGAAACAAATGTTGAGTTCAATGTATATACCCAGTCAAGTCGTGTTGCATGAAATAATCGGGCTGCATCCCATGTACTATATTCACCAGAACCAGACCCAACACCAGTTGGAAATGGCGGTTGGAGATGTGGTGATCGTGATGTTAAAAGGACATCACTGCGACGTGGGAATGAGTTCAAGTTGTTTAATTTATGATGGTGATGATTTGGGTCGGAACATGCATTAGTTGAAATGAAGCAAAACAATAATAATAATAATACCATTAAAAATGCAACAACCATACCTGGGATATAATAATACTGAAACCGTTTGAAAACAATATTTATTCCAATATGATGTATATGGCATATTATATCTAAGTAATATGGCAACAATCATATATCATGTCTTTTTTGTTGTTTTTTGATATTTGTTTCTATGTTTTCAGGGTGGTTATGTGGTTTATGGTGGTGGTTTTCACTTTTCACTGTCATGTTGTTTTCAGTGATGATATGTGATGCCCTAGCTTAACCTTAATAATTATAATTAAGTTGCATGCCAGCATTAGCATGCTATTAATAAAAGCTCTTTTCTGAGCCTATTTAAGGTGCTTAAAAGTTGAAGATTCTATTATATTAAACAATTTTGAAAAAAAAAGAAGACGACTTAGACTATTTATTATGTACATAGCAACAACTGCACAACTGCTATTATTTTATTGAAATTGAATATATATTAGTTTTAAATATAAATAACGGCTACGCCTTCAAAATAACAAACACACACACAAATGTGAAAAGGGAAGATATGTATAACAAGTAAAAAGCAATTAAAAGACACTTAAAATAAATAAATAAACAAATAAACAAACAACAACTATAACAAAAAAACATATTTGCAAAAATATGGAATATACAACATTTGCAATATTTACATTATATTTTTTTACAATTTATTATTGCTTTGGACCCGATAAAATTATACAAGTAGATCCTATGACATGGTGGATATCGTTAAGTGCAACAACTGCTTTGATATTTTTATACTCAGTGTATGGAAAAATTTGCCAAGAATCTAAACTACGAAGGTATGCACGAATAGTTTGTTTTTGTTACATGCATAGAGCTATCTTTATGCATTGCACAGTTGAACGCGACTGTTTTTGGGATTTTCCACTATGTTCTCCCTTATGGGGTCGCACAATAGCTTGTACTGGTGAGTTAACTTTTGTTTATATGGCAAGTAGGCAATTAATAGCCAATACAAAAATTTCAAATCTTGTTGTATTTTTGATATCAATTGCGCAAACAATTAGCTTTATCGGTGTTATGAAAAAACATTATTATTGGTTCTTTATTGAAAATAGTATATGGACTATATGCGCATTTGGAATGGCAATTCATATGCTTATGTATAATAAGAAAAAAAAATTCAATGCAGTAACATATATATTATTGGCATTTGTTATTTATAATGTAACAGAAGATTTACCAATGTATTTAAAACGTGATGCGGAGAAAACACATTTAAATAATTACAATATTGGTGTAATTGAAGGTGCAATTGATGCAATTACATGTGATGTAGTTTCTCAATCTAGTAAAATATGGGATCCACAAATGTTATGGCAAACGTTGAATTATACAACTGTACCAATGGCATGTATTAGTTTTATGGTTGTTGAAAATATTGATGTAGGTGATGATAGTAATAATAAGAAAAAGGATGCATAAAAAGAAATATAACATATACAAATACACCTCCTCTGATTATCAAAATGACGCACCACACACCTTTTTTCTTAGAAAAACACAGAGAGC
>JACLAC010023161.1_pt1 | contig 19216 bp, 16 predicted proteins | sample 8027881 | NCBI WGS metagenome assembly JACLAC01 (sample SAMN15725517, study PRJNA655200) | protist metagenome | isolation source: fluorescence activated cell sorting (FACS) single amplified genomes of... | place: Spain: Blaines Bay Microbial Observatory, Mediterranean Sea | collected 2016-01-19 | reverse complement strand
ATGCAAAAGCAAAGCGGTTGCAGATGGTTTTCACCATAATCAACTTCGCAACATCTCCCCAGTTATCGAAGCCAACCAGGAACACCCAAGATGAGCACAATATCAATTTTTGGGGCAACGGGAAACATTGGCCGGTGTCTCTTGCCGCTCCTTGCCAGCGAGGGAACATCGATCGACGAACTTCGAATCGTCACCAAACGTCCCGAAGCGATCGAGTCCGAGGTCAACAATGACAAAATTCTAGGAACGCGGATAGTGGTTCGGAAAGGAGACTACTGCAGCGACAAAGATATCGTTCTCGAGACTCTGTGCGGCTGCGATCGGCTGTTTGTTGTCCTACCGCAGTCCTTGTCGTCGCAGGAAATGGTTGAGCGCGGAAAGATTTTGGTCGACTGCGCCTTGGAAGCTAGTGTCGAGTCTATCGTTCGGATATCCAGTCTCGGAATCGATGATCAGTCCATCAATTATGTTGGGTCACAAGGTCCGCTCGGAGAAGCTCACGTGACAATAGAAAAATATTGCGAAAAAGTCGGCTTGAAGCAAGTGAGCTTACGACCAACATCCCTCTTTTCGAACATTAACTTTAATGTCGAAGAGATAAAATCAAAGTCAACTATCTCTACGCCTCTAGGAAACAGTGCCAGAGTGAATTGGGTGTCATGTGAAGATGTCGCAAAGGTTGCTGCAAAAGTCTTGGTAGCACCACAATGGGATGAGTTTGGGAAGATTCTTGACATCACCGGACCGAGTGAAAATACTCTGGGTGCTCAAGAAATGGCAAAAATCATCTCTGTTTCTGTGAATAAATCGATCGAATACAAGGAAACAGATGTCCCTCCTGTACCAGACTATGCAGGTCTCTGGGAATTTCTCCGCAAGGGTGGATACGATTGCCACTGTGATAACGTCGAGAAAATCACTGGTATCCAAGGTCAGAGATTTTCAGATATGAAGATAATATAGTTTCTCTATCATAAAGTTACAATTTGATTCGTTTCAAGGGACCGTTTGGCAGCTGCCGCAACCTGCTGCACACGTATGACATCTTCTTTCTCTACCGACCACGGAGTCTTTCCTTGCAAGACGTCGGCGAAAGCATCTATTTCGTTGGCAAACGCCTCACGAAATCTCGTGTCGAAGCTATTTTTTAGCCGGGACAAGTGATCCCCGTCCTTATCGGAAAGAATGGTTGTCGTTTCGAATTCGTTGCCAATCAGTATTTTGCCTTTGTCTGCAAAGATTTCGCATCGTTGGTCATACCCATAAGAGGCCTTACGACTCATTGACAGTGTTATAATACTCCCCTTGTCGGTTGTCATCATCATGGTAGCACTATCCTGAATGTCGGCATCTTCCAATACTTTCCGAGACGAAGTACCACGAGCATATACACTTTCGATCTCTTCGTTCAGCGCCCATCGGATGAAATCAACATCATGGACTGACAAGTCGTAAAAGATGTCGCCTCCTTCCAATAGAAACTCAAGTGAGGGTCCGGGAGAATCTCCAAATACAATGTTGGCGTTCGATACCTTTCCGATGCCGCCCTGCCGGACGATCTCAGCAGCTCGGGCATAGCTATTGTCAAAACGCCTTTGAAATCCAGAGCAAAGAGGCACATTGTGATGTTCGCATATCTCGTACAAGTCTTCGATTTCTTGTGGCGTTTCCGCCACGGGCTTCTCGACAAAGGCGCCCAATCCATTTTCGGCCGCCAGTTTGATGTAGTCACCATGGCTACTGGTCGGAACAGAAATGATCACTCCATCCAGTGTCGTCCCATCAGCTTTAGTTCCAAAAGAATTCAAGACGCTATCGAAATTCCCAAATGCTTTTGTCTGCAAAGGAATGTAAAATATAGCGGACAATTGAGTCAAAGATCGGAAATAGGAATTGGCAGAAGGACCATACAATCGATAGGTTGGTACCTAATACAAACGTACCGAGTAGGTTTCCGCAACGCGTTCAGCGGTTTCTAGATTCATATCACAAACGCCACACAATTCAAAGCGAGGATTCGCGTACACCAAGTCGGTTCGGATGGTTCCCATTCTTCCTCCAACTCCACAGACGATCACTCTGGACCGCCTTGCCAGATCTTTTGCAATTGAATGTAACATTAGAGCATCTGCTGGTTTTATGTAACAGGAGAGGTGCGTATTTTTAATCACTGGCGATTGCTTGAATTGATCTGGGTTGATGGGTGTGAATGAAGTGGAAAATGATATGGAGAGGGTATCTTTCGTTGACAACTTTTCGTGGATTAGTCGTGGGACTGCATACTAAACATACTGAACATAGTCATAGGTAGAGTGTCGTCGCAACGAAATTCAATTTTTTTTTTGTCTCGGCTGTTTTGTTTTTAAAGTCGTGTGTCATTTTTTTCTAGCGAGATTTGTTAAATCCGAACTTTCTGCTCGAGTGCTTTTATGTTGTATCAACCGTTGAACTTGAAACAGCAACGAAGGCCCATCAGATTTTCAACAACAACAGTAGCTAGGAAAAAGTCAAGAACAGCAAAAATCTTCTACGGAAGCAAGCAATCACTTTGCCGAGACACTCATAATTTATATTGTTCCTACAACTCTCTCATTGTTTCTCTTTTCCACGAACAAGTATTGACTGTAAAAATGGTTGCATTTCCTCAAAGTCAACGTCCCATTGAGACTCCAACGGATGACCAGGAGTCGACTATCCAAAACTCGCCGCCAGACCTGCCAACCGTGGAGGAACGAGAATCACCACCTACGACTTCGCCCACAACACTGGTTTACGAAGTTGTGATACCGCAAGGAGTGAAGCCCAACGATCACTTCACCGTTATGGCATCAAATTATCGTGTCGTGCTGAAGTGTCCGCCGATAATTCAAGCTGGGCGGAAGGTCCGATTCAAGATCCCGGTTAAGAGTGGTCGCCCTGCTGCTGGTGGTGCTGGTGGTGGTGCTGCGAGGAATCGACATTGAGTTGTCGTCCCCAAGCAGCCTCTTCTATTTCCAATCTACATAAAAGTGAATTCGGGTTCTATTTCACTTTATCATGAAAACGTCAGGCTCGGTATTGAATGCAGTGTCATAGACTTAAAGAACGCACTAGAACAAAAGTTTCAATTACTCGAATGTATTCGCACTAAAACTTCAAACTAATTTAGGAATTTTCCATTATTTTGTCTCGGATTGGTGGACAAAAAATCGCTCGCGGTGCATAGATAACTCTAATCCTAATTGTAATTAAAAAGCCAGGTACTTCGTAGTACTGGTAGTATTTTTTAGCGAAGGCGCGAAATTCCCATCTGTTCCGAAGTGTCACCAGAAAAAATAGAATCCTTTTTCATTTCAGAGGATCGAAATCGGTTACGGACTGTGACATTGGAAGTAGGTGAAACATTGGAACTAATTGAGCTTCACAAACTATTGAACCGCGTGTTAGTCTTCCGAGAATCTACAAAGAATGAATTTCAAGAAGCTGTTCTCGAACCCGCCGACAGAAACGACGCCTCTGGTGCCGAATACCGATAGAGTTAGCGGCAAGGATGACACTGACTCGGAAATGGATGGATCGGATTATTCTGATATGATTAGTGGGCGAGAAAGTGTTCGACGACAATCGCTCGCTGCTGATAAACTCTCCATGAAGCTCCTTGCCATCGACGATGATGATGACGAGGCGGCAGATTTGATTTTGCAAGAGGTCCTCAACCTTGACAGAAGTGTTCCGTTGATCACGCAGTCCGGACGAGAACGCCCTTCTGAAAAAGACGACGCAGATGAAGCACTTAATTCTTCTGCTAATGTCGATTGGAAGGGTATTGTTGGAACAATTTGCTCCATGACAACATTATTTATCCTGGCTTTTGGAATCATTGCAGGAGCAATCTTGATCCATCAAGATTTCATCGGTCCGCCGAGTCAACCGGTGGGTCCGTACGAATTGATCGAACGACAGGTACGTGGAAACTCTTGGGTCGCATCGCATTCAATCTTGATGGTGCATCATCCTCTCACAAAGATTTCTCTTGTTGTTCGTTGTATGTTTTTCTGTATTGTCCCAGGAGGGAGATGACTTTTTTAAGTATTATTCTTTTTACGAAGGTCCCGATTCGGTGGGTTCCAATGGGTATGTTACTTATGTGTCAGAGCAACGAGCAAAGAATGTTGCAATTGCAAATATTAGTCACGAGGCCGATGAATTGGATGCTTTTTATCAGAGAAGAAGTTTAGCTGAGGCGACAACGGCGGATCCAGCAAAGAAAGAACCCTTTTTGTATTTGAAGACGGCGGCGACAGAAGCTGGACCAAGAGAGTCCATTCGACTGGAAGGAAAGAGACGATTCAATCGCGGATTATTCATTATTGATGTTCGGCACATGCCTGTAGGATGTGGAGCATGGCCGGCGTTTTGGCTAACCGATGAGGCAAATTGGCCCGTGAACGGAGAGATCGACATTGTCGAGGGTGTAAATTTTCAAGACGAGGCCAAGACTGCCCTTCACACAACCAGACGCTGTGATATGAACGATGTTCCGATGGGTACCATGTCTGGAATCTGGGACACTGCAGTGGGTATTCCCGATAAGAAGACTGGGATCCCCGACATGACTTTTCGAGAAGCCAGAAATTGTTTTGTGTACGATCCACACCAATGGTTGAACCAAGGATGTGTCGCCATTGATGCTGATGGTGGCTCCTTGGGCATTCCCTTGAATGCAAAAGGCGGAGGAATTTTTGCGCTGGAGTGGGATCCCGCGTACCGACACATTCGAACATGGGTGTTTTCCCCACACACAACTGTTCCAGAGAATCTCGTGGATGCAATTCGAACGGCAAGCGAAGAATCCGAAAGTGACCGCATCATGCCCATGCCAGACGAATGGCCCACGCCATATGGATATTTTCCGATTGGTAAGAGAAAGATCGAAACCATTCGTTATAACCCGACAAAGTGTTTGACCTAACTTGATTATTTTTGTTTTGCTGCAGGTGGTGAAACCAATTGTGAAGGGACTAAATTTAGGAACATGCGTCTCGTACTCAATACCGCGATTTGCGGAAGTGTTACAGGCAACCGCTTTTTCAAGGACTGTACAGATGAATCTAAAACGTTCAAGACATGCGAAGAATATATCAAAAGCAGACCAGAAGCACTCGATGAATTCTATTGGAAAATTCGGGGGGTATATGTCTATCAGAGAGAATGGGAAAAAGCGTGGCCTGGATATTAAGCATGGCGGAGATCCCTTTACTAAAAGTACTCGATGGAATACTAATTTTGTTCTACAGCTTTAATTTTACAACATATTTACCTCTTCTCTGGAATTGTTGTTGTTGTTGAGAGTTCAGGACAAGTCTGCAGGGATTGTGAAATCGAAGAGTTCCATTTCATAGTCCCCCCGGACATGCTCCAAGACTTGATTGAAAAGTTCTGGAGTATAATACTCTTTCACTTTTTTGCTCGAGCCAGTCTGGTGTCCCGCAGCGTTCGATTGAAAGATGGATTCATTGCGAAACTCACCCCACCCAGAGGCCCCAAACTCTTCAAAGGCCCCAATTCGTTTCAACAGCAGATGCGTGTCGTTCATTACATTCTCCATTTTCCCGACAAAGTTAATTAGTTTCCAATTATCCATGTTCATACGTTTGTGTTGTGGTTGCCAGTGGATATCATCGCAGTCCGTCATAACGTGGTCAACAAAATCTTTAAATGGGAAATTTTCTGGCGTGACTGGCATTGTGAACGGAGTAAATGGTTCGTGGTGACAGTACTCGGCCTTGTCCGCGGGTATTGTCTGGTTTCGTTTGGTCATGCCACAGCAGCTTTGTTTCAAATACCGTCCTCCCTTATCGTGGCCTTTATTCAAATAGCCTGAGAGTGTCCTTTCGATTGGGTCACGCACAAAGATGGCCCTTGTCCAGTTTGGTGAGGTCATCATTTCCAGCTGTTGGTCTCTCGAATAGTCTTTAAGATGTTTCAAGCCGTCGGCCTTATTTTGTTTTTGGTGGGGCATTGTTTCAAGCCAATCACTATAACCCATCATTCGGCGGAAAAGTCTTTTGAAGATCGAGGCTCCTACCTTTGCAACTTGGAAGAACACCAACCTGTGGGATTCAATGACGATTGGAGATTGATATTCCCCCTTTGCAAAATTTCTATCCGACCAGTCGATCTCATTCTCCTGAATGATCTTGGAGCTTTCTATTCTTGGATTTCTCGTCTCCACAACCTGCGCAGGTGCATCGTCCCATTTTTCTGACATTTCCTTGTACGGCAAAGTGATTTTTTGGACCAAAGAAAAGTTGTACAACAGTAACAATAGCACGGGAAGCACAACAAGCACTCTGAGTATATTTCGCTCTCGACAAATTTTGATGTTGATCATTGCGAACGGCGGGATTGTTTGTTGTTTCCTTGTGCCTCTGCTATTGTTAGAGTGGTTCGGTTGCTTTGCTTTGACCCACGACAAAGACTTTAGCTTTCGTGTCGAACGAGACAACATCTTATACTCGACACTGTCCTGTCGATAGTACATTGAACATGATCGGAACACCTGGTCCCTTCTCGTCGTGGTTCAGTCGAATTGCGCAATCAAATCGAGAAAAAAAGAATCCCATTTCAATCATAATTCGACTCCTTGGACTACTAGATTTTAGTGAGAATGTACATCGACGATTTATTCGACTAAAACACGTACGTGTACACGAATCCAACACAAATTTCAAGCCAATTACCGAAACGACATCACTCAGCAATTTGGCCCAGCCTGCATGACACTGCGAAAACACATCAGGATATGGATGAGTGTCTGACGATTCTTGGGCATTTCCAAGTCAACAACCGATGATTGAAAGTTTCAAACTCTGTTGTCATTACACCTTCTCACTCAAGACCTTGTATCAAATACCGCACCCAACAATACTACCATGATGACCAAAGGATCTACTTTCGCATTTGTATGCACTCTTCTCTCGGGCGTCGGGGCCTTCTCTCCCGAATTGTCTCGTCGTCAGAGTTTCGAAGCTGTCGTCGGGGGTATGGCAACGGCCGTCGTCCCCAGTCTCGTCTCTCTTCTTCCTGCCAATGCCGTTGTTGACGAAGAGACTCCACGAGTTGTGACCAGAATGGGTGGTTTGTTGGAGTCATTCCAAGACGGACAAAGAAGTATCAAAATGATGATTCCATCGGGATGGAACAAATTCGACGGAGAAGTCGGTGCCTTCGATCTCAAGTGGCAAGATTTGGTGGACAACACCGAAAACATCAAAATTTCGTCCACCCCCGTCAAGTCCAACTCGACCTCCATCGCTCTTCTCGGTAACGTCGAAGATGTCGGAGCCTCTCTTGCCGCAAAGCGCAATGCCAAGCTTCTCGCGGCTACCGAACGACAAACAGATGGCATTCTTTTCTACAAATTCGATTTCGCCATCAACGACGGAACCCATCAGCTTCTTCAGCTTTGCATTTGCAAGGGAAAGCTTTGGAGTATTGATGCTAACGCTAGTGTAAGTAATGCGGAGCTTTTGCGATTTTTATGGTGTTGGTTGATTAGCTTTCAAATCATTGGCTCATTCAAAATCTTTCTTACCTGTCTTGAACTACAGGAAAAGCGATGGCCAAAGAGATCCGAACTATACGAAAACGTTCTGGGATCTTTCATGCCAAAGTTAGCTTAATTCGTATAACGTGTTTGTAAAAGGACAACAACCTTCTTCCCTTTCGCACTTTTGTTTGTAGTCGTTTTAGTTTTTGAAAAGGATGAAATCCAATCGATGCCGAGTAGTTCTACGTTTTAATAGTATCGTTAGATCTACGCCTACTTTACTTAATGAAGCATTGTCATTTCTTCGATCACCGCCAAGACGTCATCGACGCTGAGTTGCGGATTTTCATTGTCTTCAATGTCAATATTTGCATCGTCGACATTGTCTCTTGCAAAATGAGACTTTGAACTAGATGTTGTCCAAGATCCGTCCTTGTTCATTTGATGAACCACCTTTTCCATTGTGCTCAAGTCAAGATCGAGGAACGATTCGACCAAATCACCATCCACAAAACCGTGGCGTGGATGGCATCTATCTTCGACGCTAAACGCTCGGAATTGCTCGTGGCTAAAGTTTCCGATCGGCATGATCACTTGTTCCATAGACTTCTCCAAGCATGAGAAGAATGCAGCAGTCGCACCATCGAGTCCAAGAATGACACCCAGAGTGCCATCAACGGTACCAAACAGCGTTTGGCTTCCAATTGCCACAACAGGCCGCTTGGGACGAGTTCCCGTGGAAATAGTAGAGCTATCTTTCGTGCTCTTCCTCTTTGGCGAAGTAAGAGTACGTCGTCGGTTTGCGTTCAAATTGGCCTTTGTCACATCGCTAGAGTTATTCGGCATGACAAGACTGCCGCTCATAAACTTGTTGCACATTTCTCCGAGATGGAATTCTCCGACGGTATCCAAACGGCAACGGACTTCCTCACTTTGTGCCTTGGTGTTTCGACGTAGAACAAATAGGTTATTCCAGTTCTCGCCTCCAAGATAAACGTCATCTGTCAACATTGTAACAGCAGATGTCCAGTTTACATTGAAATCCCGGGCAACTTCTTCGAGTGTATCGTACTGCGGGTAGTACTGAACCAGAGAGATCGAACGCATCAAATCCCCAACAATCGCTAGCATTTCCTTTTTGCTTTTATCGGATTTCTTTTCTTTCGAACCATCTTCTGAAGTTTTCGTAGAGCTGCTCCATGCCTTTGGCGCCCGGCTCGAAACAAACAAGCTCAAAATATGTCCATGATGACCCACACCCACAGAGCTCAATTTAATGACACCTGTATTGTCGCTGACCATTTTATAAAGTTGTGTCTTTGAGTTGACGGTAGCCAATATCTTCCCCTCATAAAACTGACAGATGGAATAAACTCCTCCTCGAACCTGCAGCTCGGTGACCAGTTTCACTGTTCGGCTTGTAGAGTCACCCACAGCATTATCCTCGGGGTTGCATGAGTATATCAAAATACGTCCATGTGTTGGCTCGTCTTCATCTTGAAGAACATAAGCAGTACCAACAACCAAGTACGATTTGAGTTCTATAGTTGGCTCCATCCCGACATCCATCTTGCTCGGGCTTCCCATGTTCGATGAAGGCTGATGTATATAAAGACTAGCAGAATCCATTGACAAAACCATTTCGGTTGGTTCGAGATCAATCCGATGTACATCATCGAAGGTCGAATCATCCAAAAATCGAATGCAGTTGCCCATCGCCATCTGCTCTCCTTCAATACCCAATTCTTTGATTCCAGATTCAATACAACCAACTGCAAACATTCGTCCTTCAGCACAGCGTACAATTCGGCGTGGGGCCATTCCCAATGGATACGTCGTTACGTGCAGCTTTTGAATATCATCAATGACTCCCATTCGAAGATTTGAATCGTCTGCCACACATAGGCTATAGTGTTCGTTATCGGTATCATCGAAAAGCAAAGGACTGGCAAAAGGAGCAGCAACATTTACTACAATCGATTCGTGGGATTGTGGTCTCGTCATATTACTTGACTCCCCATCGTCGACTGGGCTAAGGTTCACATTCGAGTAACACAACTTTGGGTTGTAGTTTGCTCGTTCAGAAACTCCACCCATCCCTGCAAGATAAATCACTGTTGGTCTGTCACCTGTTGCCAAAACACAGTTGCCCCCACGATCATTTTGAAGAGGAATGAGATTGATTCGCTGAGTCCCCAGGCTTACTTCTTTTCTTGACCGGACTCGAACATGATCATCTTCGATAACTGCAAAGGAAACCAAAGTGCCGTCTCCCAATCCTACCAAAAGCATATTGACTCCCGGAACCGAGCCACTGTTCATCGACGCGGTGGTGCCCCCATGGGACGAAGAAGCACTTGATCCACTCGACGACGAAAAGTCCAGCGTAATCAAACACAAAGATCTAGCCATCATATTGTTGCGATTGCGTCGTTTCCCCTGAACATCGTCATCTGCTAACTCTCCCACATCGTCCTCAGTGCTGAGACTTATCTGCAATTCTTCTGTCAGATCAGCGCTCTTCAGAGATAGAAGGCGCACCGTGAAATCGTCCCAGAGGCCCACCGCACAAAGGGCAGAAATGTGTGCCTTTCGTCCTGTAGACATCTTTTCATCGGAAGTAATATCCATCGAGGTTGAATCTCTTGGTAAAAACGGATTCAGGTTCAAGCAACTGACCTCTCGTTCCATTTGCTTCGAAGACCGATGGACAAGTTTCTTTCCTTCCACTTCGAAGTACAAAACCTTTCCGCCCGTCAACGCAACCACAGTTTGTCCCGCTTCATTTCCCGAAGCAACGGTAATATTGATTTCCGGATAAAACGTGTCCAGAATCTCTCCTTCAGGCGTTGCCAATCGGATCTGATTCTCGGTCACTTGAAGAATATAGTTGCCGATAACGTTGGTAATGTGAAGCGTCGATGCTTCGGAATCAATACCCGGAAGAAGAACTTCGGCCAGGGTCCCCCCGACGTCCTCTTCATAGCCATCCTCATCATCATCGGCCTGCATTTTTTCTTCCTCCTCTTCGGTAGATCCCATTACAGCATCTCCGTCTTCTGTTTGTTCCTCGTTCGCAGAAATAACACCCAAAACTCGCGTCTGCCCCACAAAGGATTGAACAAGGTATGTGTCGCGGTCTTCATCAAAGGATCCCCGAAGATTCCACATGCTCTGAATTCCCGACAGTTCGACATTGGCGTATTCTCTCATTCCAATGCCGTTGCGAATCACGCGCAGAGAGCCAGACTTTGAGGAACCCGAAGCTGTCACCACTTGCGACTGTCCCACTTGCTGCTGCGATGACGAATTTCCAGAAGATTCTTGCCCACCAGCCATGGGGACCAAATCAAAGTCAACGATAGGGCCCAAGTGTGTGTACTCTTCAACTACGCTCAAAAAGGTGGTTTCTTGCAACTCCGAATCCGTTTTCATGCCATCCTCGTTGAGTTCGGGGTCTTCCACAGGAATCGGTTTGTCGTAGATCTGCACCAATTGCGAATCTCCTAGCGTGCTTCCACAAAAGACCAGTCCGTGGTCCAAATATTGCAAACAATTGGTAAGTGTACAAGAACCAAGAGTCTCTAGCTGTAGCGCCACAATCTTGTTGTCGTTGTCCGTGCCAGTGGTGCTGGAGCTCACACCTTTGGCCGCAGCGGCAGCCGTTGCGGTAATGAGCGTTAGCATGTGAAGGTTTCCGTACTCATCTCCCAGCAAGAAGCGAGGCATTCCGCTGGCATCGGGAGGAAGCGCATCCCAGCTGAGAATTAAGCAAGGCGGAATAGGAAGAACCTTGAAGTGGTTCTTGGAGCAGTAGGTGATTTGTCTCTGCCCGACCACTACTACCCCTCCCGAGGTGGCATTGGTTTTGGGTGGGCTCTTGGCTCCGGGCGCTGCCGCTGCCGCCGCAAAGGTCTGTCGTGGCGACACTGGGATTAAAAGTGAGGATCCTCCGTCCAGACGCGATTTTTTGAGCCACTCGCAGGCGTTGGACGGAATCTGAACGCCGCTTCCTGATTTGAGCCCCCGTTGCTCCTGTTGCTGCGCCCTAACCGAGTACGAAGCCTGTGTCAGGACCTGCGAGTTGTGCAAGTCCACCACATGCGTGGCAATGTGTTGGGCACCTCTCGAGTCCTGGTGCAAAATACACAAATGGGGAGGCGTTTCGATCGGATCCACGTGATGCAAGATCGTGAGTGCAAGAACGGTCCGTTCCTCGAGACGGGCGTGAAAGACGGGCCCCAAAAATTTGTCGTTGGGTCTACCCATGATGGCATTTCGGATGGGAAAGACAGTCACTAGACCATCATACAAATGCAAAATGATGCATCTGGAATAGGGATCGACCGTCACCAAAGGCCCGCACTCCGAAAGTTGTCCCAGCTGATTCCATTCGTCCTTGAGCGACCCCGAGGCGTAGGTCCGAATATAATGTGGAGCCAGCTGCGAATCATATCCAATGACCGCATATTGGTGTTGATCGGTGGTCACAAACAACAACGACGTGGGCTTGGAATCCAGCTGAATTGCCGAGAGTGAGGTGATGCGACCGTTGATGGGGGCGTTCAACACGACCGGAAAGGGAGATCCGCTACCGCTCGCAATGGTTTCTCCATCTTCGGATTTTCTCAAGGATTTTCGAAGTTGACGAACTTCAAGGGAACGCGATTTGCCAATCACCACGTCCTGTTGCAAATATATAATGAACGATGGAAAAAACTCGTGGAGTGAGAATCGAGTGCTCGGCGTGTTGTTGCAACAATGATGACAATGCTTCGACGCCTTTCATTGCTTACCTCTGAATCTGCCGCCAAGAAATTACACTTAACAGTATGCAATACTCCATTGGGAGGATGTGCCGTGACAACGTAGTGTGAAGCCTCCCGACTCATTATTATATTCTTGTGTTGTTCAAAAGTCAACTCCCAAAACCTTCACGTTCAGTGTGACTGTGATGGCCTCCTTGGTCGCAATGGATTCTACTAATTTCTGTCTGTTTCGAGACCTCGTTCAATGATACTTGAGATCCTGTTAACGTTCTCTTTCAAATAGCGGTGCAAAGGCTCTCCGTTGGATATAGTAAACAGAGGAAACCGAGGCACTATGAAATGCTGCAATTGAAATTGTCGTCAAAGGATGTGGAGATATCACGAAAAAGCAGCCTTGTTTTTCGGTTCGTATCTCTGGGCGGTCGACCAAAGACGATGAGCGCGCCATTTTTACAGAATGCAAAAAGGGGGAAATTCCTTTTGTTTCCTGCATTTTGTCGATTTACTGCATCATGCATATTGACCCTCTTTTGAACCCCTTTTCGATTTTGAGAGAGAGAGATTAGAAAGAAAGGTGATCCAAACTCACGCAACGAAATTCACTGTCCCATTGGCTCTACCGGAAAGCCTCCAACCCAGTAGTTCCCAAATGATGCAATAAAGCTACAAGACCAGAAGATACGACCATTGATCCTTATTACTGTTACATAGCTAACTAGTACCAAACAAACCATTCCAATATCCATCAAAGCCAAGGCAACCACAATTCACAATTCCAACATGAAACTCTCGGAAACCGAAGCAGAGGCGGCGATCAAGCGCTTCCAGGAATTTTTGCGATTCGAAACCATCTCGGCTACTGCGCCTTCGACCGGTGCCTACGTCAAGTGTGCCAACTTTTTGAAACAAGAGTTAGAGGCCGTCCAGAAAGTCGGCTCCGAGAACGGCAAATCGGATTCGCTCTTGAAGAACATCCATTTCCTCCCGGAAGCACCGGATCATTCTCCCGTAGTGGTGGCTCACTGGCCCGGAAAGGACCCCACGCTTCCCGTCTTGCTCTTGAACAGCCACTACGATGTCGTCCCGGCGGATATCGAGGCCTGGACTGTTCCTCCCTTTGGGGCAGAGCGGAGCTCTGACGGAAAGATCTATGGGCGGGGAGCCCAGGATATGAAGTGTGTCTGCATGCAGTACATTGAGGGAATTCGGAAACTCCACCAAACGCGTCCAGAGTGGCAGCCCGAACGAGACATTTACCTCACCTTCGTCCCGGACGAGGAGATTGGTGGATCGGGTATGGCAGCGTTTCTAGACAGTGATTTGTACAAAAACAAACTTCCGGGAAGAATTGCCCTGGCCCTGGACGAGGGTCTTGCCTCCACCAACAACGTCTTTGACGTCTTTTATGGCGAGCGTTTGCCCTGGTGGATCAAGGTGACCGCAACCGGTCCAACTGGACACGGGTCTCGCTTCATCGAAAACACGGCAGTCGAACAGATTTTGGAAATTTCCCAAAAGGCCATGGCCTTTCGAACGGGCCAGAGGGATTTGCTGCAGATGAAACACTCCGAGAACTGCACTCACGCAGTGGTAGCCAAAAAGAAGCGCACCCTGGGGGACGTGACGAGTCTGAACGTTACCACTCTGCAGGCAGGGGTGGCGGTTGGCGACACCTACGCCTACAATGTTGTCCCATCCATAGCCACCTGCAGTTTCGACATTCGCATCTCTCCCAATATGCAGCCCCAGGAAATGAAGGATATGCTGGATACGTGGTGCCAAGAGTGCAGCAAGGATCCCGAGAATGGAAGCAAAGTCACCTGGAGCAGTGTATTCGAAAACGAAATGGTCCACGCCACCACCAACACCGATCGACAGGTCAACCCCTGGTATGGAGCCTTTCACGATGCCATGAAAAGCTTGGACTGCGAGATTTCCCCGCAGGTATTTCCGGCGGCGACGGACTCTCGGTTTTTGAGAGCCCTGGGAATTCGTGCCCTCGGGTTTTCGCCGATGCGGAACACCGAAATCATGCTACACGAACACGACGAGTACATTCTGGAAGAAAACTTTTTGGAGGGGATTGGAATTTATACAGGCCTCATTCAATATCTGGGATCGCAGGACAAGAGTCTCGACGACCGTGGAACCAAACGAAAATCCGAAACCGAGAAACCATGAGCTAACTGAATGGAAATCACTTTCTAAAACGGGAAAAGCACAAATCTTTTTGACATAAATTTCCAAAATTATTGACACGCCCATTCCCTCTTTAGCATTCCTTTGTTGTCTGGATCATCAATATATTTTGGTTTGCACCTCACAAAATCTCCGCCTTTTGATTGAAAAAAATAAGAAACAAAATTACAAAATTGCGTGAGAGTAGTGTAGAAATACAAAACAATCCCAAACGTCAACCGCAGCTCAAACCATCACTCTGCCGCAAAGCTTCTCTACTCACGGTCTACTGTTCCAAAGGCATCCACTCCGGTTGGTCGTTTCGTGGAAAGACCCGCCCTCAGACAAGCTTCTCCAGTCCTTTTGGAAGGAGCACCGAACCTGCAGAGGGCCTCGTCGTCGCCCATTTTTGGCGGTTCTTTCTTGACGTCAAGCTCTTTCGCAATGAAACTGTCCATATCGAGAGCTCCCGATGGAGAGGCTACCATACCCGATGCGAGCGCAATCGCGGGAGCTGCCAGAAATGTAAAACGGCGTGTGCTGTCGGGAGATGAGGTTGATGAAGTCGGAACTTTTGTGGATGGAATTCCTGGCTGAAGGCCGAAGGTGGATGACGTTCCAAGGAGGATCAGCGCCACAACGGCATGGATGCTGGGTCTGCACTGCTTCATGTTTCTTCTTGTTTGTGATTTTATTTCTTTTTGTGTCTCCAAAGAAAATTCGATAGCACAAGAGACGATTGACCGACCTTTACAAAGAGTATCGAGAGAAAAAGAGGATGATGTATGTGCGGGAACGGACAATATCTGTGACTCAGCAAAAATACTGTACCAACCAAACTCCCATCACAGGAAAAATCAAATCGACAGAGATTTTTCTCCACGTCTGCAAATAGAAATGAAACTTCCAGTTGTGATTCGAGGATAGTTCAAAATTTTGTTCCGCAAGCACGAGGCAATAATCCTTGGCCTTTGGATCTAAGCCTTGCTACTCAAAACGCGCCTGCGCGTCTCCAGTTGAATAGAGAAGTTCAGGCACTCCTCTGGCATCAGAGGTACCAGATTGCTTTTCGGTTGCTTTACTCAAGTTTATTACGAACCACAGAGGAGCGTTTACACAGCATTTCCCAGGACCGAAAGAAGTGTCAACAACCAAAAGAATCATCGCAAGCAACACGTATGAGCTCGTAGAGCCAAACCAACAAGAATCATAGAATCTAACAATGATTGTAGATAAATCAACGGTCTCGGCGTTTGTCGAGTATCTTTATTTCTCCTTCTACTATATCGGCTCTTTGTTCCACAGCCTTGGAATTCGGCCAGTGATTGCTAAAACGAACGGGCCTTCCTCCGAGAAGAATGATGGTCGAAGTAAGGTTCAGCGCATTGAAGACTGTTTGGGGAGACTCAACTCGGTCGACTTGTGGGAGCTGCGAGAACTGGCTTTGTCGGATGGGGGGCTGCTCAACGGTAAGTTCCATACGCTTCATGATGGACATTTTCGGCCTTGTCAACTTTCGACTGTGCTCACAACTCTAACCTTTATATTCTTTTATTTCTCGATGTCGTGCTTTGAACTGCTACCAAATATTAACAAATTCAGCCCAATATCGACAACAAGCATGGCCCAAGCTGGTTGGATTGACAGAGGAAGACATTCCAGACCTTGTGCTTTCCACTACAGATATCGATTCCCCAACATCGATAAAATCATTCAATGATTGTGAATCATCAATAGTGGACGAAGAAAAGAAATCAGAGATGGTAGCGAATTTAGATTTGATTCGCAGGGATGCCGGTCGATCCGTCATTTTCCGATACAACACAGAAATCCCTGGCGCCGCCCCAGTTACGCCGCCATTTGCAAGCGAACGCCTTGTGCAGGTTTTAGAAAATACAATCACACAAGGAAACTCATCTTTGCATTATTATCAAGGCTTTCACGATGTCGCAGGTGTTGTTCTCCACAACATGGATTACCAGGTGGATGCAACAACCAAGATTTTGAAGCGGATAAGCAACAGCCATTTGAGAGATGCAATGAGGGAAAATTTCTCTAATATTGCTTGGTTTTTGCGAGTACTTCTGCCTCCTCTTGTTGAAAAGGTGAATCCCCATGTGCACTATGCATTGCAGATGGCTCAGGTAGAAATGTCAACCATTTGTTTACCGTGGATGATTACTTGGTTTACCCATGACATACACCACCCCGAAACGGCCGGCCGATTGGTTGATGCTTTTCTGTCGGGGCATCCATTGATGCCGATGTATTTTGCGGTCGCACTAATCACTCACCCAATCTTGAAGAAAGAACTCATCCACGCCGACTGCGAAGATCCTTCAGCCATGTTTATGGCCATCAAAGGTATGCCTCAGAGACTCAAGTCAATCGATACGACATCACCAAGCTCGAAGGCCGATCAAGAACAATATATTTCACTGCAAGAAGTGCTGGAGGACTGCATATCAACAATGTAAGTTGCCAAATCTAAGAGTCTTGGTCGATAATTACTGTATCTTGGGTACTCATCTTTACTGCTTTTGCGTTTCAAACTAATTCGCGCTCAGGAATCGAATGCCTCCTCGATCTCTGCTTGATCTTGTGGATGCTACAACATGCTCCCGATCAGAACTTCTGCGAATGATATCCTCGATATCATTCTTCAAAGCACCGGCATCATGGAGTATGGCATCCGGAGGATTGCCTCGGTCTTGGAAAGAACTCAACGAAATCGATGGGACAACATTTTGTGTTCGAGCAAAGCTTGCCAGTGGCGTACCAATGCTGATGAACACTGTTTGTGAATCACCAGTACTTGATAAAAAGTCTTGGGGCAGTCGCAAATATTCGCAAAAGAAGAAGAAAAGGAAACCTACCAAGCTGAAGAAGTTCATCCGAACAATTTTGGGGAAAGCTACGAACAAGGGAAAGAGTTCGTAAGGAAATGTAGGCAAATTCACCATAAAGACCACATACTTGTCCAAACAGAAAGCAACCCTCCTACTCAGCAGGGACGCTATGCTACGAATAACTCTTGAGAAGATTCTTCCACCACTAATGTTAGTGGTATTTCGATCATGTAGTATCGACTTGATAGTGTCTAGTACAAGGATAAGCGTCATGAACACCGATAAAAATATCGGAATGACAGCTAAGATCATAGTAACGACTAATTCTATCGTAGCTCTAATGCCTCTCTAGAGAGATTAGTCGAATGGTTCTTTTATTCTCTCACACGGGAAGATTTTTGGTCTACGCTGCCAAAAATGATACGCCACGCGCGAGAACAATGAAAAAATGACAAGAAAATGATAGCCTGCCGGTGGAGCGTCACAACGGGAGCTGCGTTGGTACGCGATAATTAACTGTAGACCTCACACTCACATCGTATTGGTGGACTGGACGTGGTACGTACATCTTGTACGAGAAAAGAAACTTTGGGATTCTCGAACCATACTTGTAACGTTTCTCGAAAATTGCGCACCTGCAATGATGATGTGCGTCTGCGTAGCTATTCTACACGATTCCATTCGGAAAAGAACACAAAAAAATTACAGTGGTCACCTTTTCACTCGCTACGGAAACTGCATTTGTGCAATACACCACCGACCAAGCGAACGCTTTCATTTCCAAACCAAAGAATCCATCTCAGCAACGGACAAAGTTTTGTCTGAACAAGTCGCTATTTGGATCAAGATAAAAATATTAACGGAAGCAGAGAGAGAACCTGGTACAGAGTCGGCGGCAAAATTACACAACAAAAATATACACGACGGTGGATCCAATGTGTCCAAGATCGAAACAGAGAACCGAAGCAGACCTTACTTCGATCCAGTGTGCTGCAACAATGACGGAACTCAACGGATATTCAAAGATTAAAAAGTACAACGCTAGAAAAGTCAGCATGAAAAGTCTGAATGCATTCCTTGTGTACTGTGGATTCCTGCTCTTTGCCATTGCGAGTCTGAACTCGTACACAATGTACAAATCCACCCTTTTGTCAACAGAACCAAATGACCACAATCCACCACTATTGGTCCACCCACAAGCAAAATACAAAGCGATTGCTCGTCCCATGACAAAGAAAAAGATAGAAAAGCTAAAAGGTCCCGACGGCCCAAAATATACTGTCCTTGTGACCGGTGCTGCCGGGTTTATTGGCATGCACACGTCCATCGAATTGAAAAAGATGGGAATGAATCCCATTGGATACGACAATGTCAATAAATACTACTCCATCGAACTGAAAGAATCAAGGATCGAAGAGTTGAAGAAGATGAACATTCCTTTTGTCCGGGGTGATGTTTGTGACGTCGCCAAACTCAAAGAGACCATTCAAGAGCACAAAATCACGAGATTCATTCATTTGGCAGCGCAGGCTGGTGTGCGGTATAGTTTAGAACATCCACTTGAGTATACAAGGAATAATGTTGACTGTACCGTAAATATATTGGAAGTCATGGTAGAATTGGGGCTCACGGAAGAGCCTCTCGTTTACGCATCGTCGTCCAGCGTTTATGGGAACAACGTCAAAATCCCCTTCCAAGAGACAGATCCGGTCGAAGATCCTGCCTCTTTATATGCGGCAACGAAACGCAGTGATGAGCTCATTGCTCACACCTATTTCAACTTGCACAATGTCTCTAGCATAGGCTTGAGATTCTTTACTGTTTACGGGCCCTACGGACGGTGAGTATTTTCATTTTGTTTTTTTCGCTTTGCAATTGTGACTTTCCCT
>JACLAC010003641.1_pt1 | contig 19217 bp, 15 predicted proteins | sample 8027881 | NCBI WGS metagenome assembly JACLAC01 (sample SAMN15725517, study PRJNA655200) | protist metagenome | isolation source: fluorescence activated cell sorting (FACS) single amplified genomes of... | place: Spain: Blaines Bay Microbial Observatory, Mediterranean Sea | collected 2016-01-19 | reverse complement strand
CTTTTGCTCAAATAATTCCTGCAAACTCAAATTACAATGAAGGAGTGGTTTGGGAAAATGTTTTTACTGAAGGTCCAAGCGGCAAAGTTAATCGTGGTATAGTTGACTCGCAAGGCAACTGCATTGTTGTATTTATGCCTGACAATCAAACAAGAATTCATAAAATTAACGGAGATACAGGTGACCTAATATGGTCAATAACAATTAATAATAAAGTAGGTTTCGGCGTTAGTGAATTGGTTGAAAATGCTCAGATTGATTACATCATATCTGGTGGTAGTGGCACTTCACAAGAACGTTGGATTGCGAGAATTAATGGAGATAATGGAGAGGTTATCTGGGATAAAACATACAATTACAATGGAGGTAATGGTGAATATGACGGAGTGCGAATGACATGCATAGGTTCAGATGGATTTATCTATGGGTCTGGGTTCGTAAATGGTGACGAATCTAACACAATTTTTGTTGTTTATGCTGGCAGTGCGATGATAATTAAGGTAGATCCAAATAATGGTGATGAGGTTTGGACTCATATAAATAATGAAACTGAATATGCACTAGCCTGTGTAGAGTCATCAGACAACTATATATACTACGGTGGAGTTGAATATGAAGAAGGCTTATCAATTACAAAGCTTTCATTTGATGGTGAAGAGTCTTGGACAAACTTTATAGAGAATACAGATGAAGTCATACCATATGATTTAGATATCGACAATGATGACTATCTATTCTATGGCGGTCATACTGGTAGAGAAGGTGCGGGAGATCCATTTGACTATACATGTGTTAAAATAAATATGGGAGGAAATCTAGTTTGGATTAAACATTTTGCTAATCCTAGAGGTTACAGTACAGAACATATAAGGAATGAATTATATGGCATACAAGTTGGTTCAGATGGAGTATATTTATTTGGTGGTTCTGGTGATGAAAGTAATTATAGTGAAACAATCCTTCCTTTTCCATCGTCAGATGTTTGGATAGGTTGGGTTTTAGCAATCGACGTTGATGGTGAAATTATGCGTAGTGATGTTTTTTGTCATGACAATGTTAATTCTGCTACTGAATATGGTTATTTAATTGAAAATGGATACGTGATTTTCAATGATACAGATGCTGGTGGAGACACTGAAGTTGGAGTGATGAAAATAATTAACGGCAGTAATCCCTTAAATAATAATATTTACGAAATAAGTCAAGATGATAATAAACTGATGAAAATACTTGATGCTTTAGGCAGAGAAGTTAACTACACGACCAACCAAATTCTCTTCTTTATCTATGATGATGGTTCAGTAGAGAAGAAGTTTATTGTTGAGTAAGCTATCTCTTTGCTCTAAGAATCCTTTCATTGCATGCTGTTAAGTAGAAGGTATAGGTATCCTGTATTCAACATTACAGTAACGATAGAATAGTTAAACTTACATCGATATGTAAGTATCGTTTTAATGAACTCACGTTCATAAAAAAAGTATTTCGGAAGTGTAGTAACTTATAAGGATTCTTCTCTAAACTCTCCACTAAACATATCTCCTCCTATCGACTCATAATATGATCTAGAAGTTACAACAAAAATCCTTACAAATCAAGTGCCTTTAAGGCATCTATTGGTTAAAGTATAGCTTTAATACTTTTGCCTAACACGCTATATATCAGTTACTTAAGTAAATAATTATTAACAGCAAATGTGAATAACAATTGAGGCTTCTTATTTACGCCTGCTAAAATACAACTTCTCGACCTACAAAGCGTGCAAAAGGATTCTTATAGAGAAGTATGAAGCAAATGAATGAAGGCCCTGTTTGGGGCCTTTGGGGGCCCACTGCGGCCTTGTTTTGTATCGAGAACAAGGATAGCTTCGTATTCTATGATATCATCTCTTTTAAAGGGTTCTGATTCAAAACGTACGGGGCTGATTTTAGTAGCGGGTAACACGCAACTACATAAAAAACATTCTATTTTGATGGCTTATTATTCATTGACATAAAAAGTGCAGTCACTTTAAATTTCAGAATTATAATTGCAACTAGCATTCCTGATAGCATTGCTCCAGACACTCCGACAATTGTTATGTCTTGCCCTACTAAAGTAAGTCCTTTGATCTTTGTTTTAGGGCGGAGAAAATTTAAATTAAAACGGTCAGGGTTATGTGCAATCCCATAAATCTCTCCATATTGATAATTTGAGAAATGTTTTGTAGATAGAGGTGTAGACACTTCAGATTTAACTACATGTCCCTTAATCTGAGGAAATATATGATATAAGCGCTCTAGCATTATCTTTTTATAATCCTCTTTAAGTGCGTAATACTCTGCACTTCTTTTTCCAAATTTCTCGTTTTCAAATTTCTCAAACCAAGAGTACTTTCCTAGTGATATAATTTGAATTGTAGATTTATTAGGTTGCGAATTCTTCCAAGATTCATCCTTAGCAGAAGGAAAGGAAATATATGAAAATTTATTTGCGGCTTCTATAACATTCGTTGAAGTATATGCACTATTTAGGTTATCATCCTTAAAATACCAAATATTATGCTTGGGTAAATTTAGCTCTAAATCAGATCTATCTAGACCAACATATAAGCATACATGACCAACAGAAGGTGTTATCTTCTTAAGATTATAATTGACTACGCTTCTATCACTTATTGATAATAGATGATTAAATGTATTGTTAATTCCAACGTTGCTAATAATATTATCACATTTGATAAATTTATCATTTACTAGGAGTCCTTGTACTTTTTTGTTTTTAATGATAATTTTAGAGACTTCAGCATTTGTATAAAGCTTGCCATTATTTTTATATAATACAGATATAATGTTATCTGCGATTTGATCGCTCCCTCCATCTGGATAATATCCTCCATTCATGAAATGCCCCACTATTAATGCGTGAGCAGCAAAACTGCTGAGTTCTGGAGATAAGCCATAATTCCCACATTGAGCGCACAGCACAGCAATTAATTTTTTATTATCAGTAATTTGCTGTAGTGTTGCTTGTGTTGTTTTGTTCGAATATTTTTGGAATCGTTTAATTAGTATCCACCCAAACAATCTGTGTAGAAAAGGCTCGAATGTTTTTTCAAAGAAAAAAAGATTAGCTCTTTTGTTGGATTTTCGAATTAATTTTAAATATAAGTCAATCGCTTCTCCTTCATTTGGAAAGTAAGTTAAAAGTTGAGACTTAAAATGTTCTTCACCCCTTCTAAGTTTATAGATTTCGTTGTTGATATAAATAACATCATACACATCCCCTAAAGAGTTCCATTTTAGCTTAGAGTCAGTTATAAAATCGAATAGTTTTCGTAGGGAACCTGATTGATCTACATTGCCTACATAATGTACTCCAACATCCCATTTGAAACCTTTTCCTCTTTTAAAAACATGTGTAAATCCTCCTGGCACATAATGTCTCTCAAGTACTAAAACTTTTTTCCCTGCTTTTGCTAGCCAAGTTGCAGCTGTTAACCCTCCAATTCCTGAACCTATGACTATATGATCATAATTGCTAAAATCATCATTAGAGCTAAATGATTTATATAGTTTTTTTTGTGTTAGCATGAGTTAGCGTTTTAGCAAAGCTAAACCAGTCATCAAAAGTCTCACAATATTAGTTTTAAGACCTTTAAGATACTTGTTGACACTGCATTTTTAAACTAAAATTTAATGTGAATTCTATCTGTCTAAGAGGAGGGGAAATATTTTTCTAAATATTAAACCAAGCCTATTGACATTGAAAACCGAATAATGTTAGGAATTCTAGAAGGTCTGAAGTTGTGACTGATAAATCACCGTTAAAATCTCCAGGACATTCACTTGGATTTGCTCCATCTAATAATCCATTTTCATAGCCATCATTATATGCATCATCGTAATTGCAATCATCGAAAACACAGCTTCCATCATCAAGAGTTGCTGAAGTATCATAATTCGATGCTAAAGAATAGGTGCATCCTAACACTTCTTCTACGACGCTCCCATCTTGGAGAATAAAATCACTGACAATGGGCAAGTGATCAGACGTATTAAACGTGTCATAGAATTCTAGACCATGAATAGATAAGATTTCGTCACTCAGTTCGCCTGTATCTAAGGTGAAGGATTTCTCGAGCGACATTACACTACTAGAGTAGAAAATGAAATCCAATCTGCCAGGTGGATATTCTCCAACAGAAGGATTAAACGAGTTTTTCCTCCAAGTATGAGCTGAAGTTGTTGTGGTTATCCTACATACGGAATCACCTAAAGATGAATCATCCCAATCTGGCATAGAGCCTGGGCCAAATTGTTCAACATCAGATATTGTCCCATCAATTATTGTATGATATTGTTCGTTGAAACCCACTAGGTTCATGTCTCCAGCGAAAGTGAAGGGCGTGTTTAGTGGTATTTGGCCTACGCCTCCCTCCTCTTGAATATCAAGAATAAAATTGATAAAAGAATCAAAATGGAACTGCCTGCCCGCATCATTTCCGCAACAAGGAGGATGAGCGTAAAGAGTCAAGAAATCAATTTCGAATTCTTGATCAGGAAGATTGATAAGAGATGCACCAATTTTGCTTGTAACGCTCCATGACTGGGTAATAGGATATTTAGTTACCGCCATAACATCTCCATTTTTCATTGAATACCAAGTTGGGTGGTCAATATATTGATTGAAATATTGAAGCATTTGGGCATTACTCACTTCGCTTGCCTCGGAAAATGAAATAATGTCGGGGTCTAAAGCATTGATGATTCTTGCAAATTCATCTTCATTATCGAATAGATTGTGCTGAAGGTTATAGGCGAGAAGTCTTATATCAATGTTTTCAGCTTTTGCAATTTCAATATCTATGTGCTCAGAATAATTCGAATGAAATTCATAAGTGAAAATAGAGCCTTGGTTTGGGATTATGTCGCCCGATAGATGTTCTTTAATAAGAATTGAAACTTCGGCTGTTAAAAATTCTCTGGAAATCATTATTTCGAACTCGTCTGATGTGATTGTAGGCATAACAGTTACACCGAGAGCATAGAGTGACATCATGTCGAATTCTGGGTAGTTTACATCATTGTAAATCTGTCTAGTAATAAAGTCTATTCCATATTCTGACCCAATGATATTTGAAGTTGGATATCCTGTAATTGAATCATTATCCGTGTCTAGAAAAATCCTTAAGCTTGATAGTCCATCCTCATCGATTAAATCAACTTCGGTATCAAGTTTTATTCTGATATATAAGAAATCTTCGTCGTTTGTAACACTAATCTCCTCCAACTCAGTTCCATTAGAATCGAAATTCGAGTCTCCCACAGTAACTAGATAAGGCTCTGATGCCCAATCTTCGAAGAATCCGTCAATTGTGATTTGGCCTTGAGCGAAAGAAGAAAAAATCAAGAAAAATATTAGTGCTAAGCGCTCCATTCATCAATATTACCAAATTCATGATAAAAATCTAAACAAGATGCCTTTTGATGATTGAAAATGCGATTCAAAATTGTATCTTGCATCTTGTCAAAAACTTGACTCTATGGATAAAGAAAAATTCTCAATCGAATTCCCTATAAACAGCAGTAAAGGAGTGCTTTACAACTGTTTCAGCACACCTAGCGGACTTGCCGAATGGTTTTGCGACGATGTAAACATCAAAAAGGACGTTCATACTTTCCTTTGGGATGGATCTGAAGAAGAGGCGAGGATGATAAGCAAAAAGAAAGACGAATTCGTTAAGTTCAAATGGCTTGAAGCTGAGGAGGAAGGTGACAACACTTACTTCGAATTGAGAATTAAAATCGATGACATGACTGGTGATAGAGCAATCATAATCACTGACTTCGCTGAAGAGGATGAAGTCGAAGATTCTAAAGAGCTTTGGATGGCTCAACTAGATAAGCTTAAAAGAGTACTTGGAGGATAATTAAGCTTTCAAGAAAAAATCTTTTACTAATTCTAGATACTTAGGAGTAAACTCCCTGCTATTACCTACACCGTTTTCTAGAATAAGTGTCTCATCTTCTAGTTTTACCGAGTCTACATTTTGGTGAGAGTATCTGGTCACCATTCTAACCGCTTCATGGTTTTCCGTTGCCTTGATTCTGCATGCACCGTTGTAAAACATACCTAATCTATCAGCGATAGTCTTTACTTCTTCTTCTCTATGTATAGGCCAAACAAACACCACTTTTCCAGTTAGCTTATTAACCATTCTCATTGATCTTTGAAGGAGCTCAGCAGGAGGTAAAAAGTCTTGATGTCTTGCCATATTCCTAGCCTCATCAGGAGATTTAGAGGTTGAGTCAAAGAATGGAGGGTTACTTACAATTAAGTCGGCCTGGAATTTGTCTTGATTTTCATCACTCCAATCCTGAAATGACATGTTGTGACATCTTAATCTTTTAGTAAAAGGGCTTTTAGCAAAATTTTCAGAAGCTTGCTCAGCAGCCTCTTTATTAAGTTCAATTGCATCGATGATGGCTTCTGGAAATCTTTGGGCTAACATAAGGGCCACAATTCCTGAGCCTGTGCCAACATCAATAATGTATTTGGGATTTGGATGATTCGCTAATGCTCCCAATAAAATCGCGTCAGTGCCAATCTTCATCGCGCATTTATCGTCATGCACTGTGAAGCGTTTGAACTCCATTTTGCGGTTCTTAGACTTCCCCATCAGCCTTTTTTACGCTTCATCCAAGTATCAAAATCAGGAAAATCCTCTATCCTGTTTTCTGGAACTTCAGCGAGTGGCTCTACCTCTTTTGAAATCTCATGCATATTAGATGGAAGCTGTCTGTATAGCTCAGTCCCCTCAACCTTGTGATTGTACATCTCATTACTCACTTCCTTAACTCTACGAGCTGGATTTCCAACAATCAAACTTCGTGGCTCAAAAACTTTGTTAGCAGGCACTAAACTAAGAGCCCCTACAAATGAGCCATCACCGAGAACAACATCGTCCATGACAACAGAATTCATGCCCACTAAGACTTGTTTGCCAAGCTCTGCTCCATGAATAACTGCTCCATGACCAACATGAGCACCGTCTTTTAGGATAACTGATTTCCCAGGAAACATATGTAGAGTGCAACTTTCTTGTACATTGCATCCATCGCCTAAAACAACCTTACCCCAATCACCTCTAAGAACAGCTCCAGGACCTATATAGCAATCCTTTCCAATTGTTACGTGACCAATTACAACAGCTGTAGGGTGAATATATGAAGAAGGGTGAATAACAGGAATCATCCCCTTAAATGACATGATCATGCCTGAGTATTTTTAATAACTACAGCATAGCCTTGTCCTACTCCTATGCAAAGTGTAACTAAACCATATTTCCCTCCTGTTCTCCTCAATTGTCTTGCTGCTGCTAGAAGAATTCTTGATCCAGTAACTCCTAGTGGATGTCCTAGGGAAATTCCTCCACCGTTGGGATTTATCCTCTTATCATCATCATCTAGTCCCCACTCTCTGATACAAGCTAGAGCCTGAGCTGCGAATGCCTCGTTCAGCTCGATTACGTCTAGATCGTCAAATCTTATACCTGCTCTCTTTAAAGCAGTTTCTGAAGCTTTAACGGGACCTATGCCCATAATCCTTGGCTCAACTCCCACAACAGCACTAGAAACAATCTCCGCTAGTGGTTCTAAGCCCTGTTCTTTAAGTCCTTGCTCATTTGCTAGAAGAAGTGCGGTTGAGCCATCGTTGAGTCCACTTGCATTACCTGCTGTTACAGAACCACCTCCCTTTCTAAATGCTGGTCTAAGTTTGGCAAGAATTTCAAGTGTTGTCCCTTGCTTGATAAACTCATCGTGCTCGAAAATCAAATCGTCCTGCCTTCTTCTAGGAATGCTAACTACTGCAATTTCCTCTGCGAGTCTTCCCTCATCTCTAGCTGCAGTTGCAAGCATGTGAGATCTGTATGCAAAAGCGTCTTGAGCCTCTCTACTAATCTTATACATATCGACAAGATTTTCTGCTGTCACACCCATTCCATCTGTTCCATAAACTTCTTTCAACTTAGGGTTAATAAAACGCCATCCGAAGCTTGAATCATGCATTTGGCTATCACGCCCAAAAGCCTTTGAAACCTTAGAAATCACCCACGGCCCACGTGTCATATTCTCTACACCACCAGCAATAGCCACATTGGCATCGCGCATAGCTAACATCCTAGATGCATTTGCAGCAGCAGCTAAACCAGAGGCACACAATCGGTTTAAAGTTTCTCCTGGAACCGAATAAGGCATGCCAGCTAATAACAGAGCCATACGAGCCACGTTCCTATTATCCTCTCCAGCTTGGTTTGCACATCCAAGTATAACATCACCCACAGATGCTGGATCCAGTCCCGCATTGCGCTTTAGAAGTTCTAAAATAGAGTGAGCTGCCAAATCATCGGTTCTCACTGTCGAAAGTGTTCCGCCAAAATTTCCAATAGGAGTTCTAATCCCGTCAACTAAAAATGCATCCATCTTACAAAGATATTATCTTTACGACATGAATATTGCCATCGCATCAACCTTCCATCCCTACAGAGGAGGAATTGCTACGTTTAACGATAGGATGGCCAGTTCTTTACAGGAGGCTGGGCACAATGTGAGATGCTATAATTGGAGTCGTCAGTATCCCGCGTTTCTTTTTCCGGGCGAAGCTCAAACCATCTCAGGACACACCACCCCCAACCGATCTGAAGCACCACTAGATTCAATTGACCCTAGAACATGGAGAGCTACTGCATCTAAAATTCTTTTTGATGGCAGTGTTGACGTGTTGATACTTCCTTTTTGGCATGCATCATTAGCACCAGCATTAAGAGGAGTTGCAAAAAGACTCAAAAAGCTAAGCCCCGACACCGAGGTTGTTGCTTTAATGCACAATGCATCTTCTCACGACGGATCAAGCGTCGACAAGTGGTTAACAAAAAGATTTCTACAGACTGTTCACTCATCTGTTGTTTTAAGTGAATCAGTTGGTGAGGATGTGGTTAAACTAATGCCAGGTCTTGAATGCCAAGTTTTATTTCACCCATTTTACGACCACTATCCTGATGCTCTAAATAAAGTAGAAGCCAGAAACGAATTAGGAATTCCCGAGGATGTTAGTCTAGCATTGTTTTTTGGGTTAATTAGGCCGTATAAAGGCTTAGACGTTTTGTTAAATGCAATGTCTAAGGTGGATAACAACACTCATGTTCTAATTGTAGGCGAGTGTTACGAGAACTGGAACAAGTATTCTGAAATCATTGAAGCAGAAGGCATTTCAGATAGAGTACACATTATAAACAGGTTTGTAGACGAGGCTGAATTACCTACAATATTTGGATCTAGTGATCTTCTTGTACTCCCGTATAAGCAAGCATCACAAAGTGGTGTTATGGCTACAGCTGTTCATTATAACACTCCCATAATTGCATCTGGGGTTGGTGATTTAAACAATTCTGTGATTGAAGGAAGAACAGGACATCTAGTTGAGCCGAACAATTCAGACTCTTTAGCGAAAGCAATAAATAATTGGACTCAATCAGGCAAAGCCAATAAGCCTGAAGTTATCTGTGCAGAGTACAACTCAGTAAGAGAGAAAAGATCCTGGAAAGCCTTTACCCAAAGACTTTTTAGTCTATAGAAAGTAAATCTTGGTTGCCCACGATTAGAGGGTTAAATACAAAGGTTTGGACTAAAACAACCTGACCATCCTCAGTAACTCCATACATATGTTCTTCATCCTTATTGTAGAGAAAAACTGTTGTTGAAATTCCTTCGAAATCTGTACAGGTGATTGTGTAGTTGGGTGTGGTTTGCTTGAGCTCTTCCTCTTGTTCGAGAGTCAACCTACTATTAAATGACTCAAAATGTACTTTATTGAAACGAAGGAAGTGATCCTGCACACGTAAAGTGTCCGCGTATCCAATCTCTACGCCAGCTTTGATATACATATTTAGAACACCTTCTGAATCAGCTCGGAGCATGTATGTGTTGTGACCCTCATCATGGTTGATGAACTCGACAGCCTGAAGTGTTCTGTTAGGGTAGCTAAATATGCCAGTATACTTCCACTCTTCCTCATTTGTAAAAAAGCGAGTAGTAAGGAAGCCTGTGAAACCTTCCATGTGGACAATAAATGGTTCTGTAGCCTTCCCCTCTCCCGGAACTTCAAGAAGCATGTAGGTGCCAGTGTGGCTTGGAGTAGATGAACCTACATACCAAATTTTCTCAGGCTCTTCGTCTCCCGTGTAAATCTCTACCTTTTTTGCAGATCCAGCAAGATTTCGAATAACCGTTTCTCGCATAAGATCAGGCACCGCACCTTTAACAGCAGCTCTGTCGAACGTTTTCAACAAAAGATCAGTAGATGATTTTCTAGCCTTGTATTCTCCATTTAATAGCCAATATTCATCACCCTTTTCTCTTTCTAATAAGGTTGACCCAAAATTATCAGCAATGAATATTTTAACCACTTCAGACGTGTCTGACATAGCGAAATCAGCTTGCTTATCCCTTAAGATATTGCCAGTGTCTCCATCGAGATACCATAGCAAGCCCGTACCTGCAGTTACTAGAATTAGTAAGAATAATAATCTGAGATTAGATTTCATTTCGCTTAGCGTATTTGTGCTGTCTGAATTTCAAAAGTAAAGTTGATATTAATATTACAAAGATTAAAGGAAGAGCGATTGCTAGGCTCTGCCATCCAAGTCTTTGGTTTGATATTAATTCTTCGTTTAAAGCCCTTAGAGTAATGGCCCTAGATCTTACTGATATCATTGAATTCTCATCAAGTAAGTGATTAACGGAATTCAAGAGGAAGTCCTTGTTGTCGTAGACTACATCTCCAGCATATCTATCATACCCTAGAGGGAAGATTTGCCATCCTTCAGGGGTCTCCACCGCTTGGTTTCTGCAAATATCTCCGTCTGAAATAACTATCATAGCAGAAGACGCGCCGTTTGACCGGAAAGCAAAATCTGGGTCAGCTTGAAGTTCAGGTGGGATTATGTCAGTAAAGTGAGAAGAGAATTTCCCTTCTAGCATCACGGCCATAGGACTGTTTGGCGTGTTGTGAGTTGTAAAATAATCTGGTTTAAGGTCAACAACGGCGCTCGAAACACGAATAGGTGCAAGATGCTTTCTAGCCTTAGCTGAACTATGTAAGAGGACTGTTTTTCTAATCTCTGGATCATCACCTACTAGATTCATACTTGAAGCAAAATCAAAGTGGATGGGATCCAAGTTGGTTGTGATAGGGTGAGATACAGATTCCGTCGCTTGAGGTATAGCAAGAGGGGAAAAATACCAGCTAAAGAGTTGGTAGTTTCTTTGATTTCCTTGCGGTCCTGCGTCAAATGCTATAGGTGCACACTGAGGATCTAAAATCAAATCCTTATTGAGTCTGACTCCGTAATCAAAGAGTTGATGAAATAACCCCAAATCATTCTCTACAGCCATGGTAGTCTGTGAGGCTCTCAAAGAATCTAAATCAGTTAGCACAGGGTCAACCATCAACAAAATCCGTCCTCCTGCCATAAGGAATTGGTCTAAAATGAGCCTATCCTTATCTGAAAACATTGAATCAGGCTTAGCAATAATAGCTAGGTCGAACTTGGGTATTCTATAGCGCATACCCTCAAACTTGTCGCAAATGGAGTTGAGTTTGCCGTCGATTTTTACTTGAGTGACGCCGTAGTTTTCTTCCAACGACAACATAAAGTCACCTACTTCGTGTTCGGGCAACTCTCCATGACCTTGGATAAACGCAATCTGCTTTCGCTCTTGGGATAGAGCTCTATTTAGTGATGATGCAATCTGGTATTCAATCGAGTTAATAGAGCCTTGAATCATTGCGTCTGTTGGCTGAGGAGTTTCGCTCATGAAAAACTGGACAGGAACGTCCTTTCCATTGCAGCTTATTAGGGCCACAGGCCAAACATTTTGAAATGTTCTTCCACCTGAGGATTCATAGCCAATACGGGTAAATGACAGTCCTAATTCAAGGAGTCGATTTTCGTTTTGGCCTATAGTCTGACTATCATCAGACTCATATATATCTACAAATTGAAACCTCAATCTGCCATCTGAACTCGCGGCAAAATCTTCAAGCTTTTCACGAATGGCAATCTCCAAACGCCTCCATGATGCGGGATAATCTCCGCTTAAATAACAAGTAATGATGGCTTCCGATTGAGCATTCTCCATTGTCTCCAAAAGGTTCAGTGAACCCTGGGTTAGAGTATGTCTCTTTTCAGCAGTAACATCAATGCTTGTATCTGCTATTTGGGCTGCAAAGAGAAGAACAATTGATGTAGCAACAACAATGGTCAATTTAGTTAGCTCTCTGCCGAGTCTCCCCCTTTCAACTGCAAGGTTGAACCTTGCTAGTTGCAAGAAGAGAACATCTACAAAAATGAAGTAAGCAACATCTCTTGAATCTATAAGCCCTCTACTCAAAGATCTGTAGTGTGCCTCAAATCCAAAATTGGCGAAGAAATAATCCCAAGAACCTAGAACAGAAAAATCGCTTAAAGCAGTAAATCCTATGTATCCAACGGTAGAAAGGATCATAGTAGTTAGGAAGGCTACAAGTGGTTGTTTTGTAGTTGTGCTCGCAAATATTCCTATGGCTGCCATACTTGTAGACAGTAGGAATAATCCCAAATAAGACCCAACAACTCCACCTAAATCTAAGTTCCACTGAGGATTACCCAGTTCACCGATTACCCAAACAAAGCCCAGGGTAGGAAGAAGCGACATTGCTATTAGCGAGATAGCGCCGTAAAACTTGGCCTGTACGATTTGGCCTTCTAAAAGAGGATGAGTTAGAAGAAGCTCAAGAGTCCCAGATCTGCTCTCCTCAGAGAAAGACCTCATAGTAATCGCAGGCACTAGGAACAGAAGGACCCATGGAGAAAGTGTGAAAAATGCATCCATAGATGCAACACCGCTAGAAAGTATATTCCAAGGACCAGGGAAAACCCATAAAAACAGACCCAGCATCAGAAGAAATGCAGATATAACTACATACCCAATTAGTGAACTAAAAAAACCCCTTATTTCCTTCAAAATCAACGCCCTCATCTTCTTGCTTTATATGTCCAAACCTCAGGCTTAGCTGCGAACAATGCCTTTGTCGTCGGCCAAACTACGCCAAACAATTCTGAATCTCTGTATCTATTTAAACTCTCTTCATCTCGCCATTTACTTATAGTGGCTCTGACATTTGGATTGGAAGCATCCTCTACAAGATCTACACTAAAACACCCTGGCTGAGAAGCAATGGCCTCTTCGTGTTTGAGATAGAGATCCTTAAAAGCTTCAATACTTTCTTTCCTAAATGTCAATCTCACCACTCTAACTATATACTCCTCTCCTATCATTATTGAGCAAATTCAATTCTAATAACGTCATCTAGTTTAATTCCTAAAAGTCCTGAAGCTCCAACGTTTCCATTTGAAGGGGCCCCTCCATTTACTGCAATTTCGAGCAATCCAAGGTGGTTAAACATTGCAACTGAATCTCCAATTGGTACTTCTGAATACGAATTGTGAATCTTCCTTATATCGGATCTGCTTGACCTCATAACAATCACAAAACTCCTATCGGCACCAACATCTTTAAATAACTGCTTGTCTATATCAGTTATGCAATTGCCAAATCCGTCGATGTAAATCACATGGCCAGTTAATACATGGTCCGCATAAACTGGCTTTAAGGTGTTTTTCGAATTCACTAATCCTGCTGGCCTTCCAAGTAGCTCAGGAATACCACCTCGAGCTAAATGAGCAGCTGCAGGAACGAATAATGATCTTTCAGGGAATGTGGGGTAGTCAAAATCAGCCATCATATTGCTGAAATCGAAAACCGCATCTGGCTCCTTACCAAAAATTAGATGGAAGGTTCCTGTATCTGCTCCAATGAAGTATTGGTCTTCGATTCTTACAATTCTATGAGGATTTTCTGGTGTTGCCTCAGTTGAAACGGCAATAATGTGTATGGTTCCTTTTGGAAAATGAGCTACACTTGATCTGAGAATTAATGCTGCATCCTTTGCGCTATGCTTCCTCACATCGTGAGTTAAATCAACAACATTTGCATCTGGAACTGCAGCCAACAACGCGCCGCGAAGTATGCCAGCATAAAACCTTTCAGGTCCATAATCAGATGTTAGTGTAATTATTGGCACTTTAGTAGGTCTAGGTTGTTATTTTTGTCCTCCAGATGCATGAAACATTAATATCGATTGAAGGATTAGATCCAGTTGTTGTGTTAGGCAACGAAAACTTAAACCTTCGTGCCCTGCAAGATAAGTTCCCAAAATTACGAATTGTATCCCGTGGAAATGATTTTATCATTAAGGGAGACAGAGTAGATATTGGAAGGTTTGAAGAAGTGATGAGAATGGTGCTCTGGCATGTTGATAGATATAATTCATTATCAATAGATGACGTCGAAAGATTAGTCAAATCAGACGAACAAAGCATCATGCAAGATGCGGGGAAAGATGATGTTCTTGTGCATGGTCCTGGAGGACACAGAGTGATGGCTAGAACCCCAAATCAGCACAAATTAGTTGAAGCCGTAAAGGAGAACGATATGATTTTTGCTGTAGGACCCGCTGGTACAGGAAAAACTTACACTGCAGTCGCAATGGCTGTTAGGGCCCTAAAAGACAAGAGAGTAAAGAAGATTATTCTTACAAGACCTGCAGTTGAGGCGGGGGAAAATTTAGGGTTTCTCCCTGGGGATTTGAAGGAAAAGCTTGATCCATATCTACAACCACTCTATGATGCATTAACAGACATGCTACCATATGAGAAAGTTGCAGAGCACATGGAGAAAGGGGTCATAGAAGTTGCTCCCCTAGCTTTTATGAGGGGCCGAACTCTCGACAAAGCATACGTTATTCTTGATGAAGCACAAAACTCATCCATCCCACAGATGAAAATGTTTTTAACAAGAATGGGTAGAGATGCTAAATTCATTATTACTGGCGACGAAAGTCAGGTAGATTTGCCACACAAACAGAAATCTGGGCTTGCTCACGCTCTAAAAACTCTTAAAAACGTTGAAGGTATTAGTACCATTAGGCTTACAGGAGTTGATGTTATGAGGCACAGACTAGTTAGAACAATTATATCAGCATTCGAAAAACAGGAAGGTAAATGAGTTCACCAACACCTATAAATAAGACAGATTTTAATTTTACAGGCCAAACCTCAGCTTACCACGGTAAGGTCAGAGATATGTATGGAATTGGCGACGACTTAATCGTAGCAGTTGTTTCTGATAGAATCAGTGCTTTTGACGTAGTAATGCCAAGAGGCATTCCCTACAAAGGCCAAGTCCTAAATGGTGTTGCCTCTACTTTCCTAGACGCAGTCAGCGACATTGTGCCAACTTGGAAAATTGCCACACCAGATCCTAGCGTAACTATTGGCCACAGAGCTGAGCCAATTCGCATAGAAATGGTAATTAGAGGATATCTAACTGGTCACGCTTGGAGAACTTACAACAAAGGTCTAAGAGTGCTTTGTGGAGCGGAGCTTTCAGAGGGAATGAAAGAGCACGACAAATTCCCTTCACCAATAATAACTCCAGCAACTAAAGCTGAAGAGGGACATGATGAAGACATTGATCCGAAAGACATTGTGGAAAGAGGTATTGTAAGTGCAGATTTATACAACGAACTTGAAAGAGTTACTAGGGCTCTATTCCAACGAGGCACTGAAATAGCAGCCGAGAAAGGATTGATATTAGTTGACACTAAGTACGAGTTTGGCCTAAAGAATGGTGAGTTGATTTTAATTGATGAAATTCACACGCCTGATAGCTCTCGTTACTTCTATGCTGATGGATATCAGGAGCGTCAAGATGCTAATGAGCCACAAAAGCAATTGAGCAAGGAGTTTGTTAGAGAATGGTTGATGGATCATGATTTCATGGGCCTTGAAGGCCAAACCATACCAAACATGGACGCAGACTTTCTCAATCTTGTAACAACTCGCTATGTTGAGTTGTACGAAAAAGTAACTGGCTCAAAATTCTCGGGAGACGCATCAAGCACTCCCCTTCTCAGAATTGAAAAAGCTGTTGAAGAATGGCTCGAAAAAAACAAGTAGAACCTTGGCGTGAAGACGCCTTAGAAGCTGTAAGAACACTAAGATCTGGCAGCGTAATCCTCCATGCCACTGATACGGTTTGGGGCCTAGCTTGTGATGCTACAAATCCAGAGGCTGTTGCCAAACTCCGAGCTATTAAAGGCCGTGATAATGTTAGCCCCATTCTAGTACTTGCATCCGATGAAAGTATGATTCTAAAGCATGCTGAGGAAGTTCCAGATGCTGCATGGGAACTTTACGATTGCGCTGACCGACCTACTACTATTGTTCTTCCTAATGGCAAAGGTGTTGACCCTAGCATTTTAGGAGAAGGGAATTCAATTGCAATTAGGCGCATTGAAGAGCCTTGGTGTGAGTTTGTCATAAAAGGACTTGGCAATCCAGTAGCTAGTTCAAGTGCTAATTTAACAGGCGAACCAACACCTAATTCTTTTAACTCAATCGCCCCAAGCATAACCGTTGGAGTAGATTTCGTAAGTTCACACCGTAAATCTGAAACCTTATCTACTAGACCATCGTTCATGGTGGCATTCGATAAGGACGGACGATTCAAGATTTTGAGAAAATGAACTTCAAAGCAGATCTAGAGCACAAGGTTTTTAAGGCAGTTGGCAAGGTTGCTGAAGCTAATGGCGAACGTGCCTTTGTGATTGGTGGATTTGTACGTGATCTTATTCTGGGAAGGCCTTGTAAGGATATTGACATTGTAACTGAGGGCAGCGGGATAAAGCTAGCTAAAGTTGCAGCTAAAGAACTTGGCATAAAGCAGGTAAGCGTATTCAAAAATTTTGGAACCGCAATGTTTGTTTGTGGTGATTACGAGATAGAATTTGTTGGAGCTAGAAAGGAATCATATTCAAGAGGAAGCAGGAAACCTTTAGTTGAGGACGGCACTCTTGAGGACGACCAAAACAGACGAGATTTCACCATTAATGCAATGGCTCTAAGCCTATCTAATAATGGATATGGAGATTTAGTTGATCCATTTGATGGATTGAGAGATTTGGACTTGGGTATTATTAGAACCCCACTTGACCCAGACATTACCTATAGCGACGATCCACTTAGGATGATGAGGGCTATTAGATTTGCAACCCAACTTGATTTTGCAATTGAAGCAGAGAGTTTATCATCAATTACTAGGAATGCTCAAAGGTTGGACATTATCTCAATGGAGAGAGTTCACACAGAGCTTAACAAGATTATCCTCGCAGATAAGCCTAGCATTGGATTCAAGATACTTCTAAGAACAAAACTGCTGGAAGAGTTTTTCCCAGAAATGGTAGCTTTAAAAGGAGTTGAAAAGAGAAATGGTATTTCGCATAAGGACAATTTCTACCACACATTAGAGGTATTAGAAAACGTCTGTAAAAAGTCGGACAATCTTTGGCTTAGATGGGCTGCTATTCTTCACGACATAGCAAAACCACCAACTAAAAGGTTTCATCCTAAACAGGGTTGGACTTTTCACGGGCATGAAGACAGAGGTTCGCGCATGGTGCCCAAAATCTTCCAAAGACTTAAACTTCCGCTTGACTCAAAAATGAAGTATGTCGCAAAGCTGGTTCTCCTACATTTGCGCCCCATTGCTCTAACTAAGGACATTGTTACTGATAGTGCAATACGAAGACTCCTATACGAAGCAGGTGACGATATTGACGATCTAATGATCTTGTGTCGCGCAGATATTACTAGTAAAAACGAAGCTAAAGTCGCTAAGTATCTAAAGAACTACGATGTAGTTGTGAAGAAGCTTAAGGAAGTTGAAGAGAATGACAGCATCAGAAATTTCCAGCCACCAGTTAGTGGAGAGATGATAATGACTGAGTTTGGCATTCCACCTTCAAAACCTATAGGAGATATTAAAAAGGCTATAAAAGAGGCTATCCTAGAAGGTGACATAAAGAACGATAAAGAAGAAGCCTTTGAGCTTATGCTTAAGCTAGGCAAAGAAATGGGCTTAAAGCGAGTTTAACCCTTCCAACTATCTCTCAGCGTCACTGCTCGGTTGAACACTAGTGCTCCTTCCTTACTACTCTTAGAATCAGGAGTGAAATATCCTATCCTTGTGAACTGAAGAGTAGTTCCTGGTTGTGCCGAAGCTAAAGATGGCTCAAGCTTGCAATTGCTTAGAATTTCTAGAGAATTTGGATTGAGGAATTCAGTGAAGTCTTTGTCCTTATGGCCATCTGGTGATTCATCAGAAAATAGCCTATCGTACTGCCTAACCTCTGCATCAATTGCATTAGACTTTTCCACCCAATGCAATGTCCCCTTTGCCTTGATTCCGCTAGTATCAGAGCCAGATTTGCTGTCCTCAAAATATTTAACATGAACTTCAACCACATTGCCTTCCTCGTCGCAGATATGGTTCTCATATTCAACAATGTAAGCGCTCTTTAGGCGTACAGTTTTACCTGGAGCCAAACGGAACCATTTCCTGTTTGCTTCAACTTTAAAATCATCAGCCTCCATCCATAACTCTCTTCCAAACGGCACTTCGCGAGTTCCAGAATCGGGATCTTCAGGATTATTTACAGAAGGCAACCATTCTACTTCTCCATCTGGGTAGTTTGTGATAACAAGCTTGATGGGATTTAGAACAGCCATTACTCGAGGTGCAACTTTATTCAAATCGTCTCTAAGGGCCCATTCTAAAAGACCCACATCAATGATGTTTTCTCTTTTGGCTACTCCTACTCTACTTATAAATTCTTTTATTGAAGCTGGCGTATAACCTCTTCTTCTCAATCCACTGATAGTAGGCATTCTGGGGTCATCCCAACCATCTACAACGCCATCTTCTACAAGGCGTATAAGCTTTCGCTTGGACATAACTGTGTAGTTGAGATTAAGTCTGGCAAACTCCGTTTGTCTTGAAGGGAATATATCTAGATTATCAATGTACCAATCGTATAGTGGTCTATGAACCTCAAATTCTAGTGAGCAAAGACTATGTGTAATTCCCTCAATGCTATCAGATTGACCGTGAGCAAAGTCGTACATGGGATAAATGCACCATTGATCACCTGTTCTATGGTGAGTAGCGAACATTATCCTGTACATAATAGGATCCCTCATATGCATGTTGGGATTTGCCATATCAATTTTAGCCCTT